>BBPF01002803.1_pt2 | contig 38170 bp, 35 predicted proteins | sample 1343921 | NCBI WGS metagenome assembly BBPF01 (sample SAMD00019090, study PRJDB2971) | groundwater metagenome | isolation source: The Cedars highly-alkaline
AAAGACTCTATGTTAACAGGGTAGAGGGATTTGTTGGAACAGGTCTGAAAAAAGATGAATTTGTTGGAGAATGTTCTGACCTGGATGATGTAATAATTGTGCGACGAGATGGAACATATCTGATTACCGAGGTTGATGAAAAATCGTTTGTGGGGAAAGATATTTTACATGTAGCTGTTTTCAGGAAAAACGACGACAGAACAATATATAATATAATTTACCGCGAAGGCAGCACAGGAACTATTATGATGAAAAGATGTGCTATAACCGGCTTAACCAGAAACAAAGAGTATAATCTTACAAAGGGCAGTAAGGATTCTAAAATTATTTACCTTAGCGTAAACCATAATGGCGAAGCTGAAGTTGTTAAAGTATTTCTTAAACCCCGCCCAAGACTAAAAAACCTTAGTTTTGATTTGGATTTCAGCAAAATGGCGATAAAGCATCGAAGCTCAATTGGTAATATTATTACAAAGCATAGCGTACATAAAATTGTTTTATCTGAAAAAGGGGAATCTACTCTGGGAGGTAAACCAATTTGGTTTGACAAGGATGTAAACCGGCTGAATGAAGATCGAAGAGGAACCTATTTGGGAGAATTTGACGGCACCGATAAATTATTGGTTGTTACTAAAAAAGGGTTTTACCGTATAGCCAATCTCGATGTGTCTAACCATTTTGAAGAGGATATTCTCTTTGTCGAAAAATTCAATGAAAAAAAGATTTTTTCGGCGGTGTATTTCGATTCTAAATCAAACTTTTATTATTTGAAACGCTTCATAATGGAGCCAACTGAAAAACTAAGTTCCTTTATAGGCGAAGGTGTTGAATCTTGTTTGGTATGCCTTATGGATGATGAGCTGCCACGGTTACTTCTGGAATTTGGAGGAAAAAACGCCGCTCGCTTGCCGGAAACAGTTCTCGTAGCCGATTTTATTGTTGTAAAAGGCGTCAAAGCTAAGGGCAAACGGCTTTCCAATTATGAAATTAAGTCTGTCCAGCCATTAGAACCTCTTGAGAAACCTGTTGAAGATAAAGAAGTTATTGAAAGCAATGACCATTTGGAACAAGCGATTGAATTTAATGACCCAGCTGCTACACAAATGAAATTAGACATTTAAAATTTCCTTAATTGAAAATATATCTAATCGGGTTCATGGGATCAGGTAAATCGCTTATCGGCAGTTCTTTGGCGAAAAAACTCGGAATACCATTTATTGATCTTGACATGGAATTTGAAAATCGCTCTAATTTCACAATTTCAGAATTCTTCAGTAAATATGGTGAAATGGAATTCCGTATGGAAGAAACAAGGCTGTTGAAAGAAATTACAATAATGTACGATTCTTTTGTAATAGCTACCGGAGGAGGAACCCCCTGTTTTCATGATAATATAAAATGGATGAATGATAATGGAATAACTGTTTATATTAATCTTGCCATTCAAACATTAATTAGCCGATTAAATGCAGATAAACAAAAAAGGCCTCTTATTTGTACATTGGAAAGTGAAGAATTACGCATATTTATTGAAAATTTATTTGTGGCAAGGGAGGGTTTTTATCAGCAATCTAAAATAAAAATATTAGCTGAAAATATTTCGCCGGAAAATTTAATACAACAGATTTATCTGAGTCTGTGAGGAATCTTGAAATCACGCACTATATTTTTGACCCCTCGCATATTAATAGCAATCCTGAAAGATTAAGTGTTCAATCTTTGTGCAATGAACTGAATAATGCGGGGTAAAATTTTTGTGAATTTAGCACCAAAGGTGAAAATTCATTTAGGGGCAAATATTTATGAAAAATTACATTTGTGTAACTTTTTAATGCGTTCACCGTAATAATTATGTATTTGACAATAATAAATATAATGTTTTAAATAAAAATGTGTAAAGAATGAAAAGATTGAGTTTTTTATTTGCCGGTGTTTTTATATTGGCTGGTATTACCTTACATGCTCAGGAAGCACGATTTGTCGCGCTTTCATTGTACAATTTCACCAAGTTTTTCGACTGGCCTGAGAAGCATAAAGATGGGGATTTCATAATTGGCGTAGTAGGTAACAGTCAAGTATTTTCTGAATTGGTTGAAATTGCCAATGGAAAATCAGTTGGTGTCCAAAAAATCGTTGTTCGCAATTTTAGAAATGTTGAAGAAGTTACAGATAGCCATATTCTATATCTTGCAGAAAATCAATCGAGAAGAGTTGAACAGGCATTGGTAAGAATTAGTGATTCGGCTCCGCTTATTGTAACACATTCCGAAGGGGCAACCAATTTTGGTTCAGCCATTAATTTTGTAGTTAGGAATGAAACAATGAGATTTGAATTGAAGAAAACAAATGCTACAAGATTCGGATTAAGAATTCACTCCCGCCTCGATAACTTGGCTATAATTATTTAATCTGTTTTTTCCCTTTCTGATTCATTTAAGGTTGAATTATTTTGTGTTAAATGTTTTTTTTGTAAAAACTTGTAAACCAATGAAAAAGTTTAAATTAATAATAATAGGCGTTATTGCAACAATAACGTTTTCTGCGAATGGTCAGGAAACAAGATTCATTGCCCTTAGCTTATACAATTTTACAAAATTTATTGACTGGCCTGCTGAGTATAAAAAGGGGGAGTTTGTAATTGGGGTAGTTGGCTCACCGCAGGTTTTTAATGAATTGGTTCAGTTGGCTCAGGGTAAGCCCGTCGGTAGTCAGCTTATTTCTGTTAAAAACTTCAGAAGTGTTGAAGAAATAACCAGCAGTCATATTTTATTTTTTGCCGAAGGCCAGTCGAGGCGGGTAGAAAATGCTGTCGCACGGCTTGGGAACTCACCAACACTGTTGGTAACTTATTTGGAAGGAGCAACACATTGGGGGGCTGCCATTAATTTTGTTATACGAAATGAAACTATGCAATTTGAACTTAAACAGTCAAATGCAATAAAATATGGTTTGAGAGTACACTCCCGGCTGGCTAATCTTGCCATAGTTATTGATTAAAAATAATCTGCAAATAATTTATCGCGTAATTAAACAATAATATTTTTTGGCTACTTCTAAGAAAATATATCATTTTCGCAACTGGCTTTAGTCTAAAATAAAGGAAAGTGAGTTGTAGGGAATCAAAAGAAAGCAAAACAAAGAATATTTGATAATTATTTTTTTACTTCGTAAGTGGGGTTTTTACTTAAATTGCTTGATTAAGCTACTGTTGTGTTTAATTTAATTGCGGCTTTTAATAAATTGTCTTGACGGATTGATTTTTATGAATTAATTTAAGTGGATATAAAAATTTGTTTTTACTAATAATTAACATATATATATGAAATTACGTTTTACAATTGCCAACAGATTAGCCATGGGATTTGGAATTCTTACTCTGGCTTTATTGGTTAATTCCTTTATAACCTATAATATTCTTACTACTAGCATAAAGAAAAATGAGGAAATTACAAATATTTATAATCCTTCTGTCAGCTATTTGAGCCGACTTACTGATATGCTGGTGTATTCAAAAATGTTGATAAAAAACTGGGTGTTTATTGATACTCAGTCTGATACGCCGGACAAATTAAGTCTTGAAAATCTTATTGAAGTAGAATTCCCTGAACTTCACAGACAGATACTTGGTATTTCATCAATTTGGTCTGCTGAGGAGCAGGAACTTTATATGGAGTCATACAATAAGGTTTCGGGGGAACTTTTTCCAATGCATAAAGAAGTTATGGGGCAACTCCAGGACTTTGAAAGCTATGATAATCCCATGATTTTATTTATGGTAACCCCAATGGTGGAGTCGGGAGGAGATATTGAAAACAAAACAAATGAAATTCTTGATGTATTGAATCAATTATCTGGCCAACAGCAAGCCAAGGTACAACAAGCTATGGTTGAAATGGATGCAAGCTTTTTCTGGTTTCAGGAATACATCTTAATTACCGGTTTAATTATGGTTTTTGCATCAGTATTTATTGCTGTTATAATTATTCGCTCACTTGTGAGACCGGTAAATAAAATAAGAAAGTTACTGGTCGATATGTCACAAGGTGTTTTACCCGATCATACTGTAGAAGTGCGCAGTGATGAGATTGGCGAAATGTCGGTAGCTTTGAATTCAGTTATTGAGGGTTTGAAAGACACTTCTCTTTTTTCGCAGGAAATTGGCAAGGGGAACTTTAATGCTTCATTTAATCCCTTAAGCAATGATGATATTCTCGGGCACTCTTTAATTAATATGCGCAATAACCTTCAGAAAGCAGCAGAGGAAGAGATTAAACGTAAAAAGGAAGATTCGGAGAGAACCTGGGCGGCACAGGGAATAGCAAAATTCAGTGATCTGCTTAGGCTAAACAACGATAACATTGAGGAGTTATCTTATTCAATAATAAGTAATCTGGTAAAATATTTAGACGCTAATCAGGGAGGCTTATTTATTATTAACGACGAAGATAAGGCCGACGTATTTATTGAACTCACTGCCTGTTATGCCTACGACAGACGAAAATTTATGGAAAAACGTATAGAAATTGGAGAAGGTATTATAGGGCGTTGTATACAGGAAGGTGAAACTATATTTATGACAGATATTCCAAAAGACTATATCAACATTACATCGGGACTTGGGAATGAAAATCCGAATTGCCTTCTCATTGTACCCCTGAAACTGAATGAACATATTTATGGAGTAATTGAAATCGCCTCATTTAATATTTTTCAGACCTATCAGAAAGAATTCGTTGAGAAGGTAGGAGAAAGTATTGCTTCGACTATTTCGTCTGTAAAAATTAATATTAGAACCACTGCCATGCTTGAGCAAACGCGCCAGCAAGCCGAGGAAATGGCTGCCCAGGAAGAAGAAATGCGTCAGAATATCGAAGAACTGCAGGCTACCCAGGAAGAGTCGGGGAGAAGAGAAGCCGAGTTGAAAAAGGCCTTGGAAGAATTACGGTCCATAAATAAATAGCCTCTAAAGCAGAGCTAATGCACCACAATTCCCGTTGTAAAATTCAACGGGAGTTGCCGTTTTGTCAGGCACACCGCTATTTGCGCAGACAAAATGGCGCAGCAAGATTCCTAAAACCTTTTTTTGTCACAGTTAATGAAACAAAAATTGCAGAATCGTTTCGTTATATACCCTATGTTTGCTGTTATCACGAAGTTGAATGATCGGAAAGTCGGAATTACAGTGTTTCATGCGTTAAGGGGAGCTGCTATTCCCACTGTAATTAGGCAAATTGTTCGTAAGTCTGAATAGGAAATTAATTTGCTGGTATAAAAATTGATATTGAAAAACTGCAAATAATTTTATGTTTAACTTAAATATTTGGAGGAAAAACCATGTTACCAGTATTTCGTAAAAGGTCAGACCTGCAAAACCTGGCAGATGATTTTTTTGGCCGTGATTTATTGTCGAATTTTTTCGACTTTGAAACAGGAATTAGCGTCCCGGCAGTAAACATTATTGAAGGGAAGGAAGAGTTTAGGATTGAAGTTGCTGCACCAGGCCTCAGTGAAAAAGACTTTATGATTGAGGTGCAGAATAATTTGCTGATTATTTCCTCGGAAAAACAAACTCAGGAAGAAATGAAGGATGAAAAAATTATGAGAAGGGAATTTGGTTACAGTAGCTTCAAGAGATCATTTGCACTTCCTCAAGCTGCCAATGTTGATAATATTACTGCAAGCCATAATGCAGGGGTGCTAACGATTTCTATTCCTAAGCGGGAGGAAGCTAAAGAGAAGCCTCCAAGGATTATTAAAATAAACTAATTCCTGTTATGCCAATTTGGAGGGAGTTCTAAGGTAGGACTCCCTTTTTTTAGGCACCAATGTCCTGCAAAAAATCCTATCATTGTTCAAGCACTCAAGCCACAATGGATTTTACTTTTTTTCTATAGCAAGAAAAATAAACAAAAATACCGTTGCGCTCTGAATGTCCAAAGAGTCCAATAAATTGTCTAAAATCCGGAAATTCGCTTCGCTCATACGATTAGTATTTTGTTTTGCGGATTTATCTGATTTAATAAACTGAAATTGCCTGACGCGGAAAGCTTACCGTCTTGAAAAGCGTTATATTAACATTAATTTTAAAGTAAACTTCATGATTTTATTAAAATTAAACGGACATAAGTGGTTTTAAAATTTAAATTTCAGATTGATTAAGTTTTATGTTTACAATGTTTTGGAAAAAAAGATACCTTTGTTTTTTTAAATACGTAAAAAATGAATTTCAGTCAACTTTGCAACAAAATTTTCAGTGATTGCACCGGGTATTACCATAAAATGGACAATGTTGATGCCATCCCGCAAAATCCATATTCTACCGGAACAATTGAATTAAGGCTATTTCATAAAAATTGGATAGATGCTGTTCAATGGCACCTGGAAGATATTATTAGGGATCCACTTATTGATTCAGTGAAAGCATTAGAAATTAAAAGAAGGATTGACAGTTCAAACCAGGACAGAACCGACCTTGTGGAAATGATTGACAGTTTTTTTCTGGAAAAGTATAAAAATATAAAGCCTTTACCAGATGCAGTTATAAATACTGAAAGTCCTGCCTGGGCGGTTGACCGCCTTTCAATTCTTGCCCTGAAGATTTATCATATGGAACAGGAAGTTAGCAGACCCAATGCAAGCAGCGAACATATTATCAAATGCAATGCTAAACTGAAAATTCTTTTGGAGCAAAGGGTTGATTTATCGACAGCAATAGATCAATTGTTAAAAAATCTTGAAACCGGGAAAAATATTATGAAGGTTTACCGCCAGATGAAAATGTATAACGACCCTTCCCTTAATCCGGTTCTTTATGCTGCAAAGAAATAATGGTTGCAAAGGGCAATAAGAAAATTCTTGTTGTAAGGTTTAGTGCACTTGGAGATGTGGCAATGACAATTCCCGTTATTTGGTCTATAAGGCAGCAAAATCCGTTAATTGAAATAACTTTTGTATCCAGGGAGTTTGCCAGGCCGCTTATTGAAAAAATTCCCGGCGTGAATTTTTTTTCAGCAGATTTTAAGGGAAGACACAAGGGAATTATAGGAATCTTCAAACTTTACAGCGATTTAAAAAAAGCAGGTACACCTGATAGTTTTGCCGATTTACACGATGTTCTAAGGACAAGAATTCTCAAGTTTCTTTTTAGATTGAGTGGATGTAAAACCCTTCATATTGACAAGGGTCGCAGGGATAAAAAACTGCTCACAAGAAAAAAATACAAGTTATTAATTCCGCTTAAAACTACTGTTGAGCGTTATGCCGATGTTTTTAGTGGATTAGGGCTGAATACCAAAGTAGAGTTAAAAAGCATCTTTTCTTTTCCTGCAGTTTTACCTGAATCAATATTAGGTATTACTGGAATTAAAGAAGGCAGGTGGATTGGAATTGCACCTTTTGCAAAGCATAAGGGTAAGTCATATCCAATTGATAAAATGAAAGAGGTTATCAGCTTATTGGCCAAAAAAAGCGATTTTAAAATCCTGCTTTTTGGTGGCGGAAAAGCTGAAGAGAATGCACTGGAGCAGTTCTCAAAGGAGTTTACTTCCACCGTAAATCTTGCCGGTAAACTCAAACTCAGTCAGGAACTTGACATTATATCGAACCTCGATTTAATGATTTCAATGGATTCAGCAAATATGCACCTTGCCTCTCTGGCGGGTATTCCGGTAGTAAGTATCTGGGGAGCTACACATCCGTATGCAGGCTTTTACGGATGGAACCAGATTGAGCAGAATGCAGTTCAGGTCGATTTATATTGCCGACCGTGCTCGGTTTTTGGTCAAAAACCATGCTACAGAAAAGACTTAGCTTGTATGAATCTTTTGGAACCCAAAATGGTTATAGAAAGGGTTTTGCAGGTATTGGAAAAATAATTTTAAAGAGGGTCAACATCGGGGATTACCTGTATGGTACTGTATTTCTCAATTGATAATAGACCTTGAATAGATTGACGAATGATTTCTTTTGATTTCACTAGGTTAATTTGTTTTTCAAGCTTTAGCAGAATTTTTTGTTGATAAAGATTGTGCAATTTAGGAATAAGGGGAGCTTCAGGACCAAGCACCCTGCTGTTAAAAACTGAAACCAGTTTCCGCGAAAGTTCCATGGCGGCTGATTCAGCCAGCGCCTGGTTTTTGTGTTTAATATTTATTTCCACCAACCGGCAATATGGAGGATAGTTATATTTTTTTCTTTCGGAAATTTGCTGTTCAAAAAGTCTTTCGTAATCGTTATTGACAACCATTTTTATAATTTCATGTTCCGGGCTGTTCGTTTGAATTAAAACTTTTCCCATTTTATTTTTTCTTCCTGCCCGTCCGCTCACCTGAGCCATTAATTGGAAACTTCTTTCGTGCGCCCTGAAATCTGGGAAATTTAGCATATTGTCGGCATTTAATATTCCCACAAGGCCAACATTATCAAAATCGAGCCCCTTTGAAATCATTTGTGTTCCAACAAGAATATTTGCTCTTCCGCTTTCAATTTCTTCAATAATTTTTTCATAATCTTTTCTCGATCTGGTTGAATCAAAATCCATCCTTATTGCCCTAAGACCGGGAAAAAATATTTGCAGTTCATTTTCAATTTTTTCAGTGCCAAATCCACGGGTTGAAAGAGTTGGATTTTCGCAGGCTTTGCATGCAGTAAAAATTTGCGTAGAAAAACCGCAATAATGGCATTTTAGTTGATCTCCGGTTTTATGGTAAGTGAGACTCACATCGCAATTCTTGCAATATGGAACCCAGCCGCATAAATTGCACTCAAGGTATGGAGAAAAACCACGTCTGTTCTGAAAAAGTATTACCTGTTCCCGGTTTTCAACAGTAGTTTTAATCATGGCAAGCAACTGGGGGGTAAAAATAGATTGCATTTGTTTTTTTTTCCTTGCCTCGCACATGTCGGCGAGTTTTATTTCGGGCATTTTAATATTTCCAAACCTGTCGGACAGTTTTACCAATCCGTACTTCCCCGATTTAGCATTAAAATACGACTCAATTGCAGGGGTGGCAGTGCCCAGCAGGCATTTTGCACTCATTAGTCCCGATAATACGATTCCTGCATCCCTGGCATGATAGCGTGGCGCCGGATCTTGCTGTTTGAATGTATTTTCATGCTCCTCGTCAATAATTATTAGCCCAAGTTGCCTGAATGGAAGAAATATAGCCGACCTGACACCAAGCACTATTTTATATGTTTGGTTATCATTTCTTAGCAAATTATTCCAAATTTCAACTCTTTCCGAATCAGGGAACCGGGAATGGTAAACCCCAACTGTTTCGCCAAAAACATATCGTAGGCGATTTATAATTTGCGTAGTAATAGCAATTTCCGGAAGAAGATAGAGTACCTGCTTATGGTTTTTTATTTGATCTTTTATCAGTTGTATATAAATCTCGGTTTTGCCGCTACCGGTAACTCCATGCAGTAAAACCACATTTTTGCCTTCAAATTCGGTGCGGATTTCATCGATAGCTGTTTGCTGATTCTCATTTAGCCCTTTGGGCAAATTAACATCCCTTGGGTTTAAATCCAGCCGGCCTGTAATTGTTTTTTCAATGGTCAAAACATTTTTTAAAACAAGCGAGTTCAAGGCTTGTGGCGAAAATTCTGAGGTGACCTGAATTTTTTTCAACGGTACAAGTACAGTCGTTTGAGGAAAGTCTATTTTACCTGCTATTTGAAGAAAACGCATAAGCAATCCAAGTTGTTTTTTTGCTTTCTGCAAGTCTTTGAAGATTTCTTCCAGTTTAATTTCAGAATTAACGGAACTATTCAGGGTAATATATCTCTCAAATTTTGGCTTATAAGTTTCCCTTATAACTTCTTCTGCCAGTATATGTTTTTTTTTGACAAGGTTGTTTATTAACGGCAGTAAGAGTTTTTCCTTTGTAATTGCTGCTAATTCATTAATAGTTGTAATTTTTTTGTCCCTTATAATCTGCATTATAAGTTCCTCTTTGGCTGATAGTTCCTGTTTTTCACTTTCAGCATTGGGATTTATAAAAATATTTGTTTTGCTTTCAAGTCTTAAACCGGCGGGTAGAGCAGCCCTGTAAACATCACCCTCTGTACACAAGTAATAAGATGCTAACCAGGTCCAGAATTCAAGCAAATGTGCAGGAACAACAGGGTTTTCATCTACCAGCGATAAAATATCTTTTGTTGTGTAATCCTGTGGTTTGGTTTGGTGAATTTCTTTAACTACTGCCGAATAAAATTTTTTTTTGCCGAACTGAACAATCACACGGCATCCCGGTTGAATGGTATCGCCAAATTCATTCGGTACTGCGTAAGTAAAAAGTTTGTTCAGCGGGAGTGGCAGAATTACATTGGCGAATAATCGATTATCTGATTCCATTTATCAGGCAGAAATTTTTAAGAAAGATAGAAATTTCTTAAGCAATTAAATAACTATGCTCCTAAAAGAAAGAACAACTTCAGCTTGTCTTTAATTTTCTGAGTTTGTCGGCTATTTTTTCGAGAAGCCAAACCGGTGTTGAGGTAGCCCCGCTTAAGCCTATGAGTTTTATATTATTAAACCAGTTTACATCAATTTCATTTTCATTTTCAATACTATAACTTCTCGCATTAAAATTTTTACAAACCTCGAAAAGAAAACGACCATTTGAACTGTTTTTTCCGCTAACAAAAATTATAACCTCGTTTTCTTTAGCAAACTTTTCAAGAGCCGGAATTCGGTTTGTAACTCTTTTGCATATAGTGTTATTAATTTCCAGAGGAATACTTTTATTTTGAAATTGTAACAACATTTGTTCTCGGATTAATGAGGCCATTTTCTCATAATCATGGATATTTGCTGTTGTTTGTGAAAAAAGCAAGACGGGTTTACTGAGGTTGATTAGGGAAAGATCTTCAGGCGCTGAAATTACAATTGCCGATCCACCGGAATGTCCTACAAGTCCTTTTATTTCGGGGTGTTCTTTCTTACCGAAAATAACTACCTGACCACCGATAGTTTTGGCTTTTAAAACTGCCTTTTTTAATTTGGACTGAAATTTCAGTACAACCGGGCAGGTTGCATCAATTAAGCCAATGTTGTGTTCCCTGACAATTTTAAAAGATTCCGGTGGTTCGCCATGTGCTCTGAAAAGTACAGGTTTACCACTGTTTTTTTTTAAGTCTTTCAGGTCTATTGTGGTTAAACCCGCCTTATTTAGTCGTTTTAACTCATCGGGATTGTGAACTATTTCGCCAATACAAAAAACATGCTCAGATTTTTTAATTTCTTCTTCGGCCAATTGAATTGCCCTTTCAACACCGAAACAAAAACCCGCTGATCGATCAATGTGAACTTCCATTAGATTAAACTTTTATACAAACCTTTTTCAGAAAGTAGGGCAAAAAACCATTCAATTTGTTCACCCGGAGTCATATAGCTGTTGTCAAGAATAATTGCATCATAAGCTTTGCGCAGTGGGCTTTCTAATCTGTTTTCATCCAAGCGGTCACGCTCAACAATGTTCTCAAATATTTTTGCAAAATCTACCTGAATACCTTTTTCAATGAGTTCATCAAACCTCCGTTTTGCCCGTATTGTGGGATCGGCAGTCATGAAAATTTTAATTTCGGCATTTGGAAATACTACTGTGCCAATATCCCGGCCATCCATAACAATACATCCATTTTTCCCGATAATTCTTTGCATTTCGACCAATTTTTCCCTTATAAGCCTGTAGGAGCTTATTAAACTTACATTGCCAGCTACCAAAGGATTTTCTCTGATTTCTTTTTCCACATTTTTCCCGTTAAGCAATGTCAGCGACTCATTAGTTTCTTTATTATAACTGAAATCAATATTCAGTCTGCTCAGCAATTGGTGTATGGCTTCATCTTTGACCTGCCCGTTTTGGATTATTTGGGTTTCAATGGCCGACAGTGTAACCGCCCTGTACATAGCGCCACTGTCAATATATAAATATTTCAACTCCCTTGCAATGGATTTTGCAAAAGTACTTTTTCCACATGAAGAATAGCCGTCTATGGCTATTATAAGGTCTTTATTCAGTTTCACAATTTGTTTTTAATCTTGTGCAAACCTAATAGAAATTGCCATAAAAACCCAAGTTAACATTTAAGATTTTGGTAAGTTTTCCAATGGTTTTTAAAAAAAGAAAGATTGGTGCTTATGGAAAAATGATTTGAGGCCCCGGCAACATGATATGTGGCCCTGCCAAATGAAAAATGGAATCTTTTTAATTTCAGGCCAAAGCCCCACGAGAAACCTACTGTTGAAACTCTATCCATAATTTTCAATTCCTGGCGGCGCAAATAATTGTAGCCAAAATTTAAAAAAAATTCTGTATTGGAATAATTTCTACCCCTGCAATTAAATGACTTAAAAACTCGGCCCCAATCATTTCAATTCTGCTTTTGGGCAAAGTTCTGTTTAATAAATTTTCTGAAATTTGATTTTGCTCAAAGTGAAGGTTGTAGTTTTCAAGGTGTTGCAATACCAAAGAGAACCTGAAAGGGGCATGCTCCAGTTTCTTGGTAAAACCCGCCAAAACCTCAAAGGGGATTGGTTCATTTGGCGCACCCTGGTAGTAAGAATTAAGTTGTAATCCTAAATTTCTAAGAACAAGCGAGGCGGAAATATGTTTTTCTTCCTGATAATAATTCAAGCCAAAATCAAATGCAATTCCATAAGAATTATATCTTTCCAGAAAGGAAAAAATTTGTTTGAAAGTTACTCCTGCAGTAAACCTTGAATTTAAAGGATACGACCAGCTAAGATTTAGCGAATATTCTGCTGCTCTGAATGTTCCTTGTATCTGGCCTGATGGATTGGCCCCGATAAAACTACCATAATTTATAAAGTGCAAACCACCGGCAATTGGCCCTAATTTTTTATGATTTTTGGCATAAGAAAAATATCCGTAATTTATTCCGGCAAAATAATTTACATAATTTAAAACCATGTAATTGCTCATTTCGCCGGTTAATAATGCCGGATTATGATAAACCAGGCTCAGATCCTTGTCCCTTACAGAGATGTTTTTGCCTCCCAAAGCTGCCACCCTGGCTGAATTAGTTAAATTCAAAAAACTGTATGTGCTTTTTCCCCCTATTTGTGCAGAGGCATTTAAGTGAATAAGTAAAGGAAATAAGAGATATAACAAAAAACGCATTACACGTACCTTCTGATAAAAATATAAAAATACTAAACAAACTTTAAGAAAACTACTATTAGTTAAGAGGTTTCAAAAACATTAATGTACCTTGCTTTGGTTAAAATTCAAATTAAGCCACTATTAAAAGGTCTCCCTGGAATTAGTTATTCCGTGATGTAAGGTAATGCAGAAAGATTTCATTGGATTTTTTTACCCAATTACGAAACCTAATATGATTAAACCGATAATGCGGAATAAATTCAATTAATTTTGACAGGTCAAATTCTTTTGAAACAACGCCGGCGCCCAAGTTGCGGGCATTAAAGGCATTACATTCCTGTTCAAAGTGGCCTCCGGTAGGAACCAATAAAATTGGTTTGCTCAGGTACATTGCCTCGCAAATTGATTGAAACCCCGTTGTGCCGGCAAAACCTCTGCAGCCCTTCATAAGATTCAAAAAATTTTGATCGTTTAATTTGTAAAAGGTTAAGCCTTCCAGTATTTCTTTTTCTGCAGGTGCCTCTTTGTTATCCCAAAAAAAATGTAATTCTGTCTCAGGATTTTTAATTTTCCATGCAATTACTTCATCAGCATAGCCACTGTTAAGCAAATAACCGAGAAAATAGCCCCCTTCTTCAACTTGCAAATCCAGTACTTCAGACCTAATTAATGGAGGTACTACAATTATTTTTAATGCAGGAACACTTGGCATTTCAGCAAAAGATAGTGCAAGCAATAATTTTGAATTCGATGCGGTAAGTCTTGTATTTAATTTCAGTAGAAATTTATCAATAATATGTCCTTTCGGGAAGGAATATTCCGGATGCAGCGCAAGGTATTGGTTAGCAACGCAGAACATGGGAATTTCGGGTTTATACAACAGATATAATATTCCAGTGAGAAGATCGTAGAAGTTAACAATCGCATCCGGCTTTTCTGCTTCCAGAATTTTCTTAAGCTTATTTATAACCTTTAGGTTTTTCCTGATGTTTTTAAGATTATTAAAAATAGCCCGGGGAATTTTTATACTCTTATTTTCTTTATCTGTTGTATAATTGGGACTTTCAAAAGTTTCTACGGGAGCGTTTATTCTATCATAAAAAAAGGCGGGAATTTCTCTATGCGGGCTTTTGCCTATCATTACCTTACTTATCTGATGTCCGGCATTTTGCAGAATTTTACTTAGGGCAATGGCCTGAGTCATGTGCCCTCTTCCTTCTCCCTGAACGAAAAAAAGAAACTTCATAAATATAATTTAAACAAGTTCCAGGCTCTCAATTGTAAACGCTGCTTTTATTTTTTTCGTATATAGGGCCGCATTTGCAATTTCTGCCTGAACGAGATCGGTATAGTAAATGATATTCCAATTGCCTTTGTGGTCTTCAACAAGGGCAGTAAGCGATTCTACCCAGTCGCCGGAATTCATGTATATAATATTATTGTATTCCGAAATCGCGGGAAAATGAATATGCCCACAAATAACCCCATGGCATTTTTTATTTTGGGCAATTTTAACAAGTTCAGTTTCAAATTTTGAAATATAGGATACGGCTGTTTTTACCTTTTGCTTTATTACCTTAGAAAGAGAATAATATGGCAATCCCTTTTTTAACCTTCCGTTATTGTAAAACTTGTTTATCCAGAGCAGGAAATTATAACCGGCATCGCCGAGTTGTGCCAGCCATCGTAGCTTAGTGGTAATTATGTCAAAAATATCTCCATGAATAACATAAAATTTTTTGCCGTTACTTAAGTGTATGTATTCTTTGCAAAGGGTAATATTGTCAAATGATAAAGGTATAATTTTGTCCATGAAATCATCATGGTTGCCCCTTATATAAATAATCTTTGTGTTATATTTTTGAATCATTTTTAGTGTTAACTTAAAGAAGCGGCTGTGAACTTTTTTCCATTTCCCGGATTTTTTTAATCTCCACCCATCAATGATATCCCCATTTAAAATAAGCTTGTCACAACTGAATTTTTTAAGAAACCAAATGAGTTCTTTTGCCCTTGAGTTTTTACTTCCAAGGTGAATATCTGATACTACTATAGTTTTGTAGTGTTGGTTCAATTTCGTATAAGTTTATTGCAAAGTAAACTGCTCTTATTAAATTGAAGGTTAAGCTTAGATTAATTAATTTCTAAGTTTTTGAATTCATTGTATTGTTTTTAACTGTGTTAACACAAATTAAGATAATGTCGGAGCCTCAATTCCGGATAGTTGGAGTAAGTTGTGTTAATATTTCACAAATTTTGCTTTTTCGAATGAGGCGGATTTATTTTTTAGATTTTTAACATTCAATTATATCCCTCATTCAGTTTAACTTCTTGCAGGGATCTTTAAATATGCGAAGCATTATTTGGACTAAAGAAAATTTGGATTAGTGAGTCTTTTATTTTAACTTTGCAAATGTAAATTGCAGTTTGTTAGGGATAAATCACTATAAGCAAGTCGCGGAAAATCAGCAATTCAGAATAATATTTTTATTCTGAATGCATTTAACGTTTATAAAACTTTCACCTGTTTCAAGTTTTTTTTGAATAGTATTTTCTTGTACATCTTTAGCAAGCGACTGAAACATGCATTGAAAATGAGACAAAAGATTTATTAAAATGATGGGAAACTTCTTTATTATGTAGTTTTTTGAAATTGCATGATGAAATTGGCAATTAATTTTTAAGTCATAAAACAAATAAAAAAATAAAGCGTTATCACAATTATAATACGACAAGGAAAAAATAAGATATGAGACAATTAAAGATTACAAAATCTATAACTAACAGAGACAGTAATTCCATTGAGAAATACCTGCAAGAAATAAGCCGCGAGGAATTAATTTCTCCTGAGCGGGAGGTTGAGTTTGCACAAAGAATTAAAAAGGGGGATGCTCAGGCATTGGATGCACTTGTGCGGGCCAATCTCAGGTTTGTTGTATCGGTTGCCAAGCAATATCAGTTTCAGGGTTTAAGTTTGCCTGATTTGATTAATGAAGGGAACCTTGGATTGATAAAAGCAGCACAAAAATTTGACGAAACTAAGGGATTTAAATTTATTTCATATGCAGTTTGGTGGATCCGGCAATCCATTTTGCAAGCTATTTCTGAGCAGGCGAGGGTTGTAAGATTGCCATTGAATCAGGTAGGTTCTTTAGGTAAAATACACAAAGTAAGCGCCAGGTTTGAACAGGAACATGAGCGCGACCCATCTACCGAGGAGTTGGCTATTGCACTTGAAATGCCAAAGGACAAAGTTGCAAGCACCCTGCGGGTTTCAGGCCGTTCTATGTCTATAGACGCACCTTTCAGCGATGGTGAAGATAATAGCCTGCTGGATGTTTTGGAAAACAAAGATTCCTTGATTGCAGATTCTTTTCTTATGCAGGAATCCCTGGCAAAAGAGATTCAGAGAACTTTAAGTGTACTTTCTGAAAAGGAAAGAAGTGTACTGGAGTGCTACTTTGGAATTGGGTGTCCCGAAATGTCGCTTGAGGCTATCGGTGAAGGATTGGGTCTTACCAAGGAAAGAACCAGGCAAATTAAGGAAAAAGCGCTCAAAAGACTTAGACATAAATCTAAAAGCAAATTGCTGAAAAAATATTTAGGATAATTTAAATGGAGCCATCTTTTAGATGGCTTTTTTTATCCTTTTATTACCGCAAGCGGCTCCAGTTCCAATAAAATTGTTACCAGGTCACTCTGGTTCTGCATTACAGTTTCTATATTTTTATATGCGCCGGCAGCCTCATCCAAATCACGGGGTTTTTTTAGAGAGTGAATAATTCCTTTATCACTCATTTTCTTTACTTCTGCATTAAAATTCAATTTTTTTATTGCTTCATTTCTGCCAAGGATACGACCCGCTCCATGCGAGCAACTCTGAAAACTATCGGGGTTACCTTTCCCGGTTACAATATAACTTTTTGTTCCCTGTGAGCCGGGAACTATTCCTGTTTCTCCTTTTTTGGAGCTGGTGGCTCCTTTGCGGTGAATTATTGCTTCTTTACCGAAATGGAATTCGGTACTGGCATAATTATGTGCAATATTTATAAAATTACTGAATTCAATTTTTTTGAAATAATCATCAAGCGTGTACTGCACAAGTGTCATCATCATTTTCCTGTTGGCAAATGCAAAATCAACACAATAGTTCATTTCATTGATATAATTTTGACCTTCAATTGAATCAACCGGTAAAAAGGATAGTTGCCTCACGTTTTTCAGGTGTTTAAATTTTTTTTCGTTCAAACTAACTGCCTGACGGTAGTAAAAATCGGCTACCTGCTTTCCAAGATTCCTGCTGCCTGAATGGATCATTATCCAGATGAACCCATCTGAGCCTCCTTGGATTTCTATAAAATGATTTCCTCCTCCAAGCGTTCCTAACTGGTATGTGGCATTTTTGTATTCTTTTTCAAGCACCGGCATTTTGTGTTTTACTTCTGGCATCATGCTTATATCAAGAGGCTTGGGATGGTGTTTAAACCCTGCAGGAATAATATTTTTTATGTCATTTACTATCTTAAGCAAAATGTCCTTCTCAATTACCGTTAAGTTTGTTTTAATTGCACACATACCACAACCTATGTCAACCCCAACGGCATTGGGTATTACAACGCCATTAGTTGCAAGTATTCCGCCAATAGGCATACCGAAGCCTTCATGACAATCGGGCATTATGGCGACATGACTAAATGCAAAGGGCATGTTTGCAATATCCTTGGCCTGCCTTAATGCTCCTGGTTCTATATCTTCAAGCCAGAGCTTTATAGGGATTTTTTCTGAAAGAATAATTTTTTTCATTTTTATAAAATTACTTTAAGGTTTGATATAGCCCAGATATTGATAATTTTACACCTATAGTTTTGTGAATGAGAATATATGTGAGTTTTCCCTAATAATTTATTGATTTTAACGATTAAGAGGCTTAGGCATAATTGCAAAGAAATCCATCGCCAATTTTATTATAATTATAACTATTGTCCGGCAAAAAATCTTCTATTTGTTCAAATGCTCCGGCCGCAGGGGCTTTTACTTTTTTCTACAGTAATAAAAGGAAACATAAAATGCCGCCGCTACCGCGAATTTCCTGAAAATCAGATTAATTGACTAAAATCCGGAAACTCGCTTCGCTCACGCGGCCTTGATTTATTAACGCCAATTTCTTTGGTCTTATTAACCCAAATTCCCCGAGGCGGAAATAATCCCCGGTAATAAAAGACGTTCTATTAACATTTATTTTATTGTAAGCTTCATTATTTTATTAAAATTTAACCTGACTGAAGTTTATAATAATATCAAATTCATTATACCCTTTATGCATAAATGTATTCAGAAAACCGGTAAGATAATTAAAAAATAAAAACCCTGAATTACCGGATTGCGGGCGGGGGAGGGTCCTAATTTAGCTGAAATTTGTGTCTGAGACTCAATACAGACAATGATACATTTACAAGAAATTAATTGTCCGCATTGAAAGAGCAATGATTTGGGGATGAACTGTAAAAAGCAGCAAAGGAACTCAATGTTGACGTTGTATTAAATGCTATAAATATTTTCGGTTAGATTATCTCTACAATACGCGCAAACCTGGTATGAAGGAAGAAATAATAGAGCTTACTCATAATAGCAGATGGGTAAGAGACATTGAAAGAACCTTGAAAATACATAGAGATACAGTAACCAATACCTTAAAAAAAAAGGTAGAAACGAACCCTTACTTTCTCACCACATAGGTGAAAAACAAAAATCAAGAATTAGAAATAGAGATAAAATGTATTTGCGAAATGGATGAGTTTTGGAGTTTTGTGGGCAATAAATCTAATCAGCGATGGACCTGGTATTCCATAGAATAAACTCCGGCTGCAAATTGACTTGGCACAATGGCAAGAGGCAAGACAAGGATTTTTTAATTTTACGAACCTTGATGATTGGAGTTCGTATTCAAAATATAATCCAGCAGAAAAACATCAAATAGGTAAAGACATAACTTGGAAAATAGAAAGGGAAAATTTGAATTTCGGAACCCCTATAAAAAGATTAAATAAAAAAACAATTTGCTCTTCAAAAAATGAAACCATTCATGACAATGTAATTTCAATGTATATTGAGCAATATTATTATAAAACCGGGATGTAGGGGAATAATTAAATAAGTTAATTTAGGGTAATGTCTGGGGTGGAAGACCGGATTCGAACCGGCGGCCTTCAGAACCACAATCTGACGCTCTAACCACCTGAGCTACATCCACCATATTAAGTGGTGCAAAAATAACATTTTTTTTAAAATGTTTTGAATTGCACACTATAAAGTTAAATAATTTTTTGACAATTTTTACTGAAACAGACCAATTCATTCATGGTATTTACATTCTTGTAGTTCTTAATTTATTATTGCAAGCCTTTTTATCTTTTTTTATCCAAAAATCTTCAAAATGCAGTTAGCCTGGGCTATATGTTATTGGCTTAGTTCGTTGGCAAATTGATCTTCCCGAACAACATGCAGCCTGATATCCTGATAGGGATAGAATTATTGCACTATTTCGTGGTTAAAAGGATTGCATAATTACTTGCCGAAAATTTTACATGGAATTGACGTAATTTATCTTTGCATTGTTCATTAGTATATCGTGAAGCAGGTTAGTTCAATCGGATAGAAGTTATAGGATGGTTTATTGATATTTTTCCTACATTTGCATGGCGTAATACTAAATAAACCTGTATAAATTTTTCGGTGAGAAAGTACATAAACAATACTAATAGCCTGCAAACATTCAATTTGCTGCGATTTGGCACTTTTCTCATTATCAGCATTGTTTTTACAAAGAGTCCTTTGAGTGTAGCCGAGATAGGTTATTACGAAATGTCGCTATTTATTGCAAGCCTGGTTAGTTTTTTTTGGGTAACCGGCGTCATTCAGTCCTTATTACCATTATACAACAACAATACTACTTTCAAGGTTAAAGAAATTAACCGTAAAGAAAAATCTCCCGAAATTTTCAATGCATTTCTCCTTCTTACAGCCTTTAGTATTCTGGCATATATTTTTTGCCGTATTTTTCAAAATGCTTTTCATGTTTTTGACGGGGTAAAAGATATTAAGTTTATTCATCTCGTTTTTTTTTACTTGCTCGTTAGCAGCCCTGGAAATTTAATAGAATACATTTATCTTTTAAGAAATAAATCGGGAAAAATTCTTATTTACGGATTTATCAGTTTTGGTATTCAGATGGTTGTAGTAATCGGACCTATTTTATTGGGATATGGTATTGAATTGGCAATATGGGGTTTGATTATAATTTCGGTGATAAGACTTTTCTGGCTTGCCGCACTTTTAAGAAAATATGCTCAGTTTAAAATCTCAGTAAGTTTTTTGAAGGAGCATCTTCGATTGGGCACACCCTTAATATTAAGTTCACTTTTAAGCGGTTCGGCGCAATATATTGACGGACTAATAATTTCACTTCATTTTGATGCCACAGCATTTGCCTTTTTCAGATATGGCGCAAAAGAACTTCCTCTGGCCCTTTTGCTTGCAAATGGTTTAAGCAATTCAATGCTTTCGCAATTTTCCACTCAAAAAAAACTGAAAGATTCACTGCAGATACTAAAAGATAAGTCACGAAGGTTAATGCATATTCTTTTTCCTATAACTATTTTATTGTTGTTTTTTGCCAAGCCAATTTACATTAACCTGTTCAATCCATATTTTTCCAGGAGCGCCGACGTTTTTGTAGTATATCTGTTGCTAATTTTGAGCCGGCTGGTATTTCCCCAAACAATACTTATTGGATTAAAGAAAACCAAAATTGTATTAACGGCTGCAGTAATTGAAATCGTCCTAAATGTTTCCCTTAGTCTTATTTTAATCCAATATTACGATATTTTAGGAGTAGCTGTAGCTACTGTAATTGTTTTTTTACTTGAAAAAATAATTCTAATTATTTACAATTATAAAAAATTGAAGATAAGTCCCAGAGAATACATTCCTCTGGGTGTTTACTTTTTTTACTCAACAATACTGATTGTTCTATTCATGCTGCTCGACCGCAGAATCATCAAATTGCACTAAGTCTTAAAATTTCGGCGCTATGACTTAAGGTTGTTTTTTATTTTTAAAACAATTTTATATTTGAATTTTTAAAAACAGGAATAGTGATGACTAAATCCGAGTTATAAAGTTTAAAAATTTTGCTGATGGATTCAGAATTAGAAAAATATTTTCACAAGTTCAGGAAAAACATCATTGGGGTTGATGCAACTTTTGAAACTTTTTATGGTGAAAAGAAAATCATTTATGCTGACTGGATTGCCAGTGGCCGATTATATCAACCTATAGAGGAAAAGTTTTCTAAAAACTTCGGCCCCTTTATTGGTAATACACATACCGAAACAAGTGAGACAGGTTCTCGCATGACATATGCCTACCATTTGGCACATCAAAAGATAAAAGCCCATGTAAATGCCGGAAAAGATGATTTAATTATTACTGCCGGCTCAGGAATGACTTCAGTAATAAATAAATTACAGCGGATTTTAGGATTGAAAGGTTGTAGCACTCTAATGAAAAAAACCTGCATAAAAGATATTGACCGGCCGGTTGTATTTATTACTCACATGGAGCATCATTCCAATCATACTTCATGGTATGAAACTATATGTGAGGTAGTTGTATTGGAACCTTCAAAAGATATGCTGGTTGACCCTGAAAATCTTAGAAGAGAGCTTTTAAATTTTAAAGACAGGCAATTTAAAATTGGCGCTTTTACCGCTTGTTCAAATGTAACCGGAGTGTTTACTCCTTATCATCAATTAGCTAAAATTATGCATGAATTCGGAGGGGTATGCTTTATTGATTTTGCTGCATCTGCTCCTTATATTGACATTAACATGCACCCCCAAGACCCCTTGGAGAAATTAGATGCCATTTTATTTTCGCCACATAAGTTTTTAGGAGGCCCTGGCTCATCCGGTGTTTTAATTTTTAATAAGACATTATATAATAATATTGCACCGGATGATTCCGGAGGAGGTACAGTAGATTGGACCAACCCGTGGGGAAGCTATAAATATGTCGATGATATTGAAGTCCGTGAAGACGGAGGCACCCCGGGATTTTTGCAGGCAATCAAAACTGCGCTTGCCATTGAGTTAAAAAATCTGATGGGAACAGCCGCAATAAAGCAAAGGGAGGATGAAATGCTCCGGATTGTTATTCCGGGACTAAGAAAAATTCCCGGAATTAAAATTCTTGCAGACAATATAGAATCAAGGCTGGGGGTTATATCATTTTATCATCCTGATATTCATTATAATTTATTTGTAAGGCTGCTAAACGACCGTTTTGGAATACAAATGCGAGGGGGATGTGCTTGTGCCGGAACTTATGGGCATTATCTGCTCGAGGTTAGCTATGAACAATCAAAGCAAATAACTGACCTGATTAATTCAGGCGATATGTCGCTAAAACCCGGATGGGTACGTTGGTCAATGCACCCAACCAATACCAGCAGGGAATTATTTTACATTCTTGATGCCATAGAACAAATAGTTAAGAATATTGAATTATGGCGAAACGATTATTGCTACAATCCAAGGAAAAATGAATTTTCACATACAACATTCAATGAAAAAGGAAAATCAGAGGTTGAAAATTGGTTTCGTTTAGGTTGAATTAATACGTAATCTCTATTGCCAATTTGATTTGATTAAACTTTATGTTTTTTAACTTTGCAACAAAGTGCTATTACAATCAATAAACAATATAACCTTTTGTGGAAAAAGCTCTATTAACTTACAGGTTTAAAAACATTGAAATATCAATAATTGATAAATCCAGCCTTTTAGTAGATTTCCCCCATTAATACTCATTAATATTATTAAATAGAATAGTTTATACCATGCGAATTATTAATGTAATTGACAAAAAAACTGAGCAAAAATTTTTAGATACTGCACGAATCATTTATAAGCAGGACAAAGTATGGGTTTGCCCGTTAGACAGTGAAGTAAAAGCAGTATTTGATCCTGCCATTAATGTTTTTTTTAAAAAAGGCGAAGCAGCACGGTGGATATTAGTTGATAACAATGAAAGGTTAATTGGAAGAATAGCTGCCTTTATTGACAGGGAAAAGGCATTTACATGGGATCAGCCGACAGGTGGAATTGGTTTTTTTGAATGCATTGAGGATAAAGATGCAGCATTTTTATTGTTTGAAAAAGCAAAAGAATGGCTTAATTCAAAAGGAATGGAGGCAATGGACGGACCTGTTAACTTCGGAGAAAACGACCGTTTCTGGGGTTTGCTGGTTGATGGGTTTACCCACCCTGGCTACGGCATGCCCTATAATCACAGGTATTATCAGAAATTTTTTGAGGAATATGGCTTCAGGGTATTCTATAAACAATTTAGTTACCACCTCGATTTGACAAAAAAATTTCCTGAAAGATTCTGGAAAATTGCCGAATGGGTATCATCAAAAAATGGATATTCATTCAAACATTTTAGTTGGGCTGATAAAGAAAAATTTATAAGCGATTTGGTTAAAATATACAATGAGGCATGGTCTGTGTCAAGAGATGTTTTTAGCCCAATGGACCCAAATAATTTAAGAAAAACACTTAATAGTGCAAAACCTGTATTGATTGAAAAGTTCGTTTGGTTTGCTTATTACGAAGGAGAACCAATAGGGTTTTTTATAATATTCCCCGATGTTAATCAATTAATAAAACCTTTTTATGGGAAACTAAATTTTTTGAATATAATAAGGTTTTTATGGAGGAAAAAAACCAAAAAAATGAACAGGCTAAGGGCCTTTGTTGCAGGCGTGGTCCCTAAATTTCAAAACACCGGTGTTGAGTCCGCAATATTCTGGCATCTCGATAAGGTTATGGATTATGAACAGTTTAAAGAACTTGAATTATCATGGGTAGGCGATTTCAATACCAAAATGCTGTCGCTGTATGAAGCAGTCGGTGGCAAACTTGCTAAAACTCATATTACCTACCGTTGTTTATTTAATTCCGGGGCAACATTTAAAACTTATAAAGAGTATTTCCATCAAAATAAATAAGATAGGGTAGTAGGATTAAAATTATTCAGAGTTTCTTTTTGGAATTTTAAGAACTATATTTAACTTTGCAATCCTTTATTAAGGTAGTTGGTCTTTAAAAGTATAGGTTAAATGATGTGAAAAAGCTTTGAAGTGTTAATAATTGGCAGAAAATTAAATTTATTGTAAGGGCTTTAATACCATCAAAATTAAAAAAGCATAAAAATGAAAAAAGGAATTCACCCGGAAAATTACCGACTTGTAGTTTTCAAAGATATGTCGAATGAAAATTATTTTATTACCCGTTCGACTGCCTCCTCCAGAGAAAAAATTGTAATTGACGGACAAGAGTACCCCTTGTTTAAACTAGAGATTTCCAATACATCACATCCGTTTTATACCGGTAAAATGAAACTTGTTGATACCGCTGGACGCGTTGATAAATATATGAATCGCTACAAAAAACACATGGATAAAAAATAATATTTGTTCAAAGCTAATATTTTAAGCTCCGTTTTAACGGGGCTTTTTTTGTAACCTGTTTTTTATAATTGCAAGTTCAGAGTGTTTTTTTAAATTTGAAATAATTTAGTCTTTACTTTAAAGAAAATTAAAAATTTAATTAACCAATCACCAATATGAATATTGTTTTGTTCGATGATCAGTTTATTGAAAACCTGTACCCTGTTACTTTTACACGTCCGGCAGCCGAAATGAGAGTCGGGATACTCAAAATTTCGGAAAAATGGAGCCTCAGGTTGAAAAACGAAATTTCATGGCAAACAAGAAAATATTTGCAAGACAAATACACACATGTTATTCAAGACGATAACCTGTATATAAATGGCAGATTACTTCCAAATGAAGATATTAAACAGCAAATTTTGAAACTTGCATTAAACGAAGTTCTTGTAAATGGTGAAACTATTCTTGCAGCACGTGTACAAAAATTTGAGCCGAAAGAGTTTTCCCCGCAACATTTTAAAAATTATAAATTAGTTGAGTGCCAGCAGGAAGCAAGAAAAATAGATTATCCATGGGATTTATTCAGATTCAATGGCGTGGAGCTGGAAGTTGATTACAAATTGATTACAAAGGGAAGAGAATCAGCAGCTTTAAGCAAAACAGTCGGTGCTATAGGAGTAGAAAATATATTTGTTGAGGAAAGCGCTAAACTTGAATATGTTACAATAAATGCAAGCGCCGGGCCTGTTTATATTGGTAAAAATTCCGAAATCATGGAGGGGGCTAACATCCGAGGGCCTTTTGCATTATTGGACCACTCTCAATTAAAGTTGGGAGCCAAAATATACGGGCCAACTACAATAGGGCCTTATTGTAAAATTGGGGGAGAACTTAATAATGTTGTGGTATTTGGGTTTTCTAATAAAGCACACGATGGATTTTTGGGCAATTCGGTAGTAGGTGAATGGTGCAATATAGGTGCCGGCACCAACAGCTCAAATCTGAAAAATAATTATGCCAATGTTAAAATGTGGAATTATCCTCAAAATAAATTTGTTGATACATCTCTGCAATTTTCTGGTTTAATAATGGGAGATCATTCTAAATGCGGGATCAATACCATGTTTAATACAGGCACTGTCATCGGAGTAAATTGTAACTTATACGGCGACGGTTTTCAGCGAAGTTTTATACCCGATTTTTCATGGGGTGGCCCGCAGGGATTTACCGTTTTTGAGCCTTTAAAGGCTTTTACTGTAGCTGAAAGGGTGATGGGCAGGAGAGGAATTGGCCTGTCAGAAATAGACAAAAAAATCCTTCTTGAAGTTTTTAATTTAAGCTCTAAAAACAGAAATTATTAACAGGCACCCATTCCTTCTGTATTGACAAAGGCCCTACACAAGTTTAGCCACAATTTCATGAATGCCAAGGCAGGCTAACAATTTATTTTATGTGCTGTATGCTTTAAAGATTCTATTCTCCTTTAAATCAGAAACCTGTATTGCGACTGCCTGATTTTAGAATGATGGTAAGTCTGATGGGAGAATGAATTGGTGTTTTTTTATATAAATGGGTAAAATTCATATCCCGAAATTCTGGCATGACTATTGCCCATGTGTACAATCTTAAATTTTTTGTCAAAACACTGACAATTTTTCTATTTTTTGAAATGAAGTTATGAGCAAAAAACATATTTCCGATTTGATGGGTGGAGCATTTTATTTTGACCAGTCCGGCGAAAACAATGATTTTATTACAATGATTTCTAATGATGATGAGCAAGCCTTAAAGAATACAATAATTCCAGATTCCTTACCGGTTTTGCCTTTAAGAAATACAGTACTTTTTCCTGGAGTAATAATTCCCATTACTGTTGGAAGGGAAAAATCTATCAGGCTTATCAGGGAGGCTTATAAAACAACAAAAATTATTGGTGCAGTTGCACAAAAGGTAGCTGAAATTGAACAACCGGTTGCATCTGATTTATACGACATTGGTACAATTGCACAAATTATCAAGATTCTTGAAATGCCCGATGGCTCTACATCAGTTATTATACAAGGCAAAAAGCGTTTTAAAATAAAGGAGATTATTACTGAAGAACCTTACCTAAGGGTGTCTGCAATACCCCTCGAGGAGGAACTTCCAAAATCTAATGATCCCACATACGAAGCTATTGTTGGTTCTCTTAAGGATGTTTCAATCAGAATAATTAAATTATCGGCGAATTTACCACCGGAGGCTTCATTTGCAGTAAAGAATATTGAAAGCTCTACTTTCCTGATAAACTTTATTTGCTCAAACTCTGATGCAAATCTTAAGGAAAAACAAAAACTGCTTGAAATAAGCAAATTAAAGAAAAGGGCAACAGTATTACTCGAGTATCTTTCAAAGGAACTTCAGATGCTCGAACTTAAAACTGATATTCAATCGAAGGTTAAAACCGAATTGGATCAGCAACAAAGGGAGTATCTTTTGCATCAGCAAATGAAAACAATTCAGAACGAATTAGGTAGAAATCCTCTGGAGAAAGAAGTTGAAGAATTAAAAAATAAGGCGGCCAGAAAAAAATGGTCGAAGGAAGTTAAAAAGGTTTTTGAGCAGGAGCTGACAAAATTTCAACGATTAAATCCTGCTTCCGCCGAATACTCAGTTCAGTTGAACTACATACATCTAATGATTGAACTGCCCTGGAATGAATTCACCAAAGATGATTTTGACTTGCCACGAGCCCAGAAGATACTTGATAAAGACCATTTTGGGATGGACGATGTCAAAAACAGGATACTTGAACACCTTGCCGTTTTAAAACTAAAAGGCGACCTTAAATCTCCTATTCTTTGCCTGTACGGGCCTCCGGGGGTTGGTAAAACCTCGCTGGGCAAGTCTATCGCAACAGCTTTAAAACGAAAGTATGTCAGAATGTCACTTGGCGGATTGCATGATGAGTCAGAAATTCGCGGCCACAGAAGAACCTACATAGGTGCCATGCCAGGGCGTATTATTCAGAACCTGAAGAAAGTTAAATCATCAAATCCTGTATTTATTCTTGATGAAATAGATAAGGTTGGGAGGGATGTTCACGGCGATCCTGCCTCGGCATTACTCGAAGTGCTTGATCCCGAGCAAAATAACACCTTTCATGACAATTATCTTGATATTGACTTCGATTTATCAAAAGTTATGTTTATTGCCACGGCAAATACACTTAACACAATTCACCCTGCGCTGCGCGACAGAATGGAAACAATTAACGTAAGCGGGTATATAGTCGAAGAAAAAACCAAGATAGCGGAACGGCATCTTATTCCCAAACAATTGGAAAACCATGGGTTAAATAAGTCCCACCTTGTATTTCCCTCGCAAGTTATTGAACAAATAATAGAATCATATACCAGAGAAAGCGGCGTAAGGGAACTTGACAAAAAAATTGCCAGAGTTATTCGAAATATCGCGCGAAAAGTTGCATTTAATGAAGCATACCAGGTTAAGTTGACTAAAAGTGCCGTACGGGAAATACTTGGCCCCGCAGAATTTAATAAAGATATTTATCAGGGTAATGAATTTGCCGGGGTAGTTACAGGTCTGGCTTGGACAAATGCAGGTGGCGAAATATTGTTTGTTGAAACCAGTCTGAGTAAAGGTGAAGGAAAATTAACAATAACGGGCAATCTGGGCGATGTAATGAAAGAATCGGCCTTGCTTGCACTGGAATACCTTAAATCGCATTCTGCTTTTCTTGAATTATCGCCTGAGATTTTCTCAAAATGGAATGTGCATCTTCACGTACCCGAAGGAGCCATTCCAAAAGACGGACCCTCGGCCGGCATAACAATGGTTACCTCTATGGCTTCGGCTTTCACTCAACGAAAAGTTAAGAAAGGATTAGCCATGACAGGGGAAATTACTCTCAGGGGAAAAGTTTTGCCGGTTGGCGGAATCAAAGAGAAGATTGTTGCGGCACGCAGGGCAAACCTTAAAGAAATCATTCTTTCGGAAGATAACCGGAAAAATGTAGAAGAAATTAATGAATTGTACCTTAGGGGATTAAAATTTCATTATGTAAACACAATGCTCGAAGTAATTGAATTAAGTCTTCTGCCTGAAAAGGTAAATAATCCGCTAAATTTGAATGGATAAATTATTGTTTTGCAAATGGTTGGTTTACAGGCACTTTGTTAGAATCGTGTCTTTTGTACTTGTAAAAGAATGAATTTTTAACTTCCTGTAAAATCATTGCTGCTACTCATTTATTATTTTTCAAAAAGGAGCAAGCGGTAATTACAGGCTTATTCTCTAATTATTTTACAGCCGCAATACTTGCAAAATTTTGCTTCAGGTTCAGCAGATACTTTTTCATAATGCTTACAAAAGGCGTGTGAAGGCCTGTCGTGTACAACCGGCCTTGCAAACTCAAATGAAATCATCCCTAAAGGAATAGCAATTACGCTATATCCGATTAACATAACAAATGACGCAATAAATTTGCCTAAATCGGTTGTAGGAACAATATCTCCATAACCTACAGTGCTTATAGTAATAATTGCCCAATAAACACTAGGGGAATATTATCAAATCCGTGGCTGCCTCTCTCAACCACATACATCAGAGATCCGAGCATTATTACAATTATGAGGATAATGCCCATAAAGACCAGTATTTTTTTTGCACTTCTCTGAAGGGCAAGCAACATAATTTTTCCTTCGTAAATAAATTTCACCAATTTTAGAATTCTGAAAATCCTCAAAAATCTGATTGCCCTGATGGCAATAAGGACGGTAGCTTCGGGGAGGAATATAGCCAGAAATAGAGGCAATACAGCCAGAAAATCAATTAAACCAAAAAAACTGAAAAATATATTTTACCTTATTTGGAAATGACCAGATTCTAACCGCATATTCTATGAGAAACAGCGAGGTAATTATTATTTCCAGTTGAAAGAAAAGCCTGCCATATTTTGCATCAATATGAGCTACACTGCTTAGCATAATCATCCCAATACTAAGTAGGATTAGTACCAGTAGTGCCTCATCAAAATATCGGCCCCAACGGGTATCTGATTCAAAAACAATTTTGTAAATTTTTCCCTTTAAAGTTCGTTCAGGTTTAGGGTGTTCGGTATTCATAACTTGTACAATTTGAACAAATTTAATTAAATATTATATTCATCCGGATTTAAGGTTAAGGTTTCAAAAAATAAATGTAACATTATGCTGTTATTTGTGAAGTGTTCACGATTTTATACCTTAGCATGGTAATTTCAGGGTTTGGTATAAATTTAAATTTTATGAAAATGGACTCCGGTTTTTTTTGGGGCTTGTTTCTTGTAATTGCAGGGCTTGTTTTGATGGTCCGATATGTTTTTAATATTGAGTTTCCGCTCTTTAGAGTTTTAACAGGCTTGTTTTTTATTTTGTTTGGCTTGAAAATTATTTTTGGACAGTCATGGTTTACAAAACCCGGCTATTTGGGCAATGAGATTATTTTCAGTGAGAAGGCTATTAAACCTATATCATTCGATAAAAAGGAGTATATCGTAGTTTTTGGAAAATCTGAAATTGACCTGACCGGGATTTCAGTTGAAGATTTACCTGCTAAATTAATCGTTAATACAGTATTTGCTTCAAGTAAAGTTTATATACCCGAAGGATTGCCAGTAGTGATTTACAGCGATGTAGTTTTTGGCAATGCAAAATTGCCCGGGGGGAATTCATCAATTTTTGGACGTGAAGCCTACAGATCGCCCGGATTAGAAAAAGATACGCCTGTTCTTGAGATCAAGCTCGATGTTGTGTTTGGTTCTCTTGCAGTTATGAAAAAAACTAATATTAATTAAAGAATTGTTTTCATTTTTGTTTTTACTTTAAATTCATTGTTTCAATTGCATTTTTATGGAAAAAATTGCCGTATTTCCGGGATCTTTCGATCCTATAACCGTTGGACATGAATCTGTTATAAGAAGATCTCTTGGTTTATTTGATAGGTTAATTATTGCCATTGGGCAGAATTCTGAAAAAAAGAGTTATTTTTCTCTTGAGCAAAGAATAAGCTGGATTAATAAGGTGTTTGGGGATGAGCCTCGAATAAAAATTGCAATCTATGCTGGTCTTACAATTGATTTTTGTAGAAAATCTAATGCGCGATTTATTATTCGTGGCTTAAGAACTTCAGCCGATTTTGAATTTGAAAGGGCTATAGCCCAGGTTAACAAGGCAATGTTCCACGAAATTGAAACGGTTTTTATGTTAAGCCTCCCCGAGCATACCTCAATTAATTCTACTATTGTTAAGGAAATATTAAAAAATGGAGGAGATGTCAGCCAGTTTATTCCAAATAAAATAGAAATTCCTAAAAAAATTATCTGAATAAATGATTTTGTTAAGATTCATTATTCTATTTCTGACAGGAATCTTTTTTTCAGGTTCTCTGGCTGCCCAACCTGCTATCATTAGGGGTAATGCCCCTGATTATGCCGGTGTTGAACTGGTTTTTTATCAATATACCGATTATATAAGCTACACCGAAAAAGAATCAGGGAGAACGCTTGTTAAACCAAACGGCGATTTTGAACTGCAATTTGATATCAGTGAAATTACTTACCTGTTTTTCCCGCTCGGGGTTTTTAAGGCTTACCTTTTTCTGGTACCTAATAAAACTTTTGAAGTTTTACTTCCGGCACGAAAGGACAAATCTGTAAACGAAAAAATAAATCCGTTTTTTAGGGAAACCTTTGTGCATATTGCAGTAATTAATGAGGCTGACGGAGGTTTGAACAGGCAAATTGCCAAATTTGATATTCAATATGATAAATTATTCAGCGACTTGTTGCATGGCAGTATCTCCTTAAACTCATCCGGCAAATTGGACTCGCTAATTATGTTGATTGAACATGAATTTGCAGAAAGTATTCAATACGACTTTTTTGATGCTTACAGAGAATACAGATATGGGTTTTTACAACATGTTACAATGCAGCAAAAATCGCGGAGTATTTCTGACAATTTTTTTCTTAACCGGCCTGTACTATATAACAATCCAGCCTATATGGAATTGTTTAATCAACTATACAACAAGTATTTTTTGTTTTTTGGACGAACAGAACATGGAAAAAAAATTTACGAAGACATTGGTAAATATAAGAGTTTGAGCATGCTGAAAAATACATTGTCGACCGATGCAGTATTGAAAGAGGAAAACCTTCTTGAAATGGTCATTTTAAAGGGACTGCACGATGGTTTTTACGATGATGACTTTTCACGAAGCAACTTATTGGTAATCCTCGATTCATTACAGCTTTCTACGTCAAATCCTCGACACAGCGAAATTGCCAAAATTATCCGCACAAAAGTCACGCAGTTGATGGTAGGTTATGAACCCCCATTTTTTCAACTTTACGACAATGAAGGAAACTTAAAAAGCCTGGCCGATTTTAAAGGTAAATATATTTACCTTAATTTTTGTACTCCGGCAAGCTACAGTTGCCTTAGAGAGTTTGAAATGCTTCAATGGCTCAGAAATAAGCATAAGGCTTACCTTGAAATCGTAACAATACTTGTTGACGAAAGTTTGGAATCTATGCAGAATTTTTTGAAAATTAAACCATACGACTGGCCTTTTCTCTACTTTGGTGACAGGTCAGGAATCCTCAATAAATATGATGTACGAACCTTTCCAACATATTACCTGATTGACCGGAAAGGTAAATTAATTTTGTCGCCCGCCCCTGGCCCGTCAGAAAATTTTGAGCAGTTGCTGTTTCAAATTATGCGCGCCAACAGGGAGTTATAATTTTTCTTTAATTCCTGCCGAATTTAAAACGTCCTTTATTGAGTTATAGGTATTTTTAAAAACAAAATCTAAATTTTCACAATTCGCCCAAACAGCCTGCGAAATTCCTTCCTCCGTCTGCGGTGTTAGTTCGTACTTGCCATCATAATAAAATTCAAACCAAGTAGTTTTTTTCAGGAAAATTATGTTGTTTCCTTTGTAGGTATGATAAGTTACTGTAAGTTTCTTAAGCAGACTCTGGCCCTCAATTCCACATTCTTCTGAAATTTCACGAATGGCAGCATCTTCGGGGGATTCTCCATGATTAATCTTTCCTTTTGGTAAATCCCAATTACCATTTCGGAAAATAACTAATACTTCGGAATTTGAATTTTTAACCACGCCGCCCGAAGCCTCAATATTCACAAATAATGAGGAAAAATTTCTGAAAAGCTTTTCCAGGTTATTGTGCAGAATAGTTAGTTGCTTTATTTCTTGTGAGTTTGTAAACCGGCATACAGTATTTTCCAATTCTGTTTTGTTTTTGAAGTAATAATTTATTCCCCCTGCTTGAATATTGATTTCTGTTTCTGAATCAGCAAGAATTAGAATTCTATCGTTAAAAAAAATCTTATACATTTGCGGTATGGGAATTACTCAAAGAGAAATTGCTTCAAAGTTGCTGCAAATAAAAGCAATTAAATTGAATCCTTCAAACCCGTTTACATGGGCGGGAGGTTGGAAATCACCTATTTACTGCGATAACCGGAAAATTCTTTCCTATCCTGAAATAAGAAATTATGTTAAACAATCTTTTGTAGATCTTATCAGGGAGAAATATCCGCAGGTTGAAAATATTGCAGGGGTAGCAACAGGTGCAATTGCTGTTGGCGCTTTGGTAGCCGATCAACTTGATCTGCCATTTGTTTATGTTAGACCGGTGCCAAAAACTCACGGAACAGGGAGCCAGGTTGAGGGCGATATTTTTCCCGGACAGAAAATCCTTGTGATTGAAGATTTGGTTTCAACAGGTTATAGCAGCCTGAATGCAATAGAGACCCTAAGAAAAACAGGTGCGAATGTACTTGGCATTCTGGCGGTGTTTTCATACGGGTTCAAAGTGGCTGAAGAAAATTTTATAAAGGCCGGCTGTGTGCTAAATACCCTTTGTAATTACAATGAGCTAATCGAATCGGCTCTCGAAACAGGTTTTATTACTGCCAATGAACTTGAAATATTGAACCAATGGCGTGATAATCCGTCCGAATGGAGACAAAATTCATAAAAACGCTATGATAAAATCTGAAAGTTCGTTAAAAGACGTGAACAGGGAAATTAAAGAGGTATTTGGCTTTCTTTCGAATCCTAAAAACATTGAGCCACGCATCCCCAAAGATAAGATTAAGAATTTTTGGGCCGACGAAACCTCTCTTGGATTTAAGATCGAAATGCTGGGCGATGTTAAAATGTACATTGAAGAAAAACTCCCTTATCATACCATAAAATTTTCCGGGAATAAAGACTCATCCATGCCTTTCACTATGTGGATTGAATTGTATGAGAAGCCGAATAACAAAACTATGATGAGGTTATCAATACACGTAGAGGTAAACTTGATGATGAAAATGATAGTAGAACCCATTCTCAAAAATGGAATTGATTTGATAGCCGACAATATTGCAGAGGGTTTAAACACACCTGGACAATAGAAACTAACAAAAAGAGACCTCCTTAAATTCAAATTTCAGAATTTTTTTCTTTTCCGTTTCAATCAGCAACCGGCCTAAACTATCAATACCTATTATGGCGCCACTGAAATGTTTCCCCTTGCTTTCGAAATTATACAACTCATTTGCGCGATACAAACATGAAAAATATTCCCTGTCAATTAAAGAAAATTCAGCATTTGCAAGCTGAAGATATCTGTTTACAATGCTTTGAAGCAATAAATCCAATGCCTCGTTCAGATTGAGTTCAAATCCGGTAAATTGATACAAAGAACACGGATTGGGAGCAATGCTGGTAAACAGTTTCTGATTTATATTTAGCCCGATTCCGGCAATGCAATATTCAATCCGGTTATTTAATATGCTGTTTTCTATCAATATTCCTGAAATTTTATTATCTCCGATATAAATGTCATTTGGCCACTTAACGGTTACCCCTGTGGTGTATAATTTCAGGAAATCCATTATCCCAAGGCTAATTGCTTTCGAAATTACAAACTGATTTTTTACTTCAATAAAAATTGGCTGAAGTACAATACTAAAAGTTAGGTTTTTACCTTTTTCGCTTTCCCATGAGTTTGAATTGTAGCCTCTTCCCTTGGTTTGCTCATCAGCCCAAATAACAGCACCTTCCTTTACTTTATTTTCATGAATAAGCAGTTTGGCAGTAACATTTGTGGATTCAAGCGTATTGAATCTAATAATTTCTAATTGCAACATTTATTAAAGTTAAATTTTCTAAAAATATAATTTAAATCACTACACTCCGGTTAAATTTCAATAAAATCTTAAATTTTTCAAATAAATCCATGTTAGTGGAGGGTCCTTTACTGATGTGGCTTATTTCCGCCTCAGGAAATCCGCTGCGGCGGCGGCATTTTTTGTTACTTTTTTTGCTGCAGAAAAAAAGTAAAGGCCCGTGCGGCTTTAGCACTTGAACAAAGAGAGATTTTTTTGTCAGACTCTATTGAAAATCTTAAAGTTTTCAAATAAATCAATATTAGCAGAAGGTCTTTTATTAGCGCGGGGTATTTCCGCCTCAGGGAATTTCCGTTAAAAAAATCAGATAAATTTGCGTTAAAAATTCCGGGCTGTTTGAGCGAAGCGGGTTTCCGGATTTCAGACAATGAATCTGATATTTTGAAAATTTTCTGCTGCTGCAGCATTTATTGTTAACTTATTTTTCTGGAAAAAAAGGTAAAAGCCCGTGCGGCTTGAGCACAAGAACAAACAGAGAATTTTTTGTCGGACGCTATTGATTCAGATTATATAAAAAATAACATTACTCCTCCAATAGCAATAAATGCGCCTAAAATTTCTTTTATTGTAATTTTTTCTTTGAATAATATCACTGCAGGAGCTATGATTAATACCGGAACTATGGCCATAATAGTTGAAGCAATTCCGGCAGAAGTGTGCTTTACTGCCATAAGTGAAAAAGTTACTCCCAAAAATGGGCCAAAAAACGCACCTAAAGTTAATCGACTCATAGCAGACTTGTTTTTCAAAGCATCTTTCAGCCGGTTCCACCTGCCAAGTATTGTATAAATTAGTGCAAATCCTATAAAGCCGGTAATCACTCTTATTTGTGTTGCCGCTATGGTATCGTATCCATCCATGCCATATTTGCTTAGTACCAGTCCACCGGCCTGACCGGCTGCACCGCCCAATGCCAGCAATAAACCCGAAATTGGATAAGAAAATTTCATCGAAGTCTTTTTCTTTTTTAGATTATCATTGCCATAAACTTCTTCCGGGTTTTTTTGTTTACGTTCAAGTATTACAATGGCAATACCAAAAATGGTTAAGAACATGCCAAGCAGGTTTTGTCCGGACATGGTTTCCCCCATTACTAACCACCCGATAAATGCGGCCATAGGAGGTGCAAGTGCCATAATCAGCATTGATATTCTTGCTCCAATTACCGTGTACGATTTAAACAGAAACAGGTCGCCAATAACAAAACCCACAAGCCCGGAAACAGACAGCCAAATCCAATTATGAGCCGTTGCACCTACAGGAACGAAAGTACCGTTTGCAATCAGAGAGAATGTGCCCAAAAATATAAAAGCCATGAACAATCGTATGAGATTCACTGAAAGCGATCCTATTTTTTTACTTGCCGATTCGAATGCCAGGGCAGTTATTGTCCAGAATACAGCTGTAAGAAGTGCGGCAAATTCTCCCTGATGTGATTGTAGCATAGCTATTGGTGTTAATTTGAATGCACAAAAGTAATTAAATGTAAAGCCAATGAAATTTTTATGAACAATTAATTTCTTGTTGTGGTTTTTTTTGTCAATTTTATTTATTAACCAAATTGGTTAATTTTGATTGATAATTAAATTTATGAAGGAAAGAATCTGGAAATATGTTCTCATTGGAATTGGCGCAGCCGTATTATTAGCTATTTTCTGGTATTTCAGAGTTATAATAGCCTATATTCTTATTTCGGCAGTATTATCACTTATAGGAAAACCCCTTGTTGATTTGTTGGATAAAGTAAGGTATAGGAAGTTTTATCTTCCAACCTGGTTCAATGCGCTTGTATCCACACTGGCGTTATGGATAGTTTTCTTCATGTTTTTCCGTTTGCTGATTCCTATTGTAGCCGGTCAGGCTGCCAATCTTGCCGAGGTAGATGTTAACCTTGTTATGCAGAGTTTTGATGAGCCAATGAAAAAATTAGATACTCTGCTTATAAGCCTTCAACTCGAAGAATTTAGGGAAAAACCAATTTCTGAATTTGTGAGTGAACAATTAAGCAGTATTTTTAATTACAACGTAATTTCTAACATATTCGGTAATATTGCCACACTTTTGGGAAATATTTTTATTGCAGTTTTTTCAATAACATTTATTACTTTCTTTTTTCTCAAGGATAATCAGTTGTTTGTAGAAGGAATTATTGTTCTAGTACCCACCAGGCATGAACAGGCTACCAGAAAAGTTATTTCATCTATTAAGTATTTGCTTACCAGATATTTTACCGGTATTTTCCTGCAGAATATCTGTATCTTAATTTTAGCCACAGCAGGTTTATTGATAATCGGAATTGAATTTCAGACTGCTGTTGTAATCGGACTAATAGCCGGAATTTTCAATGTTATTCCTTACCTTGGGCCAATAATCGGGCAGGTGTTTGGCATAACCATTGGGGCGCTCACACATCTTCACCTGCCTTTTTACTCAGAAATGCTGCCTTTGCTTGGTTTCATATTCCTGGTACTGTTAAGTGTTCAGATAATTGATAATTTTGTGTTTCAACCTTTGATTTACTCAAGCAGTGTGCTGGCGCATCCACTTGAAATTTTTATAGTTCTATTAATTGCAGGAAGTGTTGCAGGGGTTTTGGGTTTATTTCTGGCTATTCCTGTTTATACTGTAATTCGGGTAATAGCAAAGGAGTTTTTCAATAAGTTTAAAATAGTGAAAAGATTAACAGAAAATATTTAATAAATTGCGGTGTTAATAACCGGCATTTTGTTTAAATACTTAAAACATGAGAAGCGCCATTCAAACACTAATAATGCTAATTTCCATTTTTTGGTTTAGCAACGCATTCACACAGGATGCTAATTTTACTTTCAGGGTACACAGCCTTCAGACTTATGCTGTTACTTTTACTGCTACTAACCATGTGATGGCAGATACATTGACTTACTACTTTGACTGGGATTTCGGAGACGGCAACACCGGCAGGTATCCCGAAATAGAACACAGATATTCCGCAGCAGGCACATATACGGTTACTTTAAGGGTTCAACATAAAGTGAGCCTTGCTTCCGATGCATTAACAAATGTTGTTACTGTTGGAGATACATTTTCAGTACCAAATGTTTTCAGCCCTGATGGTGATGGAATTAATGATTTGTTTATGGCCCAATCAAATGGAGTTACTCCTTTAAGCATAACTATATTTAACAGGGCAGGGAATGTTGTTTTCAGAAAAACTGCACCAACAATAATATGGGATGGACGCACTCCCTCGGGAGCCAGAGCAAAACCCGGGGTATATTATTATGTTA
>BBPF01000334.1_pt6 | contig 37921 bp, 29 predicted proteins | sample 1343921 | NCBI WGS metagenome assembly BBPF01 (sample SAMD00019090, study PRJDB2971) | groundwater metagenome | isolation source: The Cedars highly-alkaline
TTAATAACCATACTGTTGATGACCTTTTTAAAAACAAAAGCAAAATACCAATGGCACATGTCAAACCTGATAAACTTTATCCGCTTAAACCTTTTTGTAAAAATTGATTTGTGGGAATGGATAAACCAGCCCTTTGTCCGTCCAAAAAAAAAAATGTAAAACAACTACTACTATTTACAGGGTAGACTTAATTTAAAAAATAGATGTTTTTGAACACTAATGAATTGATATTCAATAACTGTATTCTTGATTTTAATTTATTTTGGACAGTTGTGTTTCACTATAGAAATTACAATTAATTTTATATTTAATCTACTTTTTTAAAAAATTGCTCAGCTTTAGCCCAATCTTCCTCAGCTGTACCCGGGGTTCCAAGGGCAATACGCTCAAAATAAATTTCTTCAGCTTTTTTGCGAATGGCCTCCTCGGTAACTGTCATTTTTGGTGAAGTGGCTTTACCAGTAGCACTGGTTTTTGTTTTACCTGCAGTTTTGGTAGTTTTCTTTGTTGCCATGATGTTAATTTATTTAGGTTAATACAAATATATTGTAAAAATACCAAATGAGTTTTAAAAGTCATTTGAAAAAGAAATAGTACAGGCCTGCCAACTCTTTAGTCTTAAATTAGATTGAAACAAAAGTACCAGACCCAGTTGCAGAAAAATAAAACATTTATTTTTTTATCATTCTTTGAGGCTTAATCATATTTTCGGGCAATAATAAATTATCAAGTTCTTCTTTGGAAAAAAGGCCTTTCTCAAGTACAATCTCATATACACCCCTGCCGGTAAGTAGTGCTTCCTTGGCAACTTCCGATGAAATTTCGTATCCAAGCACAGGATTTAAGGCAGTAACCAAGCCAATACTATTCTCAACATATTCGCGACATCTTTTTTCATTAGCCGTAATACCATCTATACATTTGTTTTTTAGGGTAATCATTCCATTTTTCAACATTTCTATCGACTCAAAAATGCTCTGAACAATAATTGGTTCCATAACATTCAATTCAAGCTGACCTGCTTCGGCAGCAAGGGTAACGGTTAAATCGTTACCAATAACCTTATATGCAATCTGGTTCATCACTTCCGGAATAACCGGATTAACCTTGCCAGGCATAATTGAAGAACCTGGCTGCATTGGCGGAAGATTAATTTCATTAAGCCCTGCACGCGGACCGGAAGAAAGTAGCCGCAAGTCGTTACATATTTTTGACAACTTGACAGCAGTTCTTTTCAAAGCACTTGAATACATTATAAAGGCTCCGGTATCCTGTGTAGCTTCCACAAGATTTTTTGCATTCACAATCTTCAAGTCGGTAATTTTTTGAAGATGTCCGATTACTTTCTCTGCATAATCAGGATCTGAATTAATGCCTGTTCCTATGGCAGTAGCGCCCATATTCACCTCAAGAAACAGTCGGACATTTTCATTCAGTCGCTCCACCTCCTCATCAAGAGTAGTAGCATAGGCCTCAAATTCCTGTCCAAGTGTCATAGGCACTGCATCCTGAAGTTGTGTTCTGCCCATTTTAATCACATGGCTGAATTCCACCCCTTTTTTCCTGAATGAACCAATTAAATCTTTTAGGACGCATATAAGTTTTTTATTGCTGTTTATTATCGCAATTTTAATTGCCGTAGGGTAAACATCGTTTGTAGATTGTGAAAGGTTTACATGATTGTTTGGATGGCAATGTTCGTAATTACCCCGCTCATATCCCAAAATCTCAAGTGCCCGGTTTGCAATCACTTCGTTGGCATTCATATTAGTTGAAGTGCCAGCCCCGCCCTGAATCATATCTACAATAAAATGAACATGGAATCTGCCATTTTTAATTTCATTGCTGGCTCTGACAATAGCATCACTCAAAGATTTGTCAATTAATCCAAGTTCAAAATTTGCAAGGGATGCGGCCATTTTTACCGATGCAAGCGCTTCAATAAGTAAGGGATAAAAATTAAGACTTACTCCGCTGATGTTAAAATTTTCGAGTCCTCTGAGTGTTTGTATTCCATAATAGGCCTCAAAAGGAACCTCCCTTTCGCCTAACAGATCATGTTCAAGGCGCATTCTTCCTGACTCATACTGTGCAGCTTCGTTTATAAGTCTGTTGTTCGCATTTCTCATTCTGCGCGAAATTACTCGTGCAATATTTGAAAATATTTTTAACGTCGCATGTCCATTTTCGGTAAAAAATTTCTTCTTTACCATTAAAATCCTAGTGGGCTTAAGGGCTCTTGCAGAAGTGGAGTGAGGTGAATCACTGGCCCAACTTCCCTCACCAAGAAAGTCGCTACGACTGAAAATGGTTAGTTTCTTTTCCACCCCAAACGGGGTGTTTTTGAATAGCTCTATTTCTCCGGTAAAAATTATAAATATGTCGGACCTCGGAGTATTTTCCCGAAAAAGAAAATCGCCGGCATTTAAGCTTTTTTCTTCCAAACTGTCATTCAAAACATTATATTCATTGTCATCAAGTCCTTTAAATAATGAAATTTCTTTGAGAAAGGACAAAACAGCCATTTTATCCATAAAATTTTAGTTTAGTTAAAATGTGTTACTTTCGTGCAATTTAAAACAAAAACTGTTGATTTTCACCAACAGTTTTCGTCCACACTAAACAAATAGAAAATTTCCTTTTCTTAAAACAAAAATGGTCAAAAAATATTCTCGATAAATTTCGATTTAACTTCATTGTTATTACTATCGCAGTATTTTAAAATCTCGCTTACAGGTGTGGCCGAACCCGCCGGAACACAGGCCGAATTATATATTTCTCTGGCAAAATGTTTAACAAGTTTCTGATTTGCAATCAGAACCTGTACCGGGTCAATATCATCAATACTCCATTTATTAAGAGCAGATTCCAGAATTTCAACATTTTCATCAACCACGTTTTTTATACTGTTGTAGGTCTTTGAAAACTCCCCCGCCTTGTACTGCACTATCCCGATAACTTCACAAGTTTCGGAATTAACGAGCGGAGCCCCCCTGTAACTTCGTTTTATTGTTACTTCAGATTTTAAATACGACCTTCCGTGAATATTGTTAACCGAAGATAAAATTCCCGGTTTCATAACAAGATTATTATGGTCTTCCTGAAATCCTAAAATTGCAATTGGTTGGCCAATTTCAACACTGGCAGATGATAAATTAAGGCCCGGTATCTCCCTGAAACAATCCAATTCGCATTTTATCAGAACAATATGATTATACAGGCTTTTTGGTCTTGGAAGTATTTTCTTCCTGAATTCCGACATGGGAATTCTCAAAATTTTTGCCGCTGTAAATGAATTCTTGTCAACAAAACGAAGTTCAGCTTCAAATGCATTTTGAACCTTTAAAACAATTTCATCGGTTACAATATAGTCCATAAACTTAAACCCTGTAAGAGAACTAATTCTGATTTTGTTTGAATCAAAAAAACTTATCTGACAAACCGATTTATGGATTTCATCCCACACTGTTTTATACATACCCTGGAATTTAAAATTATTTTCATTGCAACAATTCAAATCAAAATTTTACAAAACCTTCTACTCTTTCCAAATAAAAAAGCTCTACTATAAAGTGTCAAAAACACAAAAAGGTAACTGGTAAAATTTAAAAAAAATGAAAAATAATTTAAATGAAACAAAAATATGGCCGTCTATTTCTCTGATAATCTACGCATTGATGATTCTGAAAATTGTTGATAAGTTTTTGTATTTTTTTATTTCTTACAAGAAATTTCCGATGCTTTTGCAAAATCCAGAATGAAAAAATAATTTTCTAATCAGAATTTTATCTATCCTCACCTTTAACCGTTTCACGTAATTTGAGCAATAAATAAAATTGAATAATAGGTTAGATTTATAACCAATTCCCGATCCTGCTGGTTAGTAAATGAAACAAATAATTATTCCTTCCAAGTCTGATAAAATCGCCCTTGGTGAGTTAGCACAGGAAAGGTATTTCAGAATTACAGTTATTACCATAACACCCAAATTTTAACCAGCTAAATTTTATTTAGCAAATTAAAATACCTGATAGTACAATTGGATTAAAACAAGTTTCTCATTTTTATAAAAACAAAAACTTATTTGGAGGATGCTTCTTGACAAATTCTTAATACAGAATTAAACCCGTAAGGCATACCAAATTATTACTAAGAAACACCGTGCGAATTAAAAAAACCCGAATAATCCTTGTCAACTTTGCCAATGTGTTCCAACAGCCAATCCTTTAAAAACACAAAAAAATCTATAGTTAGCTCTGCCTCGTTCATTTCTTGGCGTTTAAAAAAATCATCGAGTTTCTCGATTAAAAATTTGTGCTGAGCTTTATGTTCAACACGTTTTGGATAAGCAAACTTTTCCATTTTAATTTCTTCGGCGGCAAAGTGATATTTGGTATATTCTTTCAACTCCATCAATAAGGGTTTAACCACGTCCCTGCCGCGTCCTATCATCATTTTTTGATGTAATTGGTTTATCATATCTATAATCTTTTTATGATGTACATCAAATTCCTCAACTTTTACTGTAAACTTGTCATTCCATGTAAATAGGGCCATAGCAAACTTATTAATTATTATCATATAAAATTTGGTACTCTATGAGATTCTTATTTGGATGCTGCGAAATTAAATCAATTTTTCTACATGCTTTTCTATTAGAGGTGTTAATTCACCTGAAAAAAATATGCACTGCCCCAGGACATCTAACTGATTCATTCTTATATTCAACGTACTTTAAAGGATTCAGTTTCATAAATCCTTCAAGTGAATTTTCAATTATTATTATAATGAAAGAATGATTACGGTGCAGGGATAAAAAAGGGGTAAATGATGCCAAAAAGCTGTTTAGTCGAGATTTTGAATACTAATTATAAAATATTTCTTCCCTCGAAAGTTTAAATTGATTATTAAACATAGCCTTCAATTCGACGGGTAAATCATCAAGTAAAAACGACGTAAAAATTTTTTACCCAGCTGAGCCCCGTTGCCTTCGTCTCCTAAAATATAACCAAGTGATGGGATTTTATTTGCGATTTTTTCACCCTCGTAGTATCCGATATTAGACTCTGTACCCAAAATTGCCCCTAGCCCGTGATTTTAACCATAGCAGGCACTTGCCGAGGCCAGCAAATCTGTTTGTATATTTATATCTGACTTCCCGAAAAAACCTGAAAGCGCTTCTTTTACAATTTCTCCTTCCCCCGGGGTGCTACAGCCCGCTCAATAGAAAAAAACTATCAAAATTTCATTTCTACTTATTTGTGCAGAAAAATGAATATTCAAATGCTCATGAATTTCTTATTGACCTGTAAAATACGGGTTCAATCTATTGGTATTGAATTCAATAATTTTTCTGTTTCCTGAAAAGTATTATCCAGTTGGTTTTGAAGGAGCCACTGTCGGCAATCAATTTCATTCTTTACCAAGATTGATATTTATTTTGCGAACATATTTTAAATTCAGCAAATTTAATGGGTTGGGTGAAATTCCCGAAATGTTTTTTCCGGTAAACCTCACTACTTTGTCATAATACAAAGGCACAACTACAGCCTCATCCATAATTAACTGATCCATTTTCCTGTAAAGGGCAAATCTTTCCTCATCGTCGGTTAGGGTAAAGGACTTTTCATACAATCTGTCGAATTCCGGATTTGAAAAATGAGTGGTATTAGGTCCGCCAGGGCTGAAATTTTTGCTGTAAAAGAGAGCCAGATAATTTTCTGCATCAGGGTAATCTGCTATCCATGAACCTCTGAAAAAATTTAGACGCGAATGCGCAACTCCCTCCCTAAATGTAGCGCCAGGGCTCACTTCAATTCTTATCTTTATACCAATATGTGCCAATTCATGCTGGATAAATTCAAACAAATCGAGGTAATCGCTTGTTGATGTAAGTAAAATTTCATCAAGTCCCTTGCCGCCTGGGAATCCTGCCCTGATTAACAATTGCCGAGCCCTGCCGGGATTGTAATAATACCCCCTCACCTCGGTTGAAAAGGATGGGAGCCCTTGAGGAATAAACCCTTGTAAAGCAGGAGTCCCCAAATTATTACGGAGGTTTTTCATCATTTTTACCCGATCGAAACCATAATTAATTGCCTGCCTGATTTCTCTAATTTTTAATGGGCTGTTTTTTACATTAGCCTTTGATGTATCAACCAATATTCCCAGGTACTCAGTGTTCAGATATGGTTGTGTGTACATTTTTATTTTATCTTCATATTTGGGTCTTAACTCCCCGTCGCGTGTAAGCAATTCGTCCTTGTAAGAAGCATGGACCCCCGAAATAAAATCAAGATTTCCCAAAATAAACTCAAGAAACTCGGACTGCTTATCTTTAATAAAAGTTACTGCAACAGCATCGAGATAAGGTAATCTTACTGAATCAAGGTCGTATTCAAAATAATTTTCGTTCCTGCGCAAAACAAGTTTTTCTCCCTCGTGCCAGAGTTTAAAATAAAAGGGTCCGGTGCCAACCGGATTTCTTCTAAATTCATTGCCGAAATATTCTATGGCTTCTTTAGGTAGCACATAGCAATATGGCATTGTAAGAATACCAATAAAGGCAGGAAAAGGCGCATTAAGGTGAATTACAAAAACCGAGTCGCTTTCTGCCTTAAAACCCTTGTTCGTGCCAGGCTTATTTGTATTTACCATATTAAAAACCCATACCCCGGGCGAAGCTAAACGCGGATCAAGTATCCGCGCAAGGCTGTATTCGAAATCGGCAGCTATAACTCTCCTTCCTTTTCCATTTGGGAATACAGGGTGATCGTGAAAATAAATATCATTTCTCAGGAAAAACCGTAATGTCTTTCCATCCTCCGAAATTTCCCACCTGTAAGCAATGGAAGGTTTAATTCGAAGGCTGTCGTCAAGTTGCACTAAACCATTAAAGATTTGATGTACTGCCCATATATTATTTTGTGTGCGGGCAAATGCAGGATCAAGTGAAGTAATACCTTGGGTTGCATTGTACCTGAACACAGATCTTGTATCGTTAGTGTGTTTTGGGGAACATGCTGTAAGTAAGCCAATAAAAAGAGCTGAAATAAGAAAATTAAGACGGGTAATTTTCATAATTTTTCTCTAAAAATAGTTCGTATTAATGAATTCCTGAAAATATTGAAAAATTTAATTAATTCCGGCTTTATTTCTTAGTTATTAGGATTTTATCAATTCGATTACCATCAATATCGACAATTTCTATCCTGTGCCCCAAATATTCAAATTTATCGCCTATTTTAGGAATTCTGTCTATAAAATTTAACACAAATCCGGCTACAGTTGAATAATCAATGTCCTCAAAATCGATTGTAAAACCCTCTATTATTTCGGCTAAAGTTTCAATGGGTGCATCTCCACTAACCAGTACCGATTTATCATCACGAATAAATACATCGGGTTCGTGTGGTTCTCCTTCTTCAGGCATTTCGCCCACAATGTTTTCTATTATGTCGTGAAGTGTAATTAAACCTTCAAATCCTCCATATTCATTTACAACAAAACAAATATGAGTCTGTTTGTCCCTTAGCAAGTTTAAAACTTTCTGGGCGCTTGCTGTTTCGGGAACAATGATAGGCTGCCCAAGTAAATCACTAATATTTACATTGCCCTTTAACAAAACTGTTTTATAAAAATCCCTCAGGTACAATATTCCCTGAAAATTATCTAAGTCGCCCTTGCTGCAAACTACCTTGCTGTGCTGAAAATCTAATAATAATTTCTTATTAATTTCGTATGATTTATTAAGATCTACCCATTCAACATCTGTCCGGTGTGTCATAATATGTTTTGCTTTCTTATCGGAAAAATAGAACACTTTTTCGTGTAATAGGTTTTGTTCTTTTTCAATGACTCCTTCGACCGAAGCAATTTTGATCATTTGTCGCAGTTCTGCCTCTGTTATCAGGTCTGATTGATTCTTTATCCCCATAATTTTATTTATGAAATTTGTTGAAACAGATAAAAGTTTCACAAAGGGATAAAATATGAGGTTAAAATAATAAATTACTGGTGCCACACGTATGGCAATTTTTTCCGGATTACTCAATGCAACAGTTTTTGGAACTAATTCACCTATTACAATTGAAACATAGGTAATAACCATTACAGTCACTGCCAGGGCTAGTTCATCCGCAATTGGTTTTAATAAATCTATACTATGAAACAGCGGGGCAACATCGTCGGCAATATGTATACCACTATATACGCCTGTAACTATACCAATAAGTGTAATACCAACCTGAATTGCCGACAGGAATTTTTCGGAATTCACGAGTAATTGAAGAGCGATTTTGGCTCCTTTATTCCCCTTAAGCCGAAGGTGTTCAAGCCTTGTTTTTTTACTTGAAATAAGAGCAATTTCCGACAATGCAAAAAATCCGTTTAATAAAATTAAAAATCCTAAAACCAATATTTCCATATTATAAACTTCTTCTGATTAATTTATTACATATTACAAGGGCACCAAAAATGTTACCGTAAAGATATGTACTAAAGGGCTGACCTGTATAAAAATCACATAATCACAATTATATCAGTCATCCTGAATAGTGACAGGAACTTCAGTTGCACCAATTTAAAAAACTGATATACAGGTTAAACAAAACAGTTTGTCCTTACTTTATAAATTTTGCCGGTTACACCAAAATAGTTGTATTATGCACTCATTAATTTATTAATGTCAAGTTTTTCCATTTGCATCAATACTTTGGTAACAATACCGGCTCTTACCGGATCACACATTAATCCGGGAAGCCCGGAGGGTACAATTTGCCAGGAAAGTCCAAATTTATCTTTGAGCCAGCCGCATTGACCCTCTTCTCCTCCTTCAGAAAGTCTGGCCCAGAGGTAATCAATTTCTTCCTGTTTATCGCAAAACACCTGGAATGAAACTGCTTCATTAAATTCAAAAACAGGTCCTCCGTTTAAAGCTGTAAAAGAATGTCCATTGATTTGGAATACAACAGTAAGTACAGTTCCTTCCTTTTGACCGTGAATCTCGAAGCCTTCCTTTCCGTAATGGCTAATGCTTACAATTTTCGAGTTCTTAAAAACCGAAGTATAAAAAATTGCTGCTTCTTCAGCCTGGTAATCAAACCATAAACATGGACTAATGTTGTTAATTTGCATTTTTTAAATTTAAGGTATTACTAAATTGCCTCAGCATACTTTTTAAAATTGTCTAAAATTGCCTGCCATCCGGTTCGCTGAATTTCAATAGTGTTTTGTTGTTCGGCTTCAAAAATTTCTTTCACTTTTGTTTCCTGGTCATGGGCTAAAAATGAAATGTTCACCTTTCTGCCATCGCCAAGAGTAATTTCAATTAACTCATTTTCTTTTACTTCATCATAAGTCCCAAAAAAATCAAAACCGAAACTTCCGTCTTTAGCTTCCATTCTAAAAAGAAATTTCCCGCCTGTACGTGGATCGCTTTTCAGCAAACGGGGTGTGCCAGTCGTTCGAAGCAAAATACCACTTTGTAATATGTTCAGAATTTGTGAACAGTTTCCAAACTTTTGCAATTGGACCCTTTATTACTGTCTGTACTGTAATAAAGGTTTTTTCTTCTGTGTTCATACTCAAAGGTTATTTTGATTTTTCTGCACAGTTAAACATCCATTGGATACCGAATTTATCGGTACAGCTTCCAAAATAAGCTCCCCAGAACATATCCTGAAGTTCCATGGTTATTTGCCCTCCACAGGATAATGCGTCGAATAACTTTTTAGTTTCCTCCCTGTTATCAGGTTCTAAATTAATATGAACATTGTTTCCAAATTTTACCTTAAAACCCATTGATTCAGGGGCGTCGGTGCCCATTAAAATATGCCCTCCCGCAATTGGCAGTTCAACGTGCATAATCAGGTTTTTATCCTCACCTGATATTTGAGGAGCTCCTTCTGAAGGTGGAATATCGCCGAATCGTACAAACCCGTCTCCACTAAATTGACTGCCAAAAACGGATTTGTAAAATTCGAATGCTTCTTCTGTATTACGTGAAAAATTGAGGTATGTGCTTGTTTTTGCCATGATTTCTGTTTTTTGGTGAATTACAAAAGTACTATTTTTTAATCGTGACCCTCATTGGAAAAAATTAATCGTTTCACCGGCTATTATAAACGTTCTTGCTGTATGCAGAAATTTAATGTAAAATAGTTCACTCCATTCGTTACAAACGGTGTAAATTGCAGTCAATATACGGAATTATCAATTCGCTGGCCTTTTACAATCAGAGCTGTAGAAATAATATTCACAGCGGGGCTAAAACCACAATTTTATTTACTTGTCGCAAAATTCTATTCGCAACAGTTATGTTTTAAAAAATTGCCAAGCTGCGCTGAAAACCAATCAATCAAAATTAATCGTAAACTGTGGGTTTATAATTTAAATTTAAAAAATGAAGTTTTTTTCTGGCTGAAGTGTAGGTATATATTGCCGTTATAAAAGTACCCTGCGACTAAACTATGCTTAAGTATAGCATATGCCGAGGTGCTAAAATTATTATTTTCTGTAAATTAAAATACTCCGCCTGTTATATGGCGTTGTACCTTTATGAACAAAACTCGGTTAAATATCGAATTTTATTCTACCAAATAAAAGGTATCAATCTATATCGTGTTTTTTGACAATATTCAGTATAACCAGGCAAATCCCTGCATAATACTTTTTCTTCATTTAATATTCTTAAAACAATTGACAGAGGCATTGTAGCCATAGGAATTAGTCCCCAGTATGAACCCAATGCAATCGGCGTTGGGATAAACATTATTAAAACACCAATATACATAGGATGACGGACGATACCGTATAGCCCGGTTGATATTACCTCTTGACCTTTTTCAACCTCAATAATTCGCGATGCGAATCTATTTTGCCTGAACACGAAAAAAACTATAAGATATCCAAAGAAAATAAAACAATTTGCCAATAAAACTACTTCAACCGATATTGTAGACCAGTCAAAGCGCTTATCAAAACCAGAAATAACGAAGCCGGTAAAAAAGATAATTGAGAAAATAATTTGAATAATTTTTTGTTGCTTTTCCTTTTCTTGTACTTTTAACCGCCTTTCTATAAACTGCTGATCATTCTTATAAAAATATAATAGAACAAGTAACATAGGAGCAACAATAACAGCAATATAGACATAAAACTCCCAATAATTAAAAGTTCCTGCTGGTAAAAGAACTATAAGCCCAAAAATTATTGGAAAAAAGAAAAATCTAACTATGATTTTCATTATCAGAGAATTCGTCTTTAGCGGAATAAATTCACGATTATTTTTATTCATAATTCGAATCATGTACTATATCAAACAACAAAACCTTTTGTTAAAACACTTGCAGCCTACTTATTACCATACTTCCGATTTTTTTAACTTGGCATAGCTTTCGCATTAGTATTTTACATACAATTTCCAAAGTGTAAGTTAATATTTTTTACACTGTTGACCGGTAAATATTCCTAATTTCTTTGCTCGCAAGCTGTACTGTATTTACCCTTTTGGTAGCAGCCCAAAAAAGAAAATAATAATGACCGGGGTATCAGTAATTTTCCTGAAATTCAAGCTTGTTGTCCAAAATCCGGAACCCGCCACACTAAAACAGCCCGGATTTCTTCACAACCATCACACTATATTACTAAGCTAAAATTCCTTGAACCAAAAAACCAAACCCAAACCAATAAGAATTTTCGCAAGGCCATTATTTTTTAGTGTTTCTTACGATTCCATTAAATTTAACCAAAGCATAACCATGTTTCTACTAAAGGAAATCAACTAATTAATAACCGATTAATCAAGCCCGATTTATAGGATCTTAAATCCCTGCCATATGACAGGCAGGGATATAGGGCGCTGAATTTTCAACAAATAAAATGAATTCAGTTTGGCAAAACTAACAAGCTTTCCGGGTTAATATATGGTAAACATGATGCCAAAAATAAATTAAAGCACGTTTAAATAATTAAAAACCAATTGTAACTCCCACCAGAAAATGCCTTCCGGCTTGTGGAAAAAACCCGTCAATAACTTGTTCAGTTCCACCGGAATAATACCTGTAAATCCATGCATTGGATTCATATTTTTCATTAAAGATATTATTAACCATCAGTATCAATTTTACCTCCCTTAAAACTCCGGAATCAAGCGTATAACTAAGATTCAGATCATTTACAAAATAAGGTTTTAGCATACGGTTAGAGCTCGAAGTATTATCGATATATTGTTTCCCTACATATTTTCCCGAGAAGTTTATTCCGGCATTTTTGAATGGAATAACCGTCACTGAGCCTCCGGCTACTACTGAAGGGGAAAAGGCAAGGTTTGTATTACCTATGAAACGCGAAAACTGTAAAGGTTGGTTTGGATCTCCCGGGTCATAATCCCAATTATCAACATGCTCAGTAAAGTTATTAATCCGGTTCCTGCTAATTGCAACGTGGAAATCCAGATTAAGCCAACGGGTTAATTTGGCAGCACCATCGATTTCAATGCCTATACGGTAACTTTCTGGCACATTCGTGGTAATGGGCGCCCCAACATCATTAATTTCACCGGTGAGTACCAGTTGGTCTCTGTAGTTCATATAATATAGGTTTGACTGTAAATGAAATCCGGCTCCCCTGAAACGGTAACCAAACTCTATGTTATGAAGTTTCTCAGGCCTGGGAGATACTCCGGGGTTGGCATCTCTGAAATCACTCCGGCTTGGTTCCCTGTTTCCCTGGCTATATGACAAATACAAATCCTGAGTGCCGGTAAGCATTAAGTGCAGGCCAAACTTGGGGTTAAAAAAATTGAATTTATGAGCCTGGGAAATATCTCTTAAATCATCGTGAATTCCTTCAATTGAATAATCTACATTTCTATACTGCAAATCAAAAAAAGCGTTTACACGGTTTGTCAACTTGTAATTAACCTTAGCAAAAATATTAAAATCGGCTTTTACTCCCTTATTAAAATACCATTCAAAATTTTTTGGTACATGAGTTGCATGTTGCGCCCAAATTACGGTTCCAAAATGATCGCCGTAATATCTGTTATATGCTCCACCAATTATAATATCAAACCTGTTTGGCCGATAGTTCAATGAATAGGTAAGTCCAAAAAAATCATTATCGAGGTATTTTCTCCTGATTAAATCAGTTCGCTGAATGCTTGTACCGCCAATTATCAAATTGCCTAATCCATAATTGCTGAACCTGTGATTTTCCTTGTATTGTTCATAGTAACCATATCCTCTGGTATAATGAAAAGCAGTATTCAAATACAGATCCCTGCTAAATTGCCTTGAAAGCAGAACCTGAAAGTGGTCCTGCTGGTAATTGTCCGTTTCATTGTCATAATACTGCCTGTTTCCGTATATATCTGTAAAACTTCCAACACCGTTGTAGGTACGGTTGGTTGCAAGAAATTCAGAAGGAACACCATTCCATGCCTGATAGGTTATTTGCTCGCCCGAAAATGCTTTAACTGTAACAATAGTATTTGGGCTGTAATACGATCCTGTAAGGAAAAAAGACTTCATATCAGAAAAGGCCCTGTCAATATAACCATCGCTCTGAATTTTTGATAGGCGGCCATCGAAAGTAAACCGGTTATTAATAAGCCCGGAACCAAATTTCACTGTGTTTTTCATAGTATTGAACGACCCTGTAGACGTTTGAATTTCTCCAAAGGGTTTTTCTTCGAGAGATGTGGTTTGAAGGTTAACTGTTGCTCCAAATGCTGCAGCCCCGTTTGTTGATGTGCCCACTCCTCTTTGTATCTGAATATTTTCAACCGAGCCTGCAAAATCTGGCATATTTATCCACCATAATCCTTGTGATTCAGGATCATTCATGGGAATTCCGTTTACGGTTACGTTAATCCTTGTAATATCGGTTCCCCTTATCCTGAATCCGGTATAACCAACTCCTGCCCCAGCATCGCTTGATGCAACGAGTGAAGGCGTACGATTAAGAAGAAATGGAATATCCTGTCCGAGATTTCGTGACTGAATTTCCGATTCAGTGACATTTGTAAATGTTAGTGGTGTTCTATTTCCCACGCGTAATGCTGAAACCAAAACCTCTTCGGCAAGAAAATTTGAGGGATTTAATATAATCTCAACATTGGTTTCTCCTAATATCTCCACTTCGGTTCGGGCGTCCTCAAATCCCACAAAAGTGGTTATCAACACAACAGTACCCTGCCTTACCGGCAGAAAAAACTCCCCCTTAAGGTTAGTAGAGGTGCCAATAAAACTTTCTTCAATAAATACATTCGCACCAATAAGCAATTCTCCAGAGGCATCTTTTACAACACCCCTAATGCCCTGATTGGAATATACCAATGCAGGAATGAATCCGAACAAAACAATCAAAAAAATTTTCATAATTAAATCATTTTAGTTATTAAAATTAAAACCAAAATGAGGTGTTTAATCATACTCCCTACGCCGGCATTACCCGGATCAGGTTTTGTGGGTATGTTCTCAGCCCGTAATATTAAGGCACCCCATTTTTGCGAATTGCAAGTTTAAAAAATTTTTATAAATAAAAAAAGACTTTCGCAAGTTTCTTTTATGTAAAGGTCATGAATTTTTCTTTTAATCCTGATTTCTTCCTGCACAATTAGTCATAAATTCTAAATAAGTAAAAAATTTATTTCTCAACTTTTAATACTTCAGCAAAAGCCTGTACAAAACTTTCCTTGGGTAAGGCTCCCATAGCCATTTGCGGCATACCTTCCAAAGGTACAAACAACAAAGAGGGGATACTTTGTATGCCAAACATCCCGGACAATTCCCTTTGGTCTTCGGTATCAACCTTGTATATATTCAATTTCCCATCATATTCTTTAGCTAGTTCCACTAAAACGGGAGCAATCATTTTACATGGGCCACACCAGTCAGCATAAAAATCTATAAGACATGGTATCTTGCCCTCAAATTTCCACTCCTTGTTTTCTTCAAAATTGAAAACTTTTTCCTTAAACGTCTCCTTTGTCAAATGTTCGATCATTTTGATTGTTTTTAATATTTCACATATTTATATATGCATTTTGTTGCATCTTTGCAAATATACAAATCCTGTACCAAATTAGCCAAAATGGTTTTTAGTATAAATTAGCCTGAAATTAATTGTAATTTTGTCAGGCAAAATATCACTTGTATTATTATCTTATGTCCCAATACCTTCAACATCCCGTATTTCAAATTGTGTCGGAAATAGCAGATAAAAGCAAAACTCCTGTTTTTGTTATAGGCGGATTTGTTCGCGACACAATTCTGGAAAGGGAAACCAAAGATATTGACATTGTGGTTGCAGGCAGTGGCATTGAACTTGCAGAACTGGTAGCAGCAACTCTCGACAAGACACTTAAAATTACTATATTCAAGACCTTCGGTACGGCCATGCTCAAATGGCAGGGACTCGACATAGAATTTGTCGGTGCCAGAAAAGAATCCTACAGTAAAAATTCGAGGAAACCTACAGTAGAAAATGGCACTCTTGAGGATGATCAGTTTCGCAGAGATTTTACAATCAATGCCCTTGCTTACAGTCTTAATAAAGAAGATTTCGGCAATCTGGTCGATCCTTTTAACGGGGTTCAGGATTTGAGAAATAAAATTATCAGAACACCAATGGAGCCCGACATAACATTTTCCGACGACCCACTCAGGATGATGCGCGCAATAAGGTTTGCCACCCAACTTGATTTTAGAATTGAAGAAAAAACATTTGAATCAATTCAGCGAAATGCTGAGCGAATAACAATTGTTTCTATGGAAAGAATTAGCGAGGAATTGAATAAAATTATTCTCTCATCAAAACCCTCCTTTGGTTTTAAATTACTTGAAAAGTCAACCCTTCTTAAGTATATATTTCCTGAACTTCAAAATATGAAAGGTGTTCATCCACAAAACGGACTGTTACACAAGGATAATTTCTACCATACAATGCAAGTGCTTGATAATCTTTCGTCAAAGTCCGAAAATCTATGGCTACGCTGGGCGGCCTTGTTACACGATATTGGAAAACCTGAAACTAAAAGATTTGCTGAAGAAACCGGCTGGACTTTTCATGGCCATGAGATTGTTGGCGCAAGAATGGTTCCCGATATTTTCAGGAGGCTCAAATTGCCATTGGGTGACAAAATGAAGTATGTTCAGAGTCTTGTACTTTTGCACCTGCGGCCTATTATTCTTTCGAAAGAAGAAATTACTGATTCGGCCATCAGAAGGTTACTGTTTGATGCGGGTGACTTTACAGATGATTTAATGATGATGTGCGAGGCCGATATTACTTCAAAGAATTCGGAGACAGTAAAAAAACATTTACGGAATTTTAAAATTGTAAGAAAAAAATTAAAGGAAATTGAAGAAAAGGATGCCATAAGAAATTTTCACCCTCCCATAAGCGGCGATATGATAATTGAAATTTTTAATGTTGCTCCTGGTAAGGAGGTGGGCATAATTAAAAACGCGATTAAGGAAGCAATACTAGAAGGTGAAATAAAAAACGATTACAAACAGGCATTTGATTTAATGATGAAAATCGGTAAGAAGTTAGGCCTTCAGCCAAAAAAATAATTTCATTCTGCAATCCATAAATCCAGTATTATTGGTAAGTGATCGCTAAATCCTCCTGCATATCGGTAACCCTCGAAGGTTCGGAACGGCCGTTTACCTGAGTAAACTTCATCTTCAACAAACAAAAAATCATCCATAACTATTCCGGCTGCTCCATAATTTGTGAAAAAACCATTATTCTCATTCAACAGCGAGCCGCTGACTATTATTTGATCAATAAATGACCACCCTCCTTGAAATTTATAGGTTCCAAACAAAGAAGTGTGTTTAATTGGTGTCATAAGATTATACAATTCCCCGTGAGAATTACCTTCAACTGTCAATGCTCCTAATCCTTCGGCAAGACTGCGATCATGAGGTTCATCATTGAAATCGCCCATAATGATGATTTTTGCAAAAGGATTTATTTGGAAAAGACTATCTATTTTTGTCCGTAAAAGTTTTCCTGATAAAAATCTGTTTTGTTCAGCTTGTGCACCTCCAAGCCTTGAGGGCCAGTGATTCACAAAAAAATGCAAAGTGTCGGAACGAACTAAGCCCTTTGCGTAAAGTATTTCTCTGGTTTTCAATTCCGGATCAGTGGGAAAATTAATTGTGAAAAAAGCAGAATCTATCACTGTCATTCTGTCACTTCGATACATAAGGGCAACGTCAATTCCACGTCTATCGGGCGAATTGCGGTGTATGGTCTTGTAAGGAATATTGGCAAGGGGTGTACGTTCCTTAAGGGCATTCAGGACATACCTGTTTTCGACCTCAGATAATCCTATTACATCAGGCGCTTCCCACCCGCCCGCTGCCGCAATTACCTTGTATGTTGAAATTAATTTCTGCCTGAAACGATTAGGCGACCAAAATCTGGTGCCTTCGGGCAAAAATTCTTCGTCATTTATCAGGGGATCGTTCTCAGTATCGAATAAATTCTCAGCATTATAAAACATAATTCTTAAGGTGCCTCTTTCATTCGTTTGTACAAATCTGTTCCTGTTTAACCCCTCATTGAAATCTATATGTGACGAAAAAGCTAAAACTGAAAAGATAACGGCCAAAATGCCAGCTACAAAAAACAGTTTTCTTAAAATTTTTTTCATAATACTTACTATTGAATTAATCTATTTGTTCGTAAGCACCGAGATCGGGCCCTATGTCAATAATACGGCTTCTCAAATAAAAATCCAGGGGATGAATCAAAGCATAATCAATTAATCCCGCATCGATTGCCACTGAACCAGATTTAAGAGTAAAGTTCAATTCTTCAACCGACTCAAAGCCCGGGTCAGTGTTCAAAATAACATTTCTAAACTGAAGCGGGTTCAGTGTAGTGCTGCTGCGCATTTTTATCAGGCAATGATCAAAAAAGAAATCAAACTGGAAATTGCCAGGGTAAAAATCAAATCCAATTTCATTAGGTTGATCCCCATAAATAATGCAATTACCAAAGATTGCATTTACGAGAGGTCTCACTTGAACATTCCTGTAAATATCCAAATAGTAATTATTTAAAACTACGGATGGATTTCTCCTTGCTGAATAATTCCAAAAGTTAGCAATAGTAGAGTGGTAAAATTCATAGTTTCCTCCCAAAGTGAGAGCAATTGCATATTTTCCGCAATTGGTAATTTCACAATTATATGCATAGATTGTTGAACCACGGGCATAAATACCTGCCGAGGTCATATTTTGAATTTTAACATTGGCAAGGTATAAAGTTGGTTTCGGGCTATTAGTAAAGGTATCGACCATAATTCCATTAATGGCATTTCGAATGTATGAATGTTTAAACTCATTGTTTTCACTTCCGGCCATTAGCCAGATACCATCCCACTGTCCCGGAATATTTTTGTATTTGACCTCCAGCATGTTCCCCTGAAAAATAACAGAAGAGTCGGAATCCCCCAAAGCCCTTACCGTACCAGCAACATACATGCGCGAATTGCGGTGGAAATGTATTCTGGCACCTGCCTCGATAGTTAAAACCTGACCCGTGTCAACCAGCATTGAATTGTATATCAGGTATGGCTTGCCGGCTGTCCAGGTTTGTGTTTGCAAAGTTTCTGCATTTATGAGATTAACATCCTGCCCCCATGCAATGAGATTAACTTTTTGAATATTTCCGTTAGTATTGAAAAGAATGGAATCCTCAACCGCAAGCGGAGCATTTTGGTAAGTGGGATCTATAGTAGCTTCTATGAAAATAAAAAGACTGTCATTGCCCCTGATTACTACGTTATTTGCCAGGGGCCCAGCCAGGCCGTCAATGTTTATTCTGTAATTACTTGCATGTGCCCCCGCAAGCTGAATGGAGCTTATTCTGACTGATTGCCTGTAAGGATTATAAACCTTCAGCCATTTGGTTGTGGTGCCAAAAGTTGTAAAAACAGTGTCAAAGTGAATTGTATCAATAGAAAAAACCAAAGTTGCATTTCCATCTTCGTAAAACTCTTCCTTGTCGCAGGAATATAAAAACAATGACAAAAGGCTTACGGTTAAAACTATTATTCTGGGAAATACGCCCTTCGTCATTTAATTCCTTTTAATGTGTTTTGTAACGTATAAACTTAATCAAAAGTATTTTATTCTGCTTGCTGAATTGCTTTATTTTGAATATTATCAAAAAATTTGATCCGGAAAATGCTCTTTATTTTTATACCTGAAATTTTAACAAGAGTATTAGTGTCACCCCATGCCTGCACATCTTATAACATTATGCACTAACACAATATGTTTTTATTGCTGAATTCAGGCTGTTGCATTTATCCTTAATAAAGATTTGTTATTTTTACGATTCCGGCAAGAAAAATAATTAACCATAATTCAACCACTTTACATTACTGATTAATGAATACAAAAATAAAGTTTATTATGATACTGTTATTCGCAAGTTTAACCGCCTGTAAATCAACGAAGGAAAAAGCCGATTTGCTGGTTTATAATGCAATGATTTATACCCTTGACCAGAATTTTTCTACAGCCGATGCAATGGTTATCAGAGATGGAAAGATTCTGAAAACCGGCAGTGTTGAAGAATTAAAGTCGGCATATTCCGCTGCTGAAGAGCTAAATTTGCAGGGAAAATTCGTATATCCCGGTTTTATCGATCCTCATTGTCATTTTTACGGGTACGGATTAAGCCTTCGGAATGCTAATCTTGTTGCCACAGCTTCATTTGATGAAATTATTGAAATTCTAAAGGAACATCATAAAAAGTATCAATCTGAGTGGCTTATAGGGCGAGGATGGGATCAGAACGACTGGCCGGTTAAGGAATTTCCCCACAAAAATGATTTGGATAAGCACTTCCCTGACATTCCTGTTTTGCTTACCCGCATTGACGGGCATGCAGCAATTGCCAACAGTGAGGCTCTTCGCAGAGCAAATATAACGATGGGTACTACAATTCAGGGAGGCAGTTTCCTTACAAAAGACGGACAACTTACCGGTATATTGATTGATAATGCCATTAGCCTTGTGAACAAATTTGTTCCGGCAGAAAGCCATGAAGACAAAATAAAAGCCCTTCTCCAGGCACAGGAAAGGTGCTTTGCAGTTGGACTGACATCGGTGAGCGATGCAGGACTTGACAAAGAAACTATTCTTTTAATTGATTCCCTTCAAAAGGAAGGCCTTCTAAAGATGCGTATTTATGCCATGCTTAAACCAACCCAGGAAAACTTTGAACATTTTCTGAAGCAAGGAATTTATAAAACAGATTTTTTAAATGTACGCTCGGTGAAGTTGTTTGCCGACGGCGCGTTAGGTTCAAGAGGCGCCAAATTAATATACCCCTATTCAGATGACCCGGGCAATTCGGGCTTACTTGTTGAAACGCCCGAATATATTGAAAAAATTTCGCGGTTTGTATATGACCATGGTTACCAAATGAACATACATTGTATAGGCGATTCTGCTGTCCGCCTTGTTCTGAATATCTTCGGGGAAATTCTGCAGAAGCAGAACGATCTTCGTTGGAGAATAGAGCACGCACAAGTTGTCCACCCTGACGATTTTGAACTGTTCGGAAAATTTTCAATTGTACCGTCTATACAAACCACTCATGCTACCAGTGATATGTTCTGGGCCATTGATCGTCTTGGACCCGAAAGAATAAAAGGTGCCTATGCCTATCAACAGTTGCTTGACCAGTTGGGCTGGTTGCCCAACGGCAGCGATTTTCCCGTAGAACATATTAACCCGCTTTACGGATTTTTCGCAGGAGTAGCCAGAAAAAATCTGCAAGGCAAACCTGAAGGAGGATTTCAAATGGAAAATGCCCTTACAAGAGAACAAGCTTTACGCGCCATGACAATTTGGGCGGCAAAATCAAGTTTTGAAGAAAATGAAAAGGGCAGCCTTGAACCAGGGAAATTTGCTGATTTTGTAGTGCTTGACATAGATCTTATGAATGCCGATATTGAATTAATTCCTAATACCAAAGTTCAAATGACCTTTTTGAACGGTAAAAAAGTTTTTCCTGTAAATTAAAGCCACAGAAAAATGGGGATTGCCGGTTCAAACACAAGCTACATTTTTTAGTGTAATTGTAATTGAATATATTACTTAAAAAAACAGACACCTGATTGGCCAATGTTGAAAATTGAATTTTATTATTAGACTGCTCTGTTTTCAGATAAAACTCATCCGCAATGGATTTTTAACCGGGATTACTTCAAGCCCACAGGAAATTTTGGCGTACCCATTTTTATTGTTTTCTGAACTTTTTTGAATTTGAATTTGGTTAAATTTGACAGCCATAAGACTGTTTATACTAAAAATTTATACTCATATTTTAATTAAGCCTGGCCAGATTTAAGGCGGAAAATTATGATTTTTTTCATTATTAACTAATATTAAAATGACAGATTACACAAGCAATCCGGTTAACGAATACAAAAACCTGGTTAGAATAAAATTTGATATGTATAACAGCCTTTTTGCCTCACTCCCATTTCATAAGGTTGAAAAAACTGGTATTTTATTGTCATTATTTTTAATTCAATGTGAAGAAGGTTATGAAAAAGGTTTGAATCCCGCCGAAATAGTTCAATCTTTTTTTAAACAGGATGTTTCTATTCCCAATTTTAAGGACCAAAAAGAACTTCTTTTCCGGTTTATCCAATATTGCGAGAGGCAAATTGTACTTTTTGATGCACTTGAAGATGCAGCCTTTCCAATGACACATAACCTGAAGGGGCAAGGCACCATCGACAATTTAATTTTTGAATCAAAAAGGCATAATAAAAAAACGAAGGTTGCAGAAAAACTAACAGAATTTGCAATTCGACCGGTTTTAACAGCCCACCCAACACAATTTTATCCCAGCGAAGTATTGGGAATTATTCATGACCTGGCCAAAGCCTTATCAATAAACAACACTCTGCTTGTTAATTCATATCTGGAGCAATTAGGAAAAACAGCGTTTTTCAAAAAAAAGAAACCTAGCCCTTACGAAGAAGCGGTTAACCTGATTTGGTTTCTTGAAAATATTTTTTATTATTCTGCAGGAAATATTTTAACAACTTTATATAATTATTTACCACATCTCTACGATAACCAAAACTCTCCCATACGCATTGGCTTTTGGCCAGGAGGCGACAGAGATGGAAACCCACTGGTAAATGCAAAAACAACTCTGAGGGTAGGAGCAGAATTGAAAAACAGAATCATAAGCAATTATCTAAAAGATATACTGGTTCTTAAACGGCGGTTAACATTTACAGGGGTTTCAGAATTGCTTATACCGATAGAAAAAAATCTAAAAGCTAAATTAACCAAACGGCAAACAAATAATAATCGCTTTGGGAAAGACGAATTTATTAATCAGTTAACTAAGGTAAAAACAATAATAGTAAATCAACATAACAGTTTATTTGTTGAAATGGTCGACAGTTTAATTTGCAAAGTAAAAATTTTCGGGTTTTTCTTTGCTTCAATTGATATCAGGCAAATCAGCACCATTCATACTCAGATAATAAATGAATTTTCACAGCTTGGTATTTTACCAGATAACTACCCAACTCTCGACGAAGAATCTAAAATAAAGTGTCTGCTGCAATTAAATAAAATGGTTCCATCTGAATTAATGGCATCAAATCCGGTTTGGAGCGACACACTGGAAAGCATTTTGGCTGTTCAAAAAATTCAAAAAGAAAATGGTAAAGAAGGTTGTCACCGTTACATTATCAGTCATACAACATCGGCACTAAATGTTATTGAAGTATTTGCCTTATTTAAAATCTGCAACGCCACTGCCCAATACCGAACAGAATTCGATATTGTTCCCCTTTTCGAAACTATTAATGATTTGAAAAATGCAGGGTTAATAATGAAACAACTTTTCTGCAACACTCAATACAGAGAACATTTAAGAGTTCGTAAAAACACACAGTCAATTATGCTTGGTTTTTCAGACAGTACAAAGGATGGCGGATATTTAATGGCGAACTGGAGTATTTTAAAGGCAAAAAAAGATTTGACTGTATTAGCAAAGGAGTACGGCATTCGTGTAATATTTTTTGACGGACGAGGCGGACCTCCGGGCCGGGGAGGTGGCAAAACACATCAGTTTTATTCTTCCTTAGGTAAAGACATAGCTAATGAAGAAATTCATTTAACCATTCAGGGGCAGACAATTAGCTCGAATTTTGGTACCGTTGCATCTTCTCAATTTAATATGGAACAATTAATTCATGCAGGTGTTGGTGGTACTGTTCTAGGTTCTCCTGAAAGAACATTAAGCACAAGGGAAGAAGAATTATTGTCTGAGTTAGCAAGCCTAAGCTATAATTCATATGTGGAGCTAAAAACTCATCATTATTTTATAGACTATCTTACAGATATAACTCCCCTTAATTACTATTCAAGAACAAATATTGCCAGTCGACCATTCAAACGTGGCAACGGAAAATTATCACTTGAAACCTTACGTGCTGTGCCATATGTAGGAGCATGGAGCCAGGTTAAACAAAACATCCCCGGCTATTATGGAGTAGGCTCCGCATTTCAAGCTTTGGATGAACAAGGAAAATACTCTGAAATTGAAGTACTTTATAAGACTAGCTTATTTTTCAAGACCCTGTTAGACAATTGTGCTATGTCAATGAAAAAATGCTTTTTCCCCTTAACATCTCAACTCAAAAATCATCCGCATTACGGGCCTGTATGGAATTTATTGCATAATGAATATCTCTTAACAAAAAAATATATCTTAAAAATAACGGGGAGTTCAGAACTCATGAGTGACAGACCAATTGGAAAAATATCTGTGGAAATGCGCCACAGAATTGAATTACCACTGTTAACAATTCAACAATTTGCCCTATCAAATTTGAGAGAGAAAAACAATTCGCCTTCTGCTAAAGTATTTGAGAAGTTAGTTGTAAGATGCTCCATAGGAATAATAAATGCTGAAAGAAATTCAGCATAATAAAACCCTCCCAGTAAATCACCTTATAAATGTCGACGCGCTTTGAGGGAGGGGCTTTCTAATATCAAGTATAAGTCAGGTAATAATAAACTGCCACGCACCAACAGTGATATCCTTCTAAGCAATTTTGAATTTTGGGGGATTTAAAAATGAATTTAGCATGTATTCAAAATTTTAAGCTCCCTAAAATTATTATTTCTGAACCTAATGCGCCAGAATGTCAAAAAAATTATATCCGCTAAATTTTAGGAGGCAAATTCAACCGGTCAGGGAATTTCTCAAATCAGAGTACCTCTTGCGTTGCAAAACAAAAAAATTCCATACAATGCTGCCCCTAAAAACTCCTCTGAGTTGACTAAAACTTTTCCGTGTAGTAACACCCTTTCTAAGGTTTATATATGTTGGCAGTAATATAAAAACCAACAAGTGTGCCCTTATAACAGCAAAGGCATGGCCTATTTTAAGCGAAAATAAAAATTTCAGAACTGAAATCCAATCGAGCATAATTCTTATTGGAAATTTTAATAAAAGCTCTGAACACTTAAGATTTTTAAACAGCATAAGCAGGTTGTTCCTGAAATTCAGGAAAACCTTATAAGGATTTTCTGAAGGTAATGCTCCACCTCCGAGGTGAAAAACCAATGATTGGGGGCACATCATAATTCTAAATCCTGCATTTTGCAATCGCCAACACAGATCAATTTCTTCCATGTGTGCAAAAAATCGTTCATCAAATCCACCTGACTTCTTAAAAGCACCTGACTTTATGCAAAGACAAGCGCCTGTTGCCCAAAAAACATTAACAGGTTGATCATATTGCCCTTCATCGCGTTCAAGAAAATTAAATAACCGCCCTCGACAAAAGGCATAGCCAAACCTATCGATAAACCCTCCGGCCGCACCTGCATATTCAAAAAATTCTTTCCTTACCAGACTGCGTATTTTTGGCATACAGGCAGCCACATCAGAATTGTTTTCGAGTAACTCCACCATGGGCATAATCCAGTTTTCGGTAACTTCAACATCAGAATTCAGAAGAATAAAATAATCAGCTTCGATTTCATTGAGGGCTTTGTTATAACCGCTGGCAAAACCATAATTCTTATCAAAAACAAGCAAGCCTAATGAGGGATAATGCTCTTTGAGAAATGGCACCGAGCCATCGGTAGAACCGTTATCGGCTATGACTATTTCAGAACCTGGAATTGAAGAATATTTAAGAACCGATGGCAAAAATTTCTCAAGATACTTTTCGCCGTTCCAATTTAATATAACTATTGCTATTTTATTCATCCCTCGTGTTCTAATCAAACCCTACATCAGAAATATACTAATTTAATCATCCGTAATTCGCTTATGTTTCCACCTACGATGCGACCACATCCAGTATTCTGGTTTTTCAATAATATCGTTTTCAAGCATCCTCAAATGCTTTTCAGTAATTTCGCAAGGTTTTGTTTCTTTTGGCTTTTCAGCCAGGGGTATAAATTCAGCCTCGTAAAAACCTCGTTTTACCTTTCGAATTTTAATATATACAACAACCTGATCAAACTTAACTGATATTTTTTCAGCTCCAAGATAAACCGGAGTATCCTGGTTTAAAAATTTTGTCCAATATTGAATGTATTTTCCAGCAGGAACCTGATCGCCCAAAAACAATGTCAAAGCAGGAAGCTTCTGTTGATGATTTGAAATTACTTCAGGCAAAATACGATTTGCAGCCACAGCATTTATCCCAAATTTACAACGGAATTTTATCATTAATTTATCGAAATAAGCATTTGAAAGCGGGCGGTATATGGCTATTACCTTATAGGCTGTAACCAAGGGAATACCAGCCATCCATTCCCAGTTACCGTAATGCCCAAAAACAGCAACAATGCTTCTTTTCTGGAGAAAATACTCCTGTAAAATTTCCGGATTTTTATAGGAAAACCGCTTCAAAAGATTTTCCCCGGAAACATGAATGAGCTGAAAGGCCTCTAACAATTCGTCACACAAATGACGAAAGTAATTTTTAGCAATCAGATTAATTTCATCTTCCTTTTTTAACGGAAAGGCATTCCTCAGGTTATGAAAAACAATTTTTTTGCGGTACCTTACTATGTAATATACTATATAATATAAGAGTGATGAAACCCTATACTGAAATGAAATAGGCAGAAGAGTAAAAATCCACAAAAATCCATACAATAAGTAAAATAATGCAGCTTTCATAAAAAAAAATTCAAAATTACTTAAACTAGTCTGGTCAGCAACAAAATCAACTACATTCTGTTATTTGTCATTTGAAATTCCCAATCTTTTTTGCTGAATTTCCATCTTCGGTGTGACCAGAGCCATAATTCTGGATTTTGAATTATCTGTTTTTCCAGTAATTTAAAAAATGCGGAAGTAATCTCGTGTGGATTTATTTTTGCAGATTCCTCGGCGATTTCAATAATGTTAATCTGGTAATACCCTCTTTTAATTTTTGACATTTGCTGATAAACTACCGGTAAGTTAAGACTATTGGCAATTTTCCCCGGTCCGGTAAATACTGGAGTTTCCTGATTCAAAAACTCAATCCAATAATTAATGTGATTTTTTGGAGGGGACTGGTCGGCAACAAATGCACAATTAAACAAGTTCCCTTTTTTGTGCAATTCAAGTACCGTTTTAACAATACCTTTAGACGGAACCAAATCTGCACCAAATTTTCGTCGAAGCTTTAACATCCAAATGTTAAAATATTTGTTATTTAATGGAAGAAATGCTGCCATAGTCTTGTGCGGATTCACCAGGGGGAATCCACAATGCCATTCCCAATTTCCATAGTGTCCAACAACAGTTATCACACTTTTGCCTTGTGAAAAATATTTTTCAAGCAATTGAAGATTATTATATTGAACTCTTTTGCGGATTTCTGCCTCCGGAATATGCTGTAGTTTTATTGTCTCAACAAGTAAATCGATAAAATGTTTGTAAAATTTTATCGAAATTGCATTGATTTCAACCTTACTTTTCTCAGGAAATGAATTTCGCAAGTTTTTAAATACTACTTTCCTCCGGTAACGAACAATATAGTAGATAATAAAGTATAAAACATCAGATAAAACATAAAGCAACCTGAAAGGCATAAATGAAAACGGCCAGGCAAAAAAATTAAATATATAAAATCCTATAACTGCCATGATATTTTAAAACCTTTGGTGAAAAACCAACTAACCTGTTTTGCTGTTTTGCTTCATAAAAGATTTTACAATTGGCATAAATTCATCAAAAATTAATCCATTAGAAGCGATTATTTCTTTTCCGAAAAGATAATTATTGTTTCCGCTGAAATCGGAGGCTTTTCCACCGGCCTGCTGCACCAAAAAAACTCCGGCAGCAACATCCCACGAGTTAAGGCCATATTCATAAAAAGCATCAAATCTGCCGCAGGCAACATAGGCAAGATCCACGGCAGCAGAACCAATACGGCGTAGTCCGTGAGAATTTTTCATGAAATACTCCATAGTTACCATGAATTGGCGCAATCGATTAAAGTCGGTGTAAGGAAATCCCGTTGCAATTAACGACTGACCAAGTTTAGCAGCATTGGATACCGTGACCTCGTTTCCGTTTAAATAAACTGGGCTTCCCAACCACGAATAAAAACATTCATCGAGAGTAATTTCGTAAACAGCTCCCAATACTAACTTTTCCTCATGCAATAGGGCAATACTTATTGAATATGGCGGCAAACCGTGAATAAAATTTGTAGTCCCATCAAGTGGGTCAACTATCCATTTGAACGAATTATTTCCTTCTTTCTCGGTACCTTCTTCGGCAATAATTCCGCTTCCGGGAAGAATTTGACCCAAGCCGCTCACAATAAGCTCCTCGGCCTGCTTATCAACATAGCTGACAAAATCGTGAAGACCTTTTTGCTCTACTGTCTCAATTTTAAAATATTTACTTTCTTCCCTGATTAATTCGCCGGTTTCCCTTATCAGTTCCAGAACTTTTCCGCCAATAATACCATAATTCACCATTTTGCCTTTTTTTTACAGAAATTAAATATAATTATTTCGTTTTTAATTTTATGTTATTTCTTTTGACTTACAAGTTTAGCTTTCATAATGTTCCTGCCACTATCAAATTCAAGTATTACATCAACTGTTTGATTTATCAGTTTTTTATTGTAATCAGCCTCAACACGTATATAGTTGCCTGTGAAGCCATACATTTTGCCCTTTTTATTATATGCCTCGAACAAAACCTGCGCCTTTATGCCGTCAAACAAAAGGTAAAAAGCCTTCTGCTTTTTTTCGCTCAGTTCATGCAACAATTTACTTCTTCTTTCAATTTCGCGCGGGGCAATTTTGCCACTTAGTAAGGAAGCTTTTGTGTTTTCCCGTTCAGAATAGGAAAAAACATGCAAAAAAGATATAGGAAGTGACTCAATAAGCCGGTAAGTATCCATAAAATCTTCCTCGCTTTCTCCCGGAAATCCGACAATTACATCGGCTCCTATTCCTGCAGAAGGAATAATTGTTCTAATTGTTTCTACCCTGTTTGAAAATATTTCGCGCAGGTATTTACGGTTCATGAGTTTAAGAATCTTATTGCACCCAGATTGCAGTGGAATATGAAAATGAGGCGTTATTTTTTTTGAAACCTCCATAAATCTTATAATCTCATCTGTAAGCAGGTTGGGCTCAACAGATGAAATCCTAAATCGTTCAATCTCCTGAACATTTTCCAATTCCCGCATCAGGGCAATCAAATTTTCCTGCTCCCCATTACCAAAATCTCCAATGTTCACTCCTGTGAGAACAACCTCTTTGGTACCCATGCGGGCAACATTATTCACATCGGCTAAAACCTTTTTGATAGTATTACTGCGGCTAAGTCCGCGAGCCAAAGGTATTGTACAGTATGAACAGAAATAATCGCACCCATCCTGTATTTTAACAAATGCTCTAGTTCTTCCCGAGCCAGAAAATGAAGAATCAAATTCATTGAATTTTATTATTTCGCATGAATAAATTTCAGCCTTACCTCTCTTGGAAAATTCATTTTCGTAATCGAAAATTCTTAATTTTTCTTTCGTCCCAAGCACGAGGTCAACGCCAGGTATAGAAGAAAGTTTATTTGATTGGAGCTGCGAATAACAGCCAACAACAATTACAAAAGAGCCGGGTGAATTTCTTATTGCTTTATTAATAATATTCCTGCACTTCTTATCGGCCTGACCTGTTACCGAACAGGTGTTAATAACATAAACATCGGCCTTTTCAGAAAATTGAACCGGATTAAATCCTTTTTCAATGAATTGTCGCTCAATAGTAGCTGTTTCAGTATAGTTCAATTTACAGCCAAGGGTATAAAAAGCTACTTTTTTATTGTTCATAAGAAATATTCAAAACCAAAAATTGGAAAAAAATAAACGGCAAAGAAAGCAACATATTGCACCAATGCATCTTAACACTTCTCAATGGTTCTTTCTTTAGCGTTAATATATTTTGTATAAAGCTGATGAATAATACCGTCGGAAATACCAATTTTGGGAACAAGAATTTTATTTGCTTTAGTCCATTTCATAATATTTAAAAATATTTCAGAGGCAGGAATAATAACATCAGCACGATCGGGGTTAAACCCAAGAATTTTAATTCTGTCATTTTCCGAAAATGAATATAAATACTTGTAAAGTTTTTTAAATTCCTTATACGAAACTGCCTTGCCTTCTTTTTTTCCCGACAGTTTGAAAATTTTATTTATGTTTCCACCCGATCCAATTATTTCAAGGTCTTTGTAAGTTCCCTTCAAATTTTGGAGCCAGTTTTTCATATCCGATAAGTCTTTTGCAGCAAACTGGTTATTAAGTAATCGTATTGTCCCAATATTGATTGAATTGGAAACAATCACTTTTCTTCTGGCGAACAATGTCATTTCGGTACTTCCTCCGCCTACATCAACATAAAGGTAAGGTTTGTTATCATCAAACATTTCGGCCACCTTGTTGGAATATACAAGTTCAGCTTCCTCTACACCGTTAATTATCTCAATGTTGATTCCCGATTTATCTGAAACAATTGCTGCCACTTCCATGCCATTTTTAGCATCCCGCAGAGCCGAAGTGGCACATGCCCGGTAATCAACCACATTCTGAACAAGCATGAGATGTTTGAACGCTATCATTGTATTTACCAGCCTGTTCACAGATTCAGGGGGAATCAATTTTTCACCGTAAAAAGCGTTTTGCCCTAACCTTACCGGCATTCTGATTAGCTCCGATTTTTTAAAAAATACTTCGTTGCCGTCCTCGATGACATTCATGAATAAAAGCCTTACGGCATTAGAACCTATATCTATGGAAGCAAATTTCAGTAAATTCAAAACATTGATTTTTATAATTATTATAAAAGAGACTGGAGGTAATTATAAAACTCAACCTGCGCTCTGATGCTTTTCTTTTCAGCTGTAGTTTTGTAGGGGTTGTTTTGTTCTCTGTTAAGCACCCTGGCCTTTACATTGTCGGCCCACTGTAATTCCAATAGTGTGCGTAATTCATTCTGCAGGTCTGTATCATAAACAGGGCAGGTTATTTCTATTCTGTGGTCAAGGTTTCTCGCCATCCAGTCGGCTGAAGAAATATAATAGGCATTCTTTTTGTTATTACAGAAGACAAATATTCTTGAATGTTCGAGATACTTGTCCACAATACTAATTCCCTCAATGTTTTCACTCAATTCCGGTTCGCCGGGGACTAAACTGCAAGTTCCTCTAATTATTAGCCTAATTTTAACGCCTTCTCTGCTTGCCTGATACATTTTCTTAATCATGTCTGAATCTACGAGGTTGTTGCTTTTAATAATCATCCAGGCCTCTCTGCCAAGCCTCGCGTTTTTTATTTCGTTATCAATCAGAAGAGATAACCTCCTTCGGGCATTGTTAGGGGATACGAGCAAAGATTTGAAAGTAAAGTTTTTAAAGGGATATTCTAAAAAATCGAATATTTTTTTCACTTCAGATGTAATTCGTTTATCCGCAGTTAAAAGGGTAATATCAGCAAAAACTGTTGCATTTCCCTCATGAAAATTTCCGGTACTCAAAACAGCATAAATATTGCTTTTCGCGCCTTCTTTACGTGTTATAAGCACTAATTTGCCATGAATCTTAAGCCCCCTGATTCCGAATCTGACTTTGACTCCAACTTCTTCAAGTTTCTTCGACCAATAAATATTTGCTGTTTCATCGAATCTGGCCTGTAACTCAATAAATACAAAAACCGATTTCCCGTTTCTTGCAGCATTGATGAGAGCATTAACAATTTTTGAGTTCTGAGCTACCCTGTAAAGCGTAATATTGATTGATAAAACACCGGGATCCATTGATGCCTCCCTCAGCAGAGTTATAAAATCGAGAAATTTCTGATATGGATAATGCAGTAAAATGTCTTTTTTTGCAAGTACATCAAAAATACTTTCATTTGCCTTAATTAAAGGATGGTTAAGAGCAGGCATAGGAGGGTAAACCAGGTGCTTGAATCCAAAACCCGGAAATTCCGTAAAATCCTTAAAGTTATGATACCTGCCACCCGGAATAATATTGTCGTCCTCGTCGAGTTTAAGCCCTTTCTTAATGAAATCGAACAAGTCGTCCGGAATTTCCCGGTCATATACAAACCTTACGGGTTGCCCCTTATTTCGCCTATTTACGCTGTTCGCAATTTTTTCAATAAAACTTTGCGAAATGTCATTGTCAACATCAAGTTCAGCATCGCGGGTAAGTTTGATTGTATAGGATTTAAACTCGCTGTAATGAAATATTGTAAAAATGTCCTGCAGATTGTACCTGATAACATCATCCAAAAAAATAAGGTGCCTTTTATTTTCAGGAGAGGGCAAAACTACAAACCTTGGCAAATTATTTCTTGGGACTTCAATTAGCGCATATCCTGCTTTTTTTTCTAAAGAAGTGCCAGTTAATTTTGTGGCAAGATAAATTGTTTTGTCTTTCAAATAAGGAAAATCATTTACATTTTGAAGCAAAACAACGGATAGAATTGGTTGAACCTCATCCTCAAAATAGTCCTTTACCCAATGAGCCTGTTCAGAACTTAGCTGTTTTTCATTGATTATATAAATATTTTCCCTTTCAAGTTCTTGCAAAATGCCCTTGTATATCTCCTGAAAGTGCGATTGTTGCAAAATTACTATCTCCTGAATTTGTTGCAGGATATTAATAGGTTTTTCGCCCATGAGTTTTTTGAATTGCCTCTTATCTTCGGGGGCTAAATCAAAAATTCGCTTTAGTGAGGCAACTCTTACCTTGAAAAACTCATCAAGATTATTTGCAAATATTCCAAGAAACTTTACGCGTTCAAGGAGAGGTACCGAAAGGTCGGCTGCTTCCTGTAATACTCTCTGGTTAAAGGACAACCAACTAATTTCTCTGCTAATTTTTCGTTTGGGCTTTGCCACCTTAGGTGTTTAAATGAAAAAAATATTAGGTCTCAGGGATAAAGCGCATTTCCTGAATTAGATTTTCTTTGCCTATTTCATTCCATGATTGACAATCGAATTTTAATACAACCACACCTGTAGTAGGCAAATTATCGATACTTTGAGGTAAAAACTGATTGGCAACCAAGGTAAAATCAGGGTTATGTCCTGTAATAATCACTGTATTAAGGCTGTCATTAATATTCGTTACAAATTTTAAAACAGCCTTGTAGCCGTAAAAATATAGACTATCTTCGATAATAACTTTCCCGGGGGACAGCCCCAGTCCTTCAGAGATCAATTCTGCAGTTTGCCTGGCTCTGATTGCCGGACTTGAAACTATTAATTCAGGAATAATATTATTCTCTTTTAATTGAATAGTCATTTTCATGGCATCACTTTTACCAATTGGCTTTAGCGGGCGTTCCAAATCGGTTATATCGCTATCTGCCCATGAAGATTTACTATGACGAACAATAACCAATGTTTTCATTTAATTTTTATTAAATCAAAAGCAAAGATAAACAACTCGATTAAAATGCGGCTCAATTATTTTAATTATAACAGGTTGCTTGCCAACTCTGCCAGAAAACTTCTTTCCCCTTTCAGCAAGTTAACATGAGCAAATATTTCCTGACCCCGCATCTTGTCGGTAAGATAGCTAAGTCCGTTTGATTTAATATCAAGATACGGAGAATCTATTTGGTGAATATCTCCGGTAAAAATAATTTTTGTACCCTCTCCGGCTCTTGTTATAATGGTTTTAACCTCATGCGGAGTAAGATTTTGTGCTTCATCCACTATAAAAAACACATCGGCCAAACTGCGTCCCCTGATAAATGCAAGAGGAGTAATAAGGAGTTTCTGGTTTCGCTCCATCTCTTCAATTTTTTCCAATTCTTTCGATTGGGGCTTAAATTTATGTTTGATTACTGAAAGATTGTCGTAAAGAGGCTGCATATAAGGCCCTATTTTATCATTTACGTCACCTGGCAAAAATCCTATATCCCTGTTTGCAAGTGGAACGATAGGTCTCGCAAGTAAAATTTGCTTGAATAAATGTTCCTGATGAATGGCGGCGGCCAATGCAAGAAGGGTTTTTCCTGTACCTGCTTTGCCTGTAAGTGAAATGAGTTGTACCTCAGGCCTGAGCAAAGCATCAAAAGAAAAGGTTTGTTCGGCATTTCGCGGTTCAATTCCGTAAACTCTGTGCTTTTCTACTCTGGTCATCATCTTCCTGAGGGGATCGTAATGGGCTAAAGCGCTTGATTTATTACTACGCAGAATGTAATATTGGTGAGCTATTGGTTTAAGTTTAAACTCAACAATTGGTATGCCATCGGGAAATTCATACAATTTGCCGATTAATTTTTCATCAAATTCCTCGTGTATTTCTATAACCCTGTGCAGGCTTTCCAAATCGGCCACTTTATCATTCTCATAATCCTGTGCAGAAATACCCAGTGACTTTGCCTTCATCCTAAGGTTAATATCCTTTGAAATAAGGATAACCGGGCGGGGTTTAAATTTCTTCTTTATAAAATCGGTTATGGCAAGAATACGATGATCTGGTGTTTTTTCCGGAAAGGATTCACACATCTCTTCAGGAAAAGGCTTGCCCGTTTCAATCGAAAGTTTGCCTAAGCCCTTTCCCAGCTTCAAGCCGCCGTTAAATAACTGATCGCCCGAAATTTTATCAAGTTCCCGTGTGAATTCCCTTGCATGGTAATTTATTAAATCGTTTCCCCTTTTGAATTTATCCAACTCTTCCAATACAACTATAGGTATTATAAGATCGTTGTCCTGAAAATTGTAAATACATTTGTAATCATGAAGAAGAACGTTCGTATCTATAATAAAAATTTTCTTGTAATTCCCCATACTCCACTTTTGTTAATACAGCCTACAGCGCCGCCAATGATAATAAATTTATTTGTTTTCAGCTTTTAGGGTTTAACATATTTTTCAGACAATTTATTAACAAAGAAAGCCTGTAAAACCAACTGAAAACAAAATATAAATCGCCATGAAGATTATATTGTGTTGAAACACCCTGAAATTAGAGGCTCCACAACAAAAGTCATGTATGATTTGCCCCCAATCTAAGCCTGCGATGAATGTTGCCAGGTAGAAAAATTAACCTCCGTTGCGTATGATTTTATTACTGTGAAAAATCTTACCTAAAATGTATCTCGTCTTTACCGCTTCCATTTTACATAAGTGATTTGGGGCAAAGATAATAAGCTAACCAGATATAGTTAATTAACTGCTTTTACGTTAAATTATGTAAAACCCGGATTAAATTACTTCGGTTAAAATGCACAAAAATCAAAAATATGCCGCTGAAAATTGTAGTCAATTATTAGTTTTACAAATAATAATTATTCTATGAATTACCAGCAAATTCTTGAATACCTTTACAGTCAATTGCCTATGTATCAGCGCATTGGCAAGGCTGCTTACAAGGGCAATCTCGACAATACTCTTTTACTCGATGAGCATTTAAATCATCCACATCGTAGTTTTAAAAGTATTCATATAGCCGGAACCAATGGGAAGGGTTCTGTATCGCACATGCTTGCAGCCGTGCTTCAGGCAGCAGGTTTCAAAACCGGCCTATACACTTCGCCACACCTTAAAGATTTCAGAGAAAGAATAAGGTTAAACGGTGAATTAATTACTGAACAATTTGTTACTGAATTTGTAACAAAGCACAAATCATTTTTTGAAAGTGTTCAACCTTCATTCTTTGAAATGACGGTTGCTTTGGCATTTAGTTATTTCAATGAAGTAAAAGTTGACATTGCGGTAATTGAAACCGGTATGGGCGGAAGGCTTGATTCTACAAATATTATAACTCCAATTTTATCGGTAATTACCAATATTGGTCTTGATCATACTGAATTTCTGGGTTCAACAAAAGAATTAATTGCTACTGAAAAGGCCGGAATTATAAAATCAGGAATAACTGTACTCATAGGTGAATCGCAAACCTCAACGAAACAGGTGTTCATAAAAAAAGCAAGCGAAAGTAACTCATTAATTAAATTTGCCGATGAGGAGTACGCTGTGAATTTTAACTCCCTTTCGCCCAATGGTAAACAAAGTTTTCAGATAAGGAAAAAAGGAACCACCGTGTTCGAAAACCTGGAATGCGACTTGCAGGGATTTTATCAGAAAAAAAATATTGTAACTGTTCTTGCAGCAATCGATTTGCTAAAACCGCATTTTAAAATAACCCGCGACCATATTTATAATGGTCTGAAGATTGTTTCAATATCTACTGGCTTAAAAGGCAGATGGCAAGTTCTGCAAACCGATCCTTTAATAATTGCCGATACTGCCCACAATATTGATGGAATAGAAGCAGTTTTGGAGCAAATTAGGGCAACGCCACATTTAAACCTGCATATGATAATCGGGTTTGTAAATGACAAAAATATCGATGGTATTCTCGATATAATGCCCCGGAATGCAAATTATTATTTTACTAAAGCTTCTATTCCCAGAGCTATGAAGGAAAATGAACTTAAAAAGTTTGCCAACCAGAATTTCTTACTGGGCGAAAGCTATCCCACCGTTAAAGATGCCCTGAAAGCTGCTAAAATTAGGGCCTCCCAGAATGATCTTATTTTCATTGGAGGTAGCACATTTGTTGTAGCCGAAGTAATTTAAATTTGAAAATATTAATCAAATTCATCCCGAACGATTCGTTCCGCATGCATGGAAAAAAAAGAAATTAAAGACTTGCAAGAAATTAATATTTCGTTTTCACAACTTGTTTATTTTTATTGCATTAAAAAAACAAATGCAGGCGCAGCTTGAGTACTTAAACAAAGAAAAAAAATTTTGCCGTATAATAGTATTTCGAATTCACAACCCATAAGAGAGTGTAGTACGTTAATGTTTCCCGAAAACTCTTACAGATTTCCATGAAAAAGAAACTTAAATGATTGCGAGAAAAGGCAATATGATTTCTAAAATATATCTTCCTTTAATTATTTGTTTAGATACTTGAAGATCAATCTAATTAAATCTTCACGTGAGAATGGCTTGGCAATGTAATCGTCACAAAAACTAGCAGCAGCGTCCTCCTTAATTCCAGCCTGAACCAGCGCAGTAATAGAAATTACCGGCAATTCCGGCCTTATGTTTTTAATTCGACTTGTAGCCTCAAACCCGTTCAGCTCAGGCATTTTAATGTCCATTAATACAAGGTCAATCTCGGGATGTTTTCTGCATAATTCAACAGCAACTAAACCGTTTAAGACACGCAGTATAGAAATATTACTGTTGGTTAAAATTTTTTCTATCAGCAGATAGTTAAAATCTTCATCCTCAGCTACCAAAATTGTACTCTTTTTGTTAAAAACAATTTCGCTTTTAGTAGAAATTGCTGATAAAGAATTTTCTGGCTGAATAATTGGAAGGGTGAAATAAAATGTTGAACCTTTACCTGATTCTGACTTCAGCCAAATCTCTCCACCAAGTAATTCTACATAAGATTTTAAAATTGACAAGCCCAGGCCTGTGCCTCCATATTTTCTTGCAACAGATAATTCTGCCTGACGGAAACGCTCAAATATTTTTTCATGTAATTCAGCAGGTATGCCAATACCATTATCTTGAATATAAAACAATAAGTCATTCCCTATTAGTTCACAGCCAATATTGATCCAGCCTGTCTCTGTAAATTTTATTGCGTTTACAATGATATTCGAAAGTATTTGATTCAGTTTAATTTCATCTGTTATTAAAATTACTTTTGATTCTGGCAAAGTTTTCTCAATTTTTAAAATCAAATCTTTTTCGGAAATTTTTACCCGGAACTGCTCCAAAATGTTATTTAATACCTGATTGATATTAACTTCCTTGTTTATAATTCGTACCTGCCCGACCTCAATTAATGCAATATCTACTATATCGTCAATAATTGACAACAACTGATTACTGCTTTGCTGGATAATCGAAGTATAAAACTGAATGTCAGACTGGTCATTTTTTTCTGTATTTAAAATTTCGGAAAATCCGGCAATTGCATTTAAGGGTGTTCTTATTTCGTGCGACATATTGTTAAGAAATGCCGTTTTTAGCCGATCGCTTTCTTCTGCTTTATCTTTGGCGCGCATTAGATCATTTTCCATATTTTTCCGTTGCGTAATATCCTCCTTTACGCCAATGTATGCAATAATTTCACCTGATTCGTTTCTAATTGGAGAAATAGAAGCCGATTCCCAATATAATTCCCCGTTTTTTCTGCGGTTTAAAAATTCGCCTCGCCATATTTTACCTGATGAAATAGCATCCCATAGTTTTGAATAATCTTCTGGAGTTGTATTACCCGATTTAAGAATTCTTGGGTTTTCCCCTATTATTTCTTCGCGCTTGTAGCCTGTGGCATCGCAAAATTTTTGATTAACATATTCTATTTTTCCATTAATATC
>BBPF01000645.1_pt1 | contig 36949 bp, 50 predicted proteins | sample 1343921 | NCBI WGS metagenome assembly BBPF01 (sample SAMD00019090, study PRJDB2971) | groundwater metagenome | isolation source: The Cedars highly-alkaline
TCTGAATTGGTCGGGATGGCGGGATTCGAACCCACGAAATGTTTCCGGCACCCCATGCCGGCGCCCTAAACCACTAGGCCACATCCCGTTTTTACTTAGAAAGAGTTTTAATACACTTGGTGCAAGCCTTGATTCTTTTTCCAATAAATTGTTTGAAAGAATTAGGAACTCCTTCGTTTATGAAAATTGATTGGATATTTGGATATTTTTTTTGTTTGGGAGTGGGGTTGTATTTAGACATCAATTTATTTCTTTGTCTTGATACTGTAGTTTTCTTCTGACAAACTTCACATTTCCTAGACATGGTTTTATTATTATTTTAGTGGTATGATAAATTTTCCTTTCGGTTATTATATACACTAATATTTATTTTTTTACAAGACTTTATAAATGTGTTAAGCTTATCAACATGGAAATTATATTTATTATTATTATATTAATATTCTCAATAGTAATTCATGAGGTTTCTCATGGAGCTATGGCGGATTCTTTAGGTGATCCTACAGCCAGATATCAGGGTAGGTTGACATTGAATCCTATGAAGCACTTAGATCCTATGGGGTCGTTTGTTGTGCCAGCCCTTTTATTGATTATGAGGTCGCCGATTCTTTTTGGATGGGCTAAACCCGTTCCGGTGAATCCTTATAATTTCAAGGATCAAAAATATGGACAATTAAAAGTTGCCCTTGCTGGTCCATTGTCAAATTTTTCCATAGCTTTCTTGTTTGGAATAGGTGCCAGGCTTATACCATTGGAACTTGCTGTAAAGCGGGGGATAGTGCAGAATTTTGCGGCTCCAGATGGTTTCTTACCTCAGATATTCTTTTTATTTATAATCATTGTTTTTATAAATACATTATTGGCTGTATTTAATTTAATACCCATACCACCATTAGATGGTTCACATGTCCTATTTTCTCTCTTCCCGAGAGCCGAATACAAATTCAGGGAAGTAATAGCGAAATCGGGATTTTTATTCATGTCTTTAGTGTTTATAATCATCTTTTTACTATTTCCTTATTTAAGAGAAGGAGTCTTCTTTTTAGCTCGAATATTTCTAGGCGTTTGAAGTATTGACTTTTTTCGCTCATCTTGTAATATGTCTTTTGTGAGCGCATAGCGCTTCATTATTTTTATATTAAAATCATGCCAACCATTAATCAATTAGTTAGGAAATCAAGAAAAAAGACCAAGAAGCGCAGCAACACGCCTGCTCTTTCTTTTGGTTTTGATAATCTCAAGAATAGATCATCTGAATATCCATCACCTTTTAAGAGGGGAGTTTGTCTTAAAGTTTTTACAACCACTCCAAAGAAACCTAACTCTGCTTTGAGAAAAGTAGCAAGAGTTCGTTTGAGTAATGGGATGGAAGTTACTTCATACATTCCAGGTATTGGACACAATCTCCAAGAACATTCAGTTATTGTAATAAGGGGGGGAAGAGTAAAGGATCTTGCCGGAGTACGATACCATATTGTAAGAGGAGTTCTTGATGCAGGTGGTGTTGAAAAAAGAAAAAGAAGCAGAAGTAAATACGGAACAAAGAGGCCTAAATAAATTTTTTAATAATCTTAATAATGGGAAAAATCACCAGAAAAGAAATAGAATCAGATTCTTTATATAACAGTGTATTGGTTTCGAAGTTTATAAATCAAGTTATGAAAGATGGCAAGAAAACCATAGCCCGAAAGGCAGTCTATGGTGCTTTTGAAATAATGAAATCAAAAAAGAAAGATCCACTTGAAACTTTTGAATTAGCAATTGAGAATGTTGCTCCTTCCATGGAAGTTAGATCTAAAAGAGTAGGGGGTGCAACTTATCAAGTCCCAGTTCCTGTGAGTAAAGAAAGAAAAGTTAGTCTAGCAATCAGATGGATCTTAAACGCAGTAAAAGCTAAGAAGAGAAATACACTTGCCGAGAAGATTGCAGAAGAATTATTAAACGCAGCCAACAGCACAGGTTCTGCTATCAAGAAGACCGAAGACGTACACAGAATGGCCGAGTCTAATAAGGCCTTTGCTCATTTTGCACAACCAAGAAGAACAAGTTAATTTTATTTTTATGCCAAGAGATTATCCAATTGAAAAATACAGGAACATAGGAATCATTGCTCACATTGATGCGGGAAAAACTACTTTTTCTGAAAGAGTTCTTTTCTATACTGGAATTTCACACAAGATTGGAGAGGTTCACGACGGAGGAGCAATTATGGACTGGATGGAACAAGAAAAAGAGAGAGGGATTACTATAACATCAGCTGCCACAACCTGTTTTTGGGTACCAACCGATAAGGTAAAAGATAAGGCCCATGAGTATCGTATTAATGTAATTGATACTCCTGGACATATTGATTTCACCGCCGAAGTTCAAAGATCTTTAAGAGTTTTGGATGGAGCGGTTGTTCTTTTTGATGGAGTCGCTGGAGTAGAGCCACAATCTGAAACTGTTTGGCGTCAAGCTGATAAATTCATGATTCCACGAATTTGTTTTGTTAATAAGCTTGATAGAGCAGGAGCATCTTTTGAAAGAGTACTAACATCTATACTAGCAAAGCTAACTCCTAATGCAGTAGCTATGCAACTACCTGTTGGATCAGAAAGTGATTTCAGGGGAGTTATTGATTTGGTTGAAATGAAGTATGTTTATTTCGAAGGTGATTTTGGGCAAGTCATTAAGACTGAAGAAATTCCTGCCGATATGATAGAAGAAGCTCAAAAATGGAGAGCTAAACTTTTAGAGAAAGTTGCAACTGAAGACGAAGGACTTTTTGAAAAATATTTAGAAGGAGGAGAGGTATCAGTTGAGGAATTAAAAAGGGTAATAAGGAAAGCAGTATTGGGTTATAAGATCGTACCGGTCTTTTGTGGAACTGCTTTGAAGAACAAAGGTGTTCAGCTTGTTCTTAATGCAGTTTGTTATTACTTACCAAGTCCATTAGACTTACCTCCAGTTGAAGGAAAAGATCCTAAAACTGAAGCACTTATAACAAGAAATCCTAGCGACTTGGATCCTTTTGCTGTTTTGGCTTTTAAGGTTGCTAATGATCCATACGTTGGAACTTTAACTTATTTCCGAGTTTATTCCGGATCTCTAACTACTGGATCATATGTTTTAAATACTACCACCGGTGAAAAAGAAAGAATTAGCCGAATGGTTAGAATGCATTCCTCTGAAAGAGAAGAAGTGAAGGAAGTTTTTACAGGAGATATTGCCGCTACTGTTGGACTTAAGAATACAACAACTGGTCATACTCTTTGTACTGAAAACAGTCCTATCATATTAGAAGAAATTTCTTTTCCTGATCCGGTTATCTCTATTAGAATTGAACCTAAAACAAAGTCTGACCAAGAAAAGATGGGCTTTGCTCTGAAGAAACTTTCCGATGAGGATCCAACCTTTAAGATTAAATCTGACCAAGAAACTGGAGAAACTGTTATTGCTGGAATGGGAGAATTACACCTTGAAATATTAGTTGATAGAATGAAAAGAGAGTTTAAGGTAGAGGCTCAGGTTGGCCGACCACAAGTTGCTTACAGAGAAACAATTAAGGCTTCTGCAAGCGCAGAGAGTAAGTATGTTAAACAAAGTGGAGGTCGTGGACAATATGGACACGTTTGCCTTAGAGTTGAGCCGAAAGAAGATTTAGATGGAATTGAGTTTGTTGATGAAATCAAGGGAGGCACAATTCCAAAAGAATTTATTCCAGCAGTTCAGAAAGGAGTTAGAGAATCAGCTGATAAGGGAGTAGTAGCTGGTTACCCAATTTCAAATCTTAAAGTAACTTTATACGATGGATCCTTTCACGATGTTGATTCATCTGAAATAGCCTTTAAGATTGCCGGAGCCATGGCTTTTCAAGATGCTTGTAAGCAAGCAAAGGCTGTTATTTTAGAACCGGTTATGAAAGTAGAAGTAATTATTCCGGCCGATTTCCTTGGAGATATCATTGGTGACCTTTCCTCAAGAAGGGGCAAGATTGAAGAAACCGAGGATAACTTGGGAATAAAGATAGTCAAGGCAAAAGTTCCTTTATCCGAGATGTTTGGCTATGTTACATCACTAAGATCATTGACCGAAGGAAGAGGTAATTCAACCATGGAATTTGATCATTACAGTGAAGTTCCTTTCAATGTTGCGCAAGAAATAATTGAAGGGAAAAAGAAATAATTGACTTTTTGTAAAAAATAAATAGAATAGAGAAGAGTATTGGTTCTATAATTAAAAAATAATTGGGCAGAAGAAAAAGATATTATTCTTGCTTCAACCCTTATAAACATAAATATGGCAGAAAAAGCAAAATTTGAAAGAACAAAGCCACACGTTAACGTTGGTACTATTGGTCACGTTGACCATGGTAAGACTACATTGACCGCAGCTATTCTAAAGACCCTAAGTCTTTATGGCTTCGCGTCAGCAGAAAAAAGTGTTGATCAAATCGACGCGGCTCCGGAAGAAAAAGCAAGAGGACTCACAATTTCTATTTCTCATCTTGAGTACGAATCTGAAAACAGACATTACGCGCACATTGATTGTCCTGGTCACGCTGACTATATTAAGAATATGATTACTGGTGCAGCTCAAATGGACGGAGGAATTTTAGTTGTATCTGCAGTTGATGGTCCGATGCCTCAAACAAGAGAACATATTCTTCTTGCTCGTCAAGTAGGTCTTCCATCACTTGTTGTTTTCATTAACAAAGTAGATATGGTAGATGACCTAGAAATGGTTGATTTAGTAGAAGATGAAATTAGAGAACTTTTAAAGAAATATGATTACCCAGGAGATGAGATTCCAGTTATCAGAGGATCAGCATTAAAAGCTTTTGAAGCTACTTCAAAAGATGATGAAGCTACAAAGCCTATTATGGAATTAGTAAAAGCTCTTGATGAATATTTACCTGAACCGGTAAGAGATATTGAGAAGCCTGCACTTATGGCGATTGAAGATGTTTTCTCAATTGCTGGCAGAGGGACTGTTGCAACCGGAAGAATTGAGAGAGGTATCATTAATTCTAATGAAGAGATTGAGATTGTTGGCATTAGGCCTACTATCAAGACCACTGTTGTTAGCGTTGAGATGTTTAACAAAATTCTTGACCAAGGAAGAGCTGGAGACAATGTCGGTCTTTTATTAAGAGGTCTTAAAAAAGAAGATCTTGAAAGAGGTCAAGTTATCTCAAAGCCAGGATCAATTACACCACATACTGAATTTGAAGCAGAAATTTATGTTTTAACCAAAGAAGAAGGAGGAAGACATACACCATTTTTTACGGGATATAAGCCACAATTTTATTTCCGAACCACCGACGTTACTGCAGAAGTAAATCTTCCAGATGGAAGAGAAATGGTAATGCCTGGAGATACTGTTAATGTATCAGTTAAATTAATTGCACCAATCGCTTTAGAGGAAAAACAAAGATTTGCCGTAAGAGAGGGTGGAAAAACTGTTGGAGCAGGAGTAGTAACTAAAATAATCAAATAGTCAGATGGCCGCAAAAGCGAAAGCATCAACAAAAGAGAATACTAAGACAAGAATCCACATTCGCCTTAAAGCCTATGACCATAAAGTAATTGATAATAGTGCTAGGCAAATTGTAGAAACTGTTTTGCGTTACGGAAGTGAAGTAGTTGGACCGGTTCCATTGCCAACCGATACTAGAAAGTATACCGTCAATCGATCTTCTTTTGTTCATAAAGATGCAAGAGAGCAGTTTGAAATCAGAACCCACAAGAGGTTAATAGATATTGTTAACCCTAATCCCAAAGTGATTGACGCGTTAATGAATTTAACCTTGCCCGCAGGAGTTGATATTGAGATTAAAATGTAATCTTAATATCTTTCGCTCGGATAGTCACAAGAAACCAGGCATTGCGGATTGCTGGGTCATACCCAGCTTTTAGTTATCAATCTTTTACCATATATGAAATTCATTTTAGGAAAAAAATTAGGAATGACACAGGTATTTACCGAGGATGGCAAATTAACCCCGGTGACTTTAGTTGAGGCTGGACCTTGTAAGGTTCTCCAACTGAAAAATGATGCTAAAGATGGCTACGAAGCGATTCAGATTGGGTTTGAAGAAATAACTAAAAAGAATCAGATCAAAAAATCAGCCAAAGATAAACATTATAAGCACATTAGAGAGTTTCCGGCTGGAGAAGGAAAAGAGTATTCCAAAGGAGAAGTTATAGATGTGACTTCGTTTGAAGAGGGAGATGAGATTAAGGTCGTAGGTATTTCCAAGGGTAAAGGATTTCAGGGAGGAGTAAAGCGTCATGGATTTGCAGGAGCAGGATCTTCTCATGGAATAAAACACAGTAAAAGAAAGATTGGATCAATTGGAAGCGCCTTCCCTCAAAGAGTTATTAAAGGTAGAAAAATGCCTGGACGAATGGGAAGTGATAGAATTAATATAAAAGGTTTAAAGATTATAAAGATTGATTCTGAAAGAAATATTATAGCAATAAAAGGTGCTTTACCAGGAAGGCCAGGAACCCTCTTGGAAATTAGTGTTCAATAAATCTATGAAAGTAAGCGTTTATAATCAAAAAGGAGAAGAGTTAAAGAAAATTGATATTTCCGATGACGTTTTTAATGTAGAACCAAACTTTGATTTACTTCATCAAGTTGTAGTTTCACAAATGTCTAATAGAAGACAGGGGACTGCTCACACCAAAGACAGAGGAGATGTCAGCGGAGGAGGTAAAAAACCCTGGAGACAAAAAGGAACTGGCCGCGCAAGACACGGATCAACCAGATCTCCTATTTGGAAGGGTGGTGGAGTTACCTTTGGACCAAGAAGTGATAAAAATTACAAGAGAGTGATTCCAAAGTTAATGAAAAGAAAAGCTCTTTTTATGGTATTGTCTGCAAAATTGAAAGATAACGAAATGAAAGTATTGGATAAGATTGAGCTAAATAATCATAAGACAAAGGGCGCAATAGAAGTCTTAAATAATTTTCCAGAAATAATCAAGAAAAACACTTTGTTAATACTTCCAGACACCAACAAGAGCGTACTTCTAGGATTCAGAAATATTCCTAAGATAGAATTGATGCAAGCTAAAGATCTTAATGCATTAGACCTTTTATCTTTTAAAAATATTATTATTCCGGAGGCAAGTATTAAGGTAATAGAGGATACATTTTAATTATGGCTATAGGTAAAATTTTTAAAAAAACTGAAGAGAAGAAAGAGAAACCTTTAAAGACTGAAAAAAAGGCCACTGCTGTTAAGAGTGAATCAATTACATGGAGGGTCTTAGAGGGGCCGTATGTAAGTGAGAAGTCTACTGACCTTATGACTAAAGATAAGTATCTTTTCAAAGTTTCTTCTGTTTCAAACAAGGACGAAGTAAAGAGAGCTATAGAAGATCTTTACAAAGTAGATGTTATAGCAGTTAATGTTATAAATGTTCCAGGAAAAGCAAAGAGGCTAGGAAAACATAAGGGTAGAAAGAAGGGATTCAAGAAAGCAATAATTGAAATTAAGAAAGGTCAACAGATTGATATTATCCCCAATTAATCATCCTTGACTCAAGCCTCCGTTTATGTTTAAATAAATGGGTTGATATTCATAGAAAATGTCCAAACAAACACTTACAAAAGAAAGACCAGTAAAGAAATTAGTCGTTAATCTGAAAAGAAGGGCGGGTAGGGGAAGCTCAGGAAGAATCACTATTCGACACAAAGGGGGTGGAGTAAAGAGGCTTTACCGATTGGTTGATTTTAAGATGAGAAAGATTGATGTTCCAGCTAAGGTTTTAAGGTTTGAATATGATCCTTACCGAACAGCTTATATCGCATTGATTGAATACCAAGATGGCGAAAAGAGCTACATTTTAGCTCCACAAGGAATGAAGGAAGGTGATGAAATTATTGTTTCTGAAAAAGCCGAATTGAAAGTAGGGAATAGAATGAAACTTAAAAATGTACCGGTTGGAAGTTCAGTTTTCAATATTGAATTAGAACCAGGAAAGGGAGGCCAGCTCATAAAATCAGCAGGAAGTTCATCCAAGGTTTTAGCTCATGATGGAAAATATATACAGATTGAAATGCCCTCTAAAGAGGTAAGAAAGATTCACAAAGAATGTTATGGTACAATTGGAGCAGTTTCAAATCCAGAACATAAATATAAAAGAATAAAGAATGCCGGTGCCAGTAGAAGAAAAGGAAAGAGACCTACAGTAAGAGGTTCGGCCATGAATCCAGTAGATCATCCCCATGGAGGAGGAGAAGGAAGAGCACCTATTGGATTAAAGTATGCTAAGACTCCATGGGGTAAGCATGCTAGAGGAGTAAAGACAAGAAAGAGAAAAACAACAAACCATTTAATAATTAAGAGAAGGAAAAAGAAGAAACGATAAACATATGGCAAGAAGTCTTAAAAAAGGACCCTACATTGACCTTAAGTTAATGGAAAAGGTAAAAAAATTAAAACTAGGTGATGACACTATTGTAAAGACTTGGGCAAGAAGCTCAACCATTACTCCGGAAATGATAGGTTTTACCTTTGGTGTTCATAATGGAAAACAACACATACCTGTATTGATTACTGAGGACATGGTAGGTCACAAACTTGGAGAATTTTCTCCAACAACCAAATTTGTAAGACACGGAGGAAAGATGCAGAGAGATATAGAGAAGAAGAAATAATATAATTAATGAATAATGGAGGTTAAAGCAAAATTAAGACATCTAAGAATAGCCCCTAGAAAGGTTAGATTGGTTATAGATATGATAAGAGGAGAAAAGGTTTCAGAAGCTAAGCTGATTTTACGTTTTACCGTCAACAGATCATCTCGACCAGTTCTTAAGCTTTTAAATTCTGCTATTGCCAATGCCAAGAATGACTTTAGTTTAGATGAAAGCAACCTATATATTTCAGAAATAAGAGTAGATGAAGGGCCAAAATTAAAAAGATGGATGCCAAGAGCTAGGGGAGTGGCTACTGAAATTCAGAAAAAGACCTCACATGTGATATTAACGTTAGATGAGATTAATAAGACAAAAAAGGTAGCTAAGAAAAAGAAAGCAGTCGCAAAGCCGGAAGTTTTAAAAGTTGATCAAATTAAGGAAAGTGCTCCAGAAAAGAAAAAGACAAGAAAAGATAGTTCACAAAAGATAACTGCTGAAAGAGGAGTATCTTCTAAAAAAATGTTTAGAAGAAAATCTATATAATAATTATGGCGCATAAAGTTCATCCAAAATCATATAGAATAAAAGAAACAAACGACTGGGATTCCAGGGGTTTTTATCAAAAGAAATCAACTAATTTTCTTAAAGAGGATTATGAAATTAGAGGTTTTTTAGGTAAAAGATTGGAAAGAATGGGAGTTGAAAAGATTGAAATTGAAAGATTTCCAAGAAAAGTTAATATTATTATATTGAGTTCTAGGCCAGGATTGATCATTGGAAGAGGAGGAGAAGAGATCATCAAGCTTAAAAAAGACATGTTTAGGATGATGAACAAGAAATTTGACAAAAAAGTAGCTGAAGAAGAGGTTAATATTGAAATAAAAGAGGTAAGAAATCCTTGGCTTTCAGCCAAGCTTTCTGCTGACTGGGCCGGTCAACAACTTGTAAGAAGAGTGCCTTATAAAAGAGTTTTAAAACAAATTGTAGAAAAAATAAATACCAATAAAGAAGTTTTAGGAGTTAGGGTTGAATTTGCTGGAAGGCTTGATGGAGTAGAAATTGCAAGAAGAGAATGGTCTCAGAAAGGCAGACTTCCACGTCAAACTATAAGAGCAGATATTGATTATGCTTCAGAAATGGCCAGATGTTCCTATGGAGCCATTGGTATTAAGGTTTGGATATATAAAGGAGAAAAATTTAACTAGAGATCTATGTCGTTAATGATGCCCAAAAAAGTAAAACACCGAAAGAGCTTTAAAGCTAAGAGTAAAGGTGTTTCAAGAAAAGGAAATGAACTGAACTTCGGGTCATACGGTTTAAAGAGTATGGGCACCAAATGGATTACTTCCAGACAACTTGAAGCTTCCAGAAGAGCAATTGTAAGATACCTAAGAAAAGGAGGAAAGCTTTGGATAAGAGTATTCCCAGATAGACCGGTTACCGCAAAAGGAAATGAGGTTCCGATGGGAGGAGGGAAAGGATCTGTTGATCATTATATTTTTCCTATTACCCCGGGACGCATTCTTTTTGAATTAGATGGTATAAAAGAAGAAGATATGAAAGAGGCTTTTAGAAAGGCATCTGATAAACTTCCGATCAAAACCAAAATCGTAAGCAGATAACATTATGAAGATATTAGAGTTAACAAACAAAACAAGGCTAGAGTTAGAGGCATTGATCGTTAAGAAGCGAGAAGATATTAGAAAATTAAAGTTTAGACTTGATTCAAAAAAAGTTACTAATGTTAAATTGATGAAGGAGACTAGGAAAGATGTTGCGAGAATCCTAACCATTTTAAAAGATAAAGAATAAGACAAAAGTATGCCTAAAAGAAAATTACAAGGTATTGTTATTTCAGATAAGATGGATAAAACCGTTGTGGTTCAGGTTGAGCAATTAAAGAATCATCCGAAGTATAAAAAAAGATATAAAGTTACTCTTAGATATAAAGCTCACGATTCGAACAACGAATACAAAGAGGGAGATAAAGTTTTCATTGAAGAGTGCAGGCCGTTGAGCAAAGATAAAGTATGGAGAGTAATTGAGAAAATTAATTAATAGTATGATTCAACCAGAAACAAAATTAAAAGTCGCTGATAATTCAGGAGCAAAGACAATCCAGTGCTTTAAGGTATTAGGAGGAAGTAAAAGAAGATATGCCCAAATTGGAGATATCATAGTCGCTGCTGTAAAAGATGCAGAGCCGAGAAAAGGAGTTAAGAAGCATGATATTGTTCGAGCAGTTATTGTAAGACAAAAGAAAGCCTTTGCAAGAAAAGATGGCTCATATGTTAAATTTGATGAAAACGTAGCTATAATCTTAGATGGAAAGACCGTGAACCCCAAAGGGGGAAGACTCTTTGGTCCGATCCCAAGAGAATTAAGAGAGAAAGGTTTTGATAAATTAGCAGGCATGGCCAAGGAGCTTGTATAAAACGAAAATATTTGTTAGCATCCCAAATGTATGAAAATCAAAAAAGGAGATACAATTTTATTAATCACTGGAAAAGACAGGGGGAAGAAAGGAAAGGTCCTTCAAGTTATTCCAACCAAAGACAAGGTTGTAGTTGATAATATCAACTTAAAAAAGAAACATGTTCGACCTAAGAAATCCGGAGAGAAAGGGCAAGTTGTTGAATTTTCCGCACCAGTAGATATTTCCAATGTTAAGTTAGTTTGTCCCAAGTGTTCTAAGCCTTCAAGAGTAGGCTACATTATAGTAGACGGCAAAAAAGATAGAGTTTGTAAAAAATGTGAAAAGAAGATATAGACTTATGATAAATTTGAAAGAAAAATACAAAAAAGAAGTTATACCTGAGATGCTAAAGAAGTTTAATCATGGCAATGTCATGGCTGTCCCAGGAATTGAAAAAGTTGCTATCAATATCAGTTTTGGACGAGAGACAGTTAGCAAGAGTGGAGATGAATTAAAGAAGTTTATGGCTGTCATAGGAAACGACTTATCTTTAATAACTGGACAGAAGCCTTCGATGAGAAGGGCAAAAAAATCAATTTCTGGATTTAAGCTTAGAGAAGGAATTATTGTTGGTTCAAAGGTTACACTAAGAGGCAAAAGAATGTATGATTTCTTAGATAAGTTAGTTCACGTTGCTCTTCCAAGAGCTAGAGATTTTAAAGGTTTAGGCTTAAATAATTTCGATAAGAGCGGAAATTTGACTATCGGAATTAAAGAGCATATAATTTTCCCTGAAGTTTCCGCAGACAAGATCAAGAGTATTCTTGGTTTACAGATTACCATAGTAACTGGTGCTAAAAATAAAGAAGAAGGAATAGAATTATTAAGATTATTGGGATTCCCGCTTAAAAAACAATAAAAAAATGGCCAAGAAGTCGCAAATAGCAAAATCAGAAAAAGAACCTAAATTTTCTACACGCATAGTTAGAAGATGTTTTCGATGCGGGCGTGCAAGAGGATATATGAGAGATTTCGATCTATGTAGAATTTGCTTTAGAGAAATGGCTAATGAAGGATTGATTCCCGGAGTTAAAAAATCTAGCTGGTAAATTAAAATTATGACAACAGATCCAATTGCAGACATGATAAATGGAATAAAAAACGGTCAGGCTGTTTTTAAGACAACAGCCAAGACTTCTTTTTCTAATTTAAAATATGAAATCGCCAAGGTTTTAGAAAATAATGGATGGGTTGAGAAGGTTGAAAAGAAAGGAAAAAAAACAACCAAGACCATTGAGATTACTTTAAAGTACGAAGATAATAAGCCGGTCATTTCCAATATTAAAAAAATATCAAAACCTGGACAAAGGATATATATCCCAGCTAGCAAGATAAGGAAAGTTAGAGATGGTTTTGGAATGTCAATTATTTCAACCCCCAAGGGAATCATGAACAACTATCAAGCCAGAAAAGCTAATCTTGGTGGAGAAATACTAATTGAAGTATATTAAAATTATGTCTAGAATAGGAAAGAAGCCAATAATAATACCGAAGGGAGTAGAAATCACTCTAGAGGGTCATACCGTCAAAGCAAAGGGTCCTAAGGGAGAACTTCAAACAAAGATTAGGCCAGAGATCGGAGTAGAAATTAAAGATGATCAAGTGATTGTAACTCCAGTCAAAGAAACTAAGAAATCAAATGCTTTTTGGGGACTATCAAGATCTCTTATTGCCAATATGACAACAGGAGTGAGTGAAGGATATCAAACAAAACTTTTGATAGAAGGTGTTGGTTACAAAGTCGCTCTTGAAGGGCAAGACCTTGTTTTTCAACTAGGATTTTCTCACCCAGTTAAAATTTCACCAAGAGAAGGTATAATTTTTTCTATTGAGAAAAATTCATTTATAGTTTCAGGAATTAATAAGCAATTAGTAACACAGGTAGCGGCCAATATTAGAAAGATTAAGCCGCCAGATCCATATAAAGGAAAGGGAATAAGATACGAAGGAGAAATTATTAAAAAGAAAGTAGGTAAGAAGGCAACAGGAGCCAGAGGATAATATGTTAAATGCAAGATTACAAAGACAAAAAAGAGTAAGAGCTAAGTTGATCGGAACGAGTGAAAAACCAAGACTCTCTGTTTTTAGATCGTCTAAACAAATTTACGCTCAACTGGTAGATGATGCCAATGGGAAGACTATTGCTTCTGCAAGGAGCTATGAAGTCAAGGAAGAAAAATCTGATAAGCATTCCAAAGATCTTAAAGCCAAGACTCTCTTAGCCTACAACACTGGAAAATTACTTGCAAAGAAAGCTCAAGAAAAAGGAGTAACAAAGGTCATCTTTGATAGAGGGAGTTATCTTTACCACGGAAGAGTGGAAGCCTTAGCCAAGGGAGCCAGAAAGGGCGGATTAAACTTTTAATTAATTTATTATGACGGTTCAAAAAGAAATTCCCAAAAATGAAGAGTTCGAATCCAAGCTACTGAATCTTTCTAGGGTAGAGAGGATGACCGGCGGAGGAAGACGATTGCGTTTTCAGGCTGTCGTTGTGGTTGGAGATAAAAATGGAAAAGTAGGAGTAGCTTCTGCAAAGTCAACTGATGTGAGTCAAGCTATTGAAAAAGCAACAAAGATGGCCAAGAAAAGAATGATCACAGTGTTAATGGTTGATGATACTATTCCTCACCAAACTGAAGCTAAATTTGGAGCTGCTCAAATAATTCTAAGACCTCAGATTAAGGGTCGCGGACTAGTAGCTGGAGGTACTATTAGAACAATCTGTCTTTTAGCAGGTATTAAGAATATTTCCGCTAAAGCAATTAGTAGAACAGATAATAAGCTAAATAATGCCAAGGCAACCATTAAGGCTTTAGAAAAATTAAAAGTTAAAGAATCAAAGAAGGTCGTCTTAGCGGATTCATCCGAGAAGACGGAAACTGAAAATCATGCAACTTCATCAAATTAAACCAACAACTAAACGAAAGAAGGATAAACGAGTCGGACGAGGCGGAAAGAAAGGAACCTTTTCCGGCAAGGGTGTTAAGGGGCAAAAATCTAGAGCTGGACGAAAGCTCGTTCCTTCAATTAGGGGAATAATAAAGAAGTACCATAAGCTTAAAGGATACAGAGTTAATGCCATTGATAAGGGAATAGCCGTCGTTAATTTGAATTTGATAAATAACAAATATGCTGCAAATGAAATCGTCTCCCCCGAAACTTTATTAGAAAAAGGATTAATAAGAAAGGAAGCTGGAAAGCTCCCAGTAGTGAAGATATTATCTGATGGAGAAATAAGTAAGCCTTTAGTATTTAAGGGATGTCAGTATTCAAAAACAACAGAAGAAAAGATTAAAAAATCCGAAGGAAAGATATAAAATAAAATATGTTTGAAAAGATCATCCAAATTTTTAAAATAGAAGACTTAAGAAAGAAAATCCTTTTTGTCTTATCTATGTTTGTTGTCTTTAGGTTGATGTCCAACATTCCTATGCCAGGCATTGATCAATCAAGGCTGGCCAGTTTTTTTCAAGATTTTGAGATTTTCAGATTCGCCAGTGCGCTTACCGGAGGAGCTTTAGATAAATTTTCTATTGTCATGCTTGGGCTTGGTCCGTATATTACAGCTACCATTATTATGCAGCTTCTGACTATGATTATTCCTCAACTGGAGAGACTTCAAAAAGAAGAAGGAGATGCAGGACGACAGAAAATTAATCAATATGGAAGAATACTTACAGTACCGTTTGCCTTTTTTCAAGGGTTTGCAATGCTTACTCTTTTCCAAAGGGAAGGAGTTATACTTCCTCTTAGTAGTATAGGGATGATAACATCACTATTAATCATAACTGCTGGAACCGTTCTTCTAATGTGGATTGGGGAATTAATAACCAAAAGGGGAATTGGAAATGGGGTCTCTCTTTTGATTTTTGCCGCTATAATAGCCGAATTTCCGGGGAATGTTAGGAATATGATTTTGAGTATTACTGATCAGCCAGGAGCCCTTCAATCATATTTTCTTTTGTTCGCCATGATTATTCTGATTATAATCGGAGTTGTTTACTTTAATGAGGCAAGAAGAAATATTCCTGTTTCTTATGCTAAACAAGTAAGGGGAATGAAAATGTATGGTGGTGCATCAACATACCTTCCTTTGAATCTTAACCCTGCAGGAGTAATACCTATCATTTTTGCTTTTTCAATTGCTTTCCTTCCCTCTATATTGGTTGGTGTTATTTCCGGAGTTAGTTCTGGATTTTTAGCTCAAACTGCTCAAATGATTGGTTCATATTTGGAAAGCCTTTGGGTATTAGGTTCTATTATATTTATATTAGTATTTCTTTTTACTTATTTTTACACTGCAGTTACTTTTGATCCAAAGAATGTAGCCGAGAATCTTCAGAAAATGGGTGGATTTATTCCAGGGATTAGACCTGGGGCACCAACTGCAAAATATCTAAATCATATTCTAAATAGAGTTCTTTTCCTTGGAGGATTCTTTTTGGCAGTAATTGCTGTTATGCCTTGGATTGTTCAAGGATTAATTCAAGTAATAACTGGAACAGGGATAGAAGATTTTGGCTTCTTAATTGGAGGTGCATCCGTATTAATTATTGTTAGTGTAGTTTTAGAGACTATGAAGCAAGTCAAAGCACAGCTTCAGATGAGAGAGTACGAAACATTTTAACAACAATAAATAACTATGAAAAAAAACCGGGTTGTTATCCTTTTAGGTCCTCCTGGATCAGGAAAGGGAACACAGGCAAAACTATTAAAAGAAAGATTTAACTTGGAAGCTATCGGAAGTGGAAACATTCTAAGAGCTAGAATGAAACAAGATGATTACACCGGCAAGAAGATCGGTGAGGTCATAAATAAGGGAAAAAGAATCCCTACACCAGTTATCTTCATGCTATGGATGAAGGAATTGGAGGCAATAAAACAAAGAACTGGATCCCAGGGCTTTATTTTTGACGGAAGTCCCCGAACTGTTTTTGAAGCAAAAATGTTAGAAGATGCCTTGGAGTGGTATGGGTGGCACAAAGAAAAGAAAGTCATCTTTATTAATCTGTCTAAAAGAGAAGTTTTGAAACGTCTCAAAACAAGAAGAATATGTAGTGTTTGCGGAGAAATTGCTATTGCTAACGGATCTAAATTAAAAGATTGCCTAAAATGTAAGGGTAAAATGATTGTAAGGCCGGATGATAATATAGAGGGAGTGATGACAAGATGGGAGTGGTTTAATAAAGAGGTACGACCAACATTTAATTATTACAAGAAAAAAGAAGATATTACTATTATTGACGGTAATCAGTCAGTAGAAGATGTCTCAAAAGATATTCTGAAAGCAATGAAATAATCATGCAAGGTAATGTAATCGTTTGTATTGTAGGAATGCCGGGGGCCGGTAAAAGTATCCTTTCCGATGAATTAGTAGGAAGGGGCTTTTCTTATTTAAGATTTGGCCAAGCGATATTGGATCGAGTAAAACAAGAAGGGCTTGAAATTAATGAAAATAATGAGAGAATGATAAGAGAGCGGATACGCAAAGAACATGGAATGGCTGCGCTTGCTATTCTTAATACTCCCAAGATAGATGAATTGATTATCAATTCTAACCTAGTTGTTGACGGCCTTTACAGCTGGTCGGAATATAAGGTGCTAAAGGATAGATATCAAGATAAAATGTATGTAGTAGCCGTTTATGCCCCTCCAGTAGTAAGGTATTCAAGGCTTAAGGACCGTACAGTTAAGGGTGATAAAGAAGCGAGGTTTAGAAGTTATACCGAAGAGGAGGCAAGAAAACGAGATTATGCTGAAATAGAAAATATAGAGAAAGGCGGGCCTATTGCTATGGCAGATTTCACTATTATCAACATTAGGAGTATTGATGATTTTAAAAGAGAACTAAACTCAATATTTTTAGAAATAAAAAAATGATCTCAATAAAGAATCCAAAAGAGATTCAAATAATGAGGGAGGGGGGTAAGATTTTGGCAGAAATCATAGAGCAGCTTAAATCTCAAGTTAGACCAGGAATTACTACTCAAGCATTAGACAAGCTTGCAGAGAATCTGATTTTAAAACATGGAAAACCTTCTTTTAAAAATTACAAGGGATTTCCTAATACTTTATGCACCTCAATAAATAGTCAAATAGTTCATGGAATGCCATCTAAAAAAGAATTAACGGATGGAGATATTTTATCATTAGACCTTGGAATAGAATATAAAGGATTCCATACTGATATGGCTTTAACTATTCCGGTGGGGGAGGTTGATCCTGAAGTCTTGAGATTAATAAGAACAACTAAAAAAGCCCTCAAAAGAGGTATAAAGAAAGTTCATCCAGGTAATACTTTCGGAGACTTGGGTAATACTATTCAAAGATGTATTGAATCTCAGGGATTTGTAGTTATTAAAAATTTATGTGGCCATGGAATTGGAAGGGAACTTCATGAAGAACCAAACGTATTGAATTATGGAAAAAGAAAGACCGGTTCCCAAATTAAAGAGGGGATGGTTTTTTGTATTGAGCCAATGGCATCAATAAGTTCATCAGAGATGAAAGAGGGTGCTGATGGTTATGCCTTAGAAACAAAAGATGGATCTTTTTCTGCTCATTTCGAACATACTGTTGCGGTTACTGAAAGAGGTTGTATTGTTCTGACAGAACTTTAATGTTATAATTTTTATTATAAAATAAAAATATGCGTTTTTTAGATAAATAATTTTGATTCTAAAGTTGGTCTTAAAGGATACCTTCAAGTATTTAAATAAGATGGTATTATCTAAAAGGTTTTTATAAAATGAAAAATAAAAAAAACGAAAAATTCCCCTCAGAGCTTAGACTGGATAAAACTTCAAAGGATTGGGTTGTTATCGCTACTGGTCGAGCCAAGAGACCGGAGATGTTTAAGAAGGAGCGTCGGAAAGGAAAAAAAGTACCGAAAGGAGAATGTCCTTTTTGTAATCTTTCAGAGCAGGAGTCACCAGTTCTTGCTTATTCAAAGGGCAAGAAAATGGATAAAAATAATCCAAAAGGCTGGACCACTATATCAATACCAAACAAATATCCTGCTTTTGTTCCGTCAAAAACTTTAAATAGGAAAGAAGAAAATGGTTTTTTTGAAACCATGAATGCCGTTGGTTTCCATGAAGTTATTGTTACATCAGACCATGAAAAATCATTAGCCCTTTTACCAAAAGAGCATGTTAAAGAGGTAATTGATGTTTATGTAGATAGATACAAGAATTTAATTAAGAAGAAATTAGTCAATTACGTTGCTATATTTCATAATCATGGAGCTGAAGCCGGAGCATCAATATATCATCCACACTCTCAATTAATCGCTCTTCCTCTTATTGACCCTGATCTTAAAGATGCTCTTGCTAGAGCTAGGAAGTATAAAAAAACTAAAGATTGTATTTATTGTAGATTAAATGAGTGGGAGCTAAAAAAGGGAGAGAGGATTGTTTACCAAAACGAAGACTTTATTGCAGTTTGTCCTTTTGCTTCAAAAGCTGCCTTTCAGGTAATCATTTCTCCTAAAAAACATTTGGCTTTTTTTGAAAAGATTACTGAGTGCGAAAAAACCAATCTTGCAGATGTATTTAAGGTTGTTTTGGCGAAGCTTCATAAAGGACTAGGAGATCCGGCCTATAATTTTTATCTTCATTCGGCTCCATCAGATGGCAGCGATCACTCTTACTATCATTGGCATTGGACTATTTTGCCTAAAACTTCAATCTGGGCCGGATTTGAATTGGGTGTTGGTATAGAGATATCAACTATTGAACCAGAAAAAGCAACGGAATATCTAAGAAACCAAGAAATTTGATTTTAATATGAGGAAAATAATCATTGCCAATTGGAAGATGAATCCTTCAACATTGGATCAATCGTTAAAATTGGCCAAATCTATAGGATTTGATTCAAGGGTGGTTATTTGTCCACCTTTTCCTTATTTAAATCAGCTTAAAAATCTTGGTGTCTCAATTGGAGCACAAGACTCTTTCTGGGAAAGAGAAGGAGCTTTTACGGGAGAAGTTTCTCCAGTTATGCTGAAAAAAATTGGATGCAAATATATTATTATTGGTCATTCTGAGAGGAGATGGGTATTGAGCGAAACTAATGATATAATTAACAAGAAGATAAAAGCCTGTTTAGCGGAGGGCCTCAAAGTTATTTTTTGCATAGGAGAGAAAGAGGAGGAGAGGAAGAGGGGTAAAGAGTTTGATGTTTTAAAGAGTCAAATAAAAGAAGGACTGAAAGGAATTTTGATAGATGATTACTCAAAGATTGTTATTGCTTACGAACCAGTTTGGGCAATTGGAACTGGAAATGCTTGTAGTCCAGACGAAGCGGAAGAGATGAGAGTTTTCATTAAGAAGATGTTTGGGGATTTAGCTGTTTTATACGGTGGGAGCGTAAATGCATTAAATGCCGGTGACTATATTGATAAAGCTTCTTTTGACGGTCTTTTGATAGGGGGAGCATCTCTAAAGACAGTAGAATTTAAAAGTATTCTGAAGAAAATTAAGCTTTAATCAGATTGATTTTAAATTTGACTGGTTAATCTATAATTAGTACTATTAAGGGCAATGAAATCACTTGATATAAGAAATAAATTCATTGAATTTTATAAAGAAAGAGGTCATAAGCTAATACCTTCTGCTTCTTTGATACCGGAAAACGACCCGACCTTACTTTTTGTTAATTCGGGCATGTTTCCCTTGGTTCCTTATCTTTTAGGAGAAGATCATCCTAAAGGAAAAAGGCTTGTTAATTTTCAAAGATCATTTAGAACGGATGACATTGAAGAAGTGGGGGATAACCGTCATACTACTTTCTTTGAAATGCTTGGAAACTGGTCATTGGGTGATTATTTTAAAGAAGAACAACTTAATTGGTGGTTTGAGTTTTTAGTTGAAACTATTGGTTTAGATCCTAAAAAGATATATCAAACCGTCTATCTCGGTGATGGCAATATCCCTAAGGATGATGAATCTATTTCAATACTAAAAAATATATATAATAAGTACGGTATCAAAGCAGAAGAAGGTCCGGAGACTTTAAGTAAAGGTGATTTGGGTCCCGGGGTGGAAATTGATTTTGATGAGCACAGAATATTTGCATACAGAGATAAAAATTGGTGGGAAAGGGGCGATGCTCTAGGCGAACTTGGTGGCCCAGATTCAGAAACTTTCTATGATACAGGTAAAGATCATAATTTAAAATTTGGAGAACATTGTCATATAAACTGCGACTGTGGCAGATTTTTAGAAGTAGGAAATTCAGTTTTTATGCAATATCAAAAAACTGAAGATGGGTGGGCTGAATTGAAGAATAAAAATGTTGATTTTGGTGGGGGATTAGAAAGACTTGTTATGGTAACTAGTGGTGTTGATAATATTTTTGAAACCGATGTTTTTCTTCCAATTATTTCTGCGATTGAAGATCTTTCAGGAAAAAAATATCGTGATAATTTTAAAGAATTTGAAATTATAGCTGATCACATTAAAGCAGCCACCTTTATTATGGGAGATGAAAGGGGGGTCGCTCCTTCTAATAAGCAACAAGGATACTTTGTTAGACGTTTAATAAGAAGGGCGATAAGGTATGGAAAACAAATAGGAATAAATTCTGATGGTTGGTTGAAAAATCTTTCAGTTAAAGTTATAGAAATAAACAAGGATATATATCCTGAATTAGAAAATAATTCATCGTTTATTCTGGAAGAAATTGAAAAGGAAGAAAATAGATTTCAGAGTAGTTTAGTTAAGGGGTTGAGAGAATTTGAAAAGATTGGCGGTGAAAAAGTTATTTCTGGAGAAAACGCTTTTAACCTTTATCAAACATACGGATTCCCCATAGAGATGATATTTGAACTAGCTAATGAGAGAGGGCAGGAGCTTGATATTTCTAGTTTCCAGGATCAGCTTAAAAGACATAAGGAGCTTTCTCAAGTTACTTCGGCAGGAATGTTTAAGGGAGGTCTTGCAGATTCGGGAGAGAAGACAACGAAATTCCACACTGCCACTCATTTACTTTTGAAGTCTTTAAGGGAAGTTTTGGGAGAAGAAGTAGCTCAAAAGGGTAGTAATATAACTTCAGAGCGATTACGTTTTGATTTCTCTTATTCTAGAAAATTAACTGAACAAGAAATAAAGGAAGTGGAAGATATGGTTAATAACAAGATAGAGGATGATTTTGAGGTGACAAAGGAAGAAATGAATTTAGAGGAAGCTTTAAGCTCTGGGGCGCTTGCTTTCTTTGGGGAAAAGTATCCAGATAGAGTAAAAGTTTATACAATTAAAGACGAAGCTGGTAATATTTTCAGTAAGGAAATTTGTCAGGGTCCTCATATTTCAAGAACTTCAGAAATTGGACAATTTAAGATAATTAAAGAAGAATCGTCTTCGTCGGGAATAAGAAGAATAAAAGCAATAATTAAATAAAAGGCATGGCAAAAAAAATATACGATATTTTCCCACCACACATTAAGACTGACGATAGGCTTAATATTAAACAAAAAAAAGAAAAGCCTAGTCGGAATCTTAATATCAGAAAAATCGGAATTATTTTCGGATCATCCTTGTTGTTATTGTTCCTTGGATACACATTCTTCTTGCGAGTTGATATTATAATTTCTCCAAAAACAGAAGAAGTCAGTTTTAGCGGGAGAATAGAGATAAAAACAGATGCATTGCAGGTTGATTATCTTTCCAGAATAATTCCTGGCAAATTAATTGAAGTTGAGAAGGAAAAATCTAAGACTTTTTCTTCTACGGGATATGATACTGAAGAGAAAAGTGCAGAGGGGGTGTTACGAGTCTACAATAACCACTCTTCTTTGCCTCAAATATTAGTGGCTGAAACTAGATTTGTTTCTTCTGATGGTAAGTTGTTTAGGTCTTTGGAAAGAATTTCTGTTCCCGGAAGAACTCAATTGGGGGCTGGCCATACAGATGTCCGAGTTCGAGCTGCAGAGCCTGGTGAAGATTATAATATAGATCGCACGGTTAAATTTTCTATACCCGGATTGCAAGGAACCCCAATGTTCACTTCTGTTTATGCGGAAAACCTTAATCCAATTACTGGAGGATTTATTGGTAGGCTCCCTAAGATAACTCAAGAAGATGTAGATGGAGCTCGCTCAATTTTAATTTCAGATATTTTAGCTGAAGTAAAAAATGATATAGCTAACAACTCTCAAAACCTTGTATTAATAGATACTCTTATTGCTGAAGATATGTTGCAAGAATCAATAAGTCCTGGCGTAGGAGAAAACTACGAATCGTTTAATTATAGTATTAAAATTAAAGCAACAGCACTTGCCTATGATGCGTCCGATTTAGAAGATTTAATAAATGAGTTTTTACTGGAACAAGTTCCTGATCGCGACCTTACAGGGGAGCTTCTTTTTTCAGAGAAAAAGATATGGAATAATCCGGAATTATCTTATGATGTCATATCCATAAGTGAAGCGGGGGCGATTATTTTTGTTGAAACTTCCGGAATTGCTTACCCTGAAATTGAGAAAATGGCTTTCAAAAGAGAGGTGAGTGGAAAGAGTTTAGAGGAGATAAGAATGATACTTTCTGATAATCCAAGAATATTAACATTCAGCGTAAACGTCCGTCCTTCATGGATCAAAAATGCTCCAAGTATTGATAAAATAAACCTAAGGATCCAAATCAATAATTAGTTTCTTGACTAAACTAAAAGTTTCTGGTATCTTTAGTAATCATTAAATGAATACAAAAAAAGAAGCTCTACAAAAGACTGGAATAGTGGTGGAATCGTTGCCAAATGCTCATTTCAAGATAAAATTAGATGATGAAGAAAGGGAAGTTATTGGTCATCTTGCTGGAAAAATGAGAATGCATCGGATAAGGGTATTGCCAGGCGATAAAGTAACATTAGAGATGAGTGCTCCAACTGATACTAGAGGGAGGATTGTGTATAGAAAGAAGTAATTATATCTTATTTAATATATAAAATGAAAGTCCGTTCTTCAGTTAAGCAAATTTGTAAAGACTGTAAAGTTGTCCGACGAAAAGGCCGGGTTTACGTGATTTGTATTATTAAAAAACATAAGCAAAGACAAGGATAAATATGCCAAGAATCGCAGGTGTTAACATTCCCGAAAACAAAAGAATACTTATATCTCTAACCTATATCTATGGGCTTGGTTCGGTTGTAACTAAGAATATATTAGATGAGATCAAGATTGATGGTAATAGAAAAGCATCAGATCTTACTCAAGATGAGATTAAGAAGTTGAAAGATTTGATTGAAAAGAAATATAGAGTGGAGGGGGACCTAAGAAGAGACATAATGATGAATATCAAAAGGTTAAGAGAGGTTGGATCTTATAGAGGATCTCGACACATTAAAAAATTACCTGCAAGAGGTCAACGAACTAAGACCAATAGCCGAACTATTAGAGGAAATGTAAGAAGAACCGTGGGCTCCGGAAAAAAAGGTGCTCCAGCTCCTAAATAAATTGTAATATGGGCAAAAAACGAATTGCAGAAAAAACTAAAGAAGAATTACAGGCTGAGCGCGAGCAGTTAGACAAGGTAATGAAAACGGACGCCAAGGGTAAATCAAAGGGTATAAGAGAGGGAAGAGTTTATATTTCCTGTTCTTATAACAATACTTTACTTACTCTTGCCGATGGTCAAGGTAATGTTCTTGGCTGGGCGAGTTCTGGTAATATCGGATTTAAAGGTAGCAAAAAAGCAACACCTTTCGCAGCCTCTAAAGTAGCTGATGTTATTTCTCAGAAAGCTCAAAAGATTGGAATCGAAAAAATATCAATATTTATTAAAGGAATAGGTGGCGGAAGGGATTCTTCTATCAGGTCATTAGCTGCACGAGGATTTGATATCATTTCAATAAAAGATGTCACTCCGATCCCTCACAATGGATGTAGACCGCCTAAAGCAAGAAGAGTATAGTAAAAAATATGACAACAGAACAATGTAAAATTTGCAGAAGACAGGGGATTAAACTTTTTTTAAAAGGAGAGCGTTGCTACGGACAAAAATGCGGTATTGTTAAAAGAAATTATCCACCTGGAATAAGATCTAAGAGAAGAGGAAAAAAGATCTCCGAATACGGAAGGGCTTTGATGGAGAAGCAAAAAATGAGACATTGGTATAATTTAAGTGAGTCTCAATTCTCTAAATATGTAAAAAATATTCTTGATAAGAAAGAAAGATCTGAGGGAGCAGGGGACTTGCTAGTCAAAAGAATAGAGAGTCGTTTAGATAATATTATTTTCAGACTAGGATTTACCTTATCACATCGTGATGCAAGACAAATGGTTAATCATGGACATTTTATGGTTAACGGACGAAAGGTAGACATCCCTTCTTATGAAGTTAAGAAAGGAGATGAAATAGAGGTTAAAGCCGGATCAAAGAAAAAGAAGGAGTTTGAAGATATTAAAGCATCTCTTAAGAATTTTACTCCTCCAGTATGGCTTTCTCTTGATAAAGAAGGAATGAAGGTAAAAGTCCTTAGTCTTCCTACTGAAGAAGAAGCTAATGTTCCAGTTGAGACAACTGTTGTATTTGAATTTTATTCTAAATAAGAATTAATTAATTTAATCATAATTTATCTATGATATCCTTACCTTCCAAACCAAAGGTTACGCAAAAAAAAGAAAATACAGCTGTTTTTGAAATTGAAGGATTGTATCCTGGTTTTGGGGTTACAATAGGGAGTAGCTTAAGGAGGGTTCTTTTCTCATCTCTTGAAGGAGCAGCTGTAACTCAGATAAAGATAGAGGGAGTTCAGCATGAATTTTCTACTCTCCCTGGAGTCTTAGAAGACGTTATAACCATCATTTTAAACATTAAACAGCTTAGATTTAAAGTTCATGGAGACGAGCCTCAAAAGGCATTTTTGAAGGTTACAGGAGATAAAGAGGTCAAGGGTTCTGATATAGAATTGCCCACACAAGTTGAATTGGCTAGTAAAGACATTCATATTGCCACATTAACTGACAAGAAAGCTAGTTTAAACATTAAATTCCAGATTGAGAAAGGATTGGGATATGTTACCGCAGAACAAGACAAAAGAGAGAAGCTTGAAGTAGGTCAAATATCAATAGATGCAATTTTCACTCCTATTAAAGGTGTTAATTTCAGAGTTGAAAATATGAGAATGGGAAAAAGAACTGACTTTAACAGACTTTTCCTTGAAATTGAAACAGACGGAACTATTACTCCAGAAAAAGCATTTCATGAAGCTTCAGAAATATTAGTTAAGCACTTTTCTTCGTTTCTAGAAACAGAAAAAGAAGAAGTCCTTAAGAAAGAAGAGAAAATAAAGGAGGATGACCCTACGAAAATGAAGATAGAAGATTTGGGAATTAACCCAAGGGTTTTAAATGTTTTAATAAAGAATAATATCAAGACCGTTGGAGGCCTTTTGCGAAAGAACGAAGAGTCGCTTGTATCTCTTGAAGGAATGGGGTCAAAAGGAGTAGAGGACATTAAAAAGATCCTTAAAAAACTCGGTCTTGAATTAAAGTAATATGCGCAAATTAAAAAAAGGAAGAATACTTTCAAGAAAAAGAGATCAACGAAGAGCTCTTTTAAAGTCATTGGGCAGAGCTCTTGTTTTGAATGAACAGATTAAAACGACTGAGGTAAAAGCCAAAGAAGTAGCTGTATTTGTAGAGAAGCAAATTACCAAAGCTAAGAAGGGAGACCTTCATTCAAGAAGACTTTTGATTAGATTTTTCTCTGAAGACGTAGCTAAGAAAATGATTGAAGACCTTGCTCTAAGATACAAGGATAGGCAAGGAGGATATACAAGGATAATTAAGATTGGACCCCGAGCTAGTGATAGCGCCAAGATGGCTTTTATAGAATTGGTAAAATAAAATTATGGAACGCAATACTCACACAATAGATGCAAAAGATCAAACTTTAGGCAGACTTGCAACCAAGGTATCTTTATTACTAAGGGGAAAACAAAAACCTGATTTTGCCCCACATAAAGATGGGGGCGATTTCGTTGTAATTGAAAATGCAGACAAGATAAAGGTTACGGGCAAGAAATATGAGCAAAAGAAATATTATCGCCACAGTGGTTATTTGGGTGGACTAAAGGAACAGCCTTATTCAAAAGTTTTTATTAAAAATCCGGGAGAGGTATTAAAGAAAGCTGTTTGGGGCATGCTTCCAAAGAATAAATTACGAGCCCAAATAATTAAAAGGTTAAAAGTAAAATAAACTATGGCTAAAGAAGAGACAATTAAAAAAGAAAAGAAAAAAAAGGCTGAAAAGAAACCTGTGGTCAAGAAAAAACCTGCGGTTAAAAAAAAGGTTGTAGCTGATCCTGTAGCCGAAGAACCAGAAATTGAAGTTATTGTTGATGATAAAAAAGATCGATACTTTGAAGCTGTTGGAAGAAGAAAAACTGCTATTGCCAGAGTAAGACTTTATACCAAAGGAAAAAAGGATATTACAATTAATGACAAGCCATACGATAAGTATTTCCCAACTAACGAGCTTCAAGAAGATTCAATGTCTGCCCTGAAGAAAATGAAGTGTTTTGATAAGTTCACCGTTGTTGTAAAAGTTAAAGGAGGCGGATTAAGTGCTCAATCAGAAGCGGTAAGACACGGAACTTCCAGAGCCCTAGTCCTTTTTAACGAAGAATTTAGAAAGAGATTAAGAAGAGTGGGATATCTAACAAGGGATCCAAGAGCAAGAGAGAGGAAGAAATTCGGACTTAAGAGAGCAAGAAGAGCTCCTCAATGGAAGAAGAGATAATATTAAAGAGAATTAAAAACCCGGTATAACCGGGTTTTTTGTTATGGTATCAATCTTTTAGAAACAAGAAGGTCAGAACCCCTTAATAGATAAACTTTTTTGTCATTAAAGTTGAAGTATATTTTAGAGTTTTCTATTACATCCAAGTTAACTAGGTTTATATGATCCCTGTCATCAATTTCAATAATCCTTATTTCTGAATCTATATTAAATATTAGATAGTGAGATGTATACCAGTAGATATCATTTATTTCACCCGAAAATCTTGTTAGGAAAACATTATCTCCACGATTTCTTTGAGGTTGATCAATCACTTCTGTTAAAAAGAGCACTCGGATCTCATGGTTATTGTAATTTAATATTTTCCCCCCATCAGGAGATAGTATTGGGTCAAAAGGGGACTCAAAAACTTCTACGAATTCTTGATTATCAAGAAGATAGAAAGTTTCATTTTCTCTTATCATTACTTCAGGACCTAAGAAGTATATTTTATAGTTATTGTTTTCATCAACAACTAGTGGGATTCTGTTTATTTGCCTATAATCTTCTTCTATGCCAATGTTAATGAATCCATCGGGAGACATCCAGACAATACTATCGCCCCATAGATTATAAGTAATTACTTCTTCTAGTATAAGTTCAATTTCTAGTGTAACAAGATCATAAAAGAAAATATTATTTTCATTTAAAAATATTATCTTTCGATCATTTTGAGGGTGCATGATTAGATTTTTTGCTGCTTGGGGAACATTAATTAGGGATGGTTCGATGGATTGAGTGATATCAATTAAGTAATATCCCTTGTCTGTATGTAATATTAATTTATTCCAGCGTTGAGAGAAGTTGAAGTCAATAATTTCAATATCTTCATTAGCAGAGAATATGGTTCTTTCCTGGCCTGTTCTTATATCATAGATATTGAGATTGTTTCCAATCTTCAATATCAGTGAGTTCTTCTCTGGTAAGGGAAAGAAATTATTAACATCACTTTTGAGAGTAATAAATTCTGGATTTTCTGGAACTAAGGTTATATTTTTTATATCAGTTACAAAGCCTTCCCTTATTTCAAGTGATTTTCTCCATGAATGATAACCATTTTTTTTAACCTCAATATTATAGCGATTGGGTAGTAAATTTTTAATAAATGCTGTTCCAAAGAAAAAATCAGTTGTTTTTTGAATTATTTTATTATTAGCTGGAGAAATGTTAATTTCTGAACTTTTAGGAGATATTCTGAAATAAAAACCTCCTGTTTGCACGATTTTTCTTTCTTGGAAATCAAAGCGATATCCTTGAGAATAGAAAATAGCAATTGGTCCGATAATTAGAAAAGTTAATAGGAGAGCAAGAAAGAGAATGAATCGTTGTTTTTTAGTCATATGGTGTATTTTATATCATTTTTTCGTGCTTGCCAACTTATTAGTTATAAGCTAGTATTAATTTAAAATAATAACAATTTATGTCTGACAAGTTTATAATAGAAGGTGGAAATCAGTTGCATGGACAGATAGATGTAAAGGGGTCAAAGAACGCAGCAACACCAATCATTGCAGCCACACTTTTAACTAAAGAACCATGCATTTTGAGCAACATCCCTTTAATAGAGGATGTCTTAAATATGATCAATCTTGTCCAAAGTTTGGGAGCAAAGGTAACTTGGCTAGATGAAAGGAAAGTTAAAATAGAAGCAAAAGATATAGATCCTAGTAAGATAGATAGGAAGCTAGTTTCTAGGATGAGATCTTCCATTTTAGTCTTGGGGCCATTATTGGCTAGATGTGGATATATTGAATTAAATCATCCAGGCGGATGTGTCATTGGAACTAGGTCAGTGAAGACTCATTTAGATGCTTTTGAAGATCTGGGAGCAAAAGTAGAGGTTATTCAAGTTGGATCTTCTTTTGACCATCCTTATACTGAACCCACCAAATATTCTGAAAAAACAAATCTCTATTCTCTAAAGATTAATAATGATGACGTTGATGGTGGTGACATAGTATTAGACGAATTTTCTGTTACCGGTACTGAAAATATACTTATGGCTTGCGCACTATTTCCAAAGAAGCATGTTATTAAAATCGCTGCTTCTGAACCCCATGTTCAAGAACTGGTCATGTTTTTAAAGAAGATGGGAGTAAATATTGAAGGTGGTGGGACTAGTACTATTGAAATTTCAGGAAAGAAGAAGTTATCTGGAGTAGATCACTTTATATCTTATGATTCAGTTGAGGCTGGAACCTATATCCTTATGGCATCTGCGGTCGGTGGAGAAGTAGAAGTAGGCAATGTCCCGGTTGAATACATGGATCTCTTTTTTAAGAAATTGAGAGATTTTGGCGCTAATATTGAGATATTAAAAAACGAATCAGTTTTGGTAAAAACTCCTAAGAATTTAAGAATAGACAAGATACAAGCTCTTCCTTATCCGGGAATACCAACTGACCTTCAATCAGTTTTTGGAGTTCTTTCTACTCAAGCTCAAGGCCTAACATTGATTCACGACCCCCTATATGATGGTCGGTTAAAATATTTAGAAGAATTAAATAAAATGGGAGCAGAGATAATTATCTGCGATCCTCATAGGGCAGTTATTAATGGACCCACTGAATTATATGGAACAGAACTTGGGCCATTAGATTTAAGAAGTGGTGCTGCCTTAATAATCGCTGGTCTTTTAGCTAAGGGAAGTACGGTAATAAGAAATGCTTCCCAAGTAGATAGGGGTTATGAGAAAATTGAGGAAAGACTTCAGAAAATAGGAGCTAACGTTAAAAGAATTAGTCCTGCCCTGGTCGAAGTTATTGATAAAAAATAATCATAGGGCTTTCTTATCTTTTTAAGAAAGTCATCGAAAAAAAGTGTGGACAAAAAAAATAGGAATTGATTTAGGAACTTGTAACTCATTAGTTTTTATTCCCGGAAAGGGAGTAGTAATGGAAGAGCCATCAGTGGTGGCAGTTTCTGTTACGGAAAACAGAGTTTTAGCTGTGGGCAAAGAAGCCAAAGAAATGATAGGCAGAACTCCCGATGCTATTAAAGTCTATCGACCACTAAGAGATGGAGTAATAGCTGAATACAGGATTACTGAGGTTATGATACGTTATTTCATACAAAAAAATACTAGATATTTTAAATTTTTAAAACCAGAATTGGTTGTTGGTGTTCCAGCTGGGATAACTTCTACTGAAAAAAGAGCCGTCATTGAAGCAGGAATCTTAGCTGGGGCTAAGGCTGTTTATTTAGCCAAAGAGCCAATTTTGGCAGCAATCGGAGCAGGGATACCAATTAATTCATGTTCTGGTCATATGATAGTTGATATTGGTGGTGGTACTTCTGAAGTAGCAGTTATATCTCTGGGAGGAGTTGTAACATTTGAATCATTAAGAACTGCGGGCGATAAGATTGACAATGCGATTATTGATTATGTTAAGCGAAAATATAAGCTAGCAATTGGATTACAAACAGCGGAAGATATAAAAATAAAAATTGGGACTGCTATTCCAGAGAAGAATGAAATGACTATGGATATTAGAGGGAGGGATTTGGTTTTGGGATTGCCAAGAAATATTACCATTAGTTCCAATGAAGTTGCTGAAGCGATCTTTGGACCTTTAAGTGAAATAGTAACTACGGTGAGACAAGTTTTAAGAGAAACTCCTCCGGAGCTTTCTGCTGATGTAATGGATAAAGGTATGATTATTTCAGGTGGCGGTGCGCTTTTAAGGAATATAGATGTTTTAATTTCTCAAAGCACCGGAGTCCCTTGCTTTATTGCCGAAAATCCATTAGTTTGTGTGGCCAAAGGAACCGGTTCAATTTTAGATAATCTTGATCTTTATAAAAGAAGTATAATGAGTAAGAAATAAGCTTATGATTATTGGACACAAAAAGCAAAGGGATTTATTTACTAAAATGATAGCTAACAATCGAATACCTCACGCTTTATTATTTTCTGGCTATGAAAAAATAGGGAAAAGATCGATAGCTATTAATTTAGCCAAGAGCTTGATTTGTGAGAACGTGAATGGTCCTTGCATGAATTGTAATGCATGCTTATTATCCGAGAAGGGAGTCCATCCCGATCTTATTATCGTTTCATCATTGAAGAAAGAGATTATAATAGACCAGATCAGAGAACTTTCTCGCCAACTATCATTTAAGCCGTATTCATCTTCAGTCAAAGTTGCGATAATAGATGATGCTCACTTGATGAATCAGCAGGCACAAAATTCTCTTTTAAAATTATTAGAAGAGCCCGGAGATAGTTCGGTTATTATATTAGTTTCTGATCATCCCGAAATTCTTCTACCAACTATTAGGTCAAGGGTTCAGATAGTTAAATTTTTTCCAGTTGATAAGAATGAGATAAGGTCATACCTTAAGTCCGCCAATTGTCAGGAAGATTTAATAGAAGGAATAGTTTCATTTTCTTTTGGGAAGCCAGGTGTTGCTTTAGACTTATTGTTTGATCCCGGTAAAATAGAAGTAAGGAGAAAAAAAGTTAATGAATTGATTAACATTATATCACCAGAATCACGGTTTCATTTGAGATTCGATTACGTTAAAAAAATATCTGAAGACCCCGAGCTAGTAGGAATATTAAATATATGGTTAAGTTATTTTAGAGCATTATTCTTAGAAAAAATAAAAGGAAACAAAAAGGTAGTTTATAGTGTTGATAGGCTTAGAAATATTTTACTAGAAATAGAAGAATCAATTTATTTACTTTCCAAGACTAATGTAAATAATAAAATGGTTTTAGAAAATTTAATAATGGAATTATAAAATAATTTTTAAAAAATGGAGGTGGTAAATAATATAATAAAAGAAACTAGAACTAAATTTGATAAAGTAGTTGTTTTTTTTGAAAAAGACATTTCAACTATAAGAACAGGGAGGGCTACCCCTTCATTAGTTGAAAATATTACAGTTGATTCCTACGGAGTCAAAATGCCTCTTAAGCAGGTAGCGTCAATTAGTGTTCCATCTCCCAGGATGCTTTTAATTCAACCTTGGGACAGATCTACTATACCAAGTATTGAGAAGGCAGTATTACAATCCGATCTGGGAGTTAGCCCGGTAACCGACAATGGATCAATTAGAGTTTCTCTGCCATCACTTACCGAAGAATATCGAAAAAGTCTGACCAAGATACTGAATGAAAAAGGCGAAGAAGCTAGGGTTTCCCTAAGGAAGGTAAGAGAAGAGGCTTGGAAAGATATTCAAGATAGTTTCAAAGAAGGAACAGTTAGGGAGGATGATAAATTTAAGGGTAAGGATGATCTTCAAAAAGTCGTTGATGAATATAATAAAAAGATCGAAGAGGTGACCGATAGGAAAAAAAGAGAGATCTTAGAATTTTAAATATGTTTTTTTTACATGTAATTATAGCCATTATTAGTCTTTTAGCTCTTGTTGTTATTCATGAACTAGGTCATTTTTTGATGGCTAAGCGTTTGGGTGTGAAAGTAGAAGAGTTTGGGATTGGAATACCTCCTAGGATTTTTGGTAAAAAAATAGGTGAAACTATCTATTCATTAAACCTGCTTCCGATTGGCGCCTTTGTTAAGATGTATGGGGAGGATGAACAGATTAATGACGAGAGAAGTTTTAGTCAAAAAAGTATTTTTCAACGATCACTAATAATCTTGGCCGGAGTTGCTGCTTTTTGGATAGTTGCATTTTTGATACTAACCTTTATGGCCACTATGAAGTTGCCAGCCTTGGTCGGAGATGAAGATCACGTTGAAGACGCAAAGGTAATGGTTTTTAACTTAGAACCAGATATGGCCGCTAATCAAGCCGGAATTCAAATCGGGGACATTATACATTCATTATCAAAAGGGGATAGCTATATTCTTGCCAATAGAATAGGCGATGTTTCCAGTTTTTTATATGAAAATAAGGGAGAAGAAATATTGGCGACAATAGATAGAAATGGCAATATTTATGAAATCTTGCTCTCTTCTAATGATGAGCGAGGAGTAATGGGATTTCATATTGCTAGAGTAGCTCTTAAGAGTTATCCGTGGTATCAAGCGCCTTATCAAGGAGCTTTAATGACAGGAAGATTGACTTACCGTATAGTTACTACTCTTGGAGATACGGCAATTAGAGCTATTACAGGTAAACCCTTACCTGACGAGGTAAGATTTGCCGGACCAGTTGGAATAGTGACCGATGTTTTTGTGGGAGCACTGGAAAGTGGTTTTCAGAGATATTTGGAGATTATTGTTATGATATCTATATCGCTAGCGATATTTAATTTATTGCCAATTCCAGCTCTAGATGGCGGAAGGTTTTTGTTTTTAATGATTGAAAAAATAAAGGGAAGTCCTCTAAATCAGAAAGTAGAGCAAGGACTAATTGCAATTTCATTTATTATGCTAATTGGATTATTTATTCTGGTAACTTTTTATGATATTAAAGGATGAGTGAGAATTTAACAAAACAAGATTATGAAAAAAAATAACTTTATTCAGGATACCATTGGAAAGCTATCAGTTGATATTGCAATTGATCTTGGTACGGCTAATTCGTTAGTTTATGTACGAGGTCGAGGAATAATATTATCTGAACCATCAGTAGTAGCTATAAATCAAAAGACTGGCCAGATACTGGCAATAGGTGAAGAAGCTAAAAGAATGGTGGGAAGGACTCCATCTCATATAGTTGCCACAAGGCCACTTGTCTCTGGAGTTGTTTCCGACTTTGATGTTACAGAGCAGATGTTGAGATATTTCATACAGAAAGCTTATAAGAAAAAGTTTATTTTTAATTTAAGACCAAGATTAATAATCGGTATTCCTTTTGGTGTTACAGAAGTTGAAAAGAAGGCAGTTCAAGATGCAGGTAAAAATGCAGGAGCAAGAATTGTTTATTTAATAGAAGAGCCAATGGCCTCAGCAATAGGATCACGTCTTCCAGTTCAGGATCCAGGTGGTAATTTTGTTGTTGATATCGGCGGGGGAACAACCGAAGTGGCTGTTATATCTCTTGGCGGCATAGTTATAGCAAGGAGTCTTCGAGTCGCTGGAGATAGATTAAATGAAGACATAATTAAGTTTGTTCAAGAAGAATATAAATTATTAATTGGTGAGCGCACCGCAGAAGATGTAAAGATAAGTATTGGCTCAGCATATCCATTAAAAGAAAAAAGAGAGATGCCCATAAGAGGCAGAAATCTTGTTACCGGACTTCCTGAAGAAATTATTGTCACTGATAAGGATATTCGAAAGGCTTTAGAAAAATCTGTTAAAGAAATAGTTAGTGCAGTGAAGGGGGCCGTAGAAGAAACTCCACCAGAACTATTGTCTGATATAATGGCTAAAGGAATATATTTAATGGGTGGTGGTGGATTGCTTAAAGGATTAGATGAATTAATTACTGAAGAAACAAAGATAATATGTAAGATATCAGATGATCCTTTAACTGCTGTGGCCAGAGGAGCTGGGTTTGTTTTAGAAAATATAGACGAGCTTCAAGAAGTTTTAGTAGATACAGAAACAATTAAACTCCCAAGATAAACATGATTAATAAAGAAGGCATAAGACACGTTGCTAAATTAGCAAGATTTGAATTGGACTCCCAAGAAGAAGATCTGCTTGAAAAAGACCTTGTTAACATTCTTGGCTATATTGAAAAATTAAAATCTTTAGATGTTTCAGGTGTTAGTGCGATGAGTCATCCAATAAATATCAAGAATGATGTTCGAGAAGACAATCCAATAATCTCTGATGAAAGAAAAGATGTTATCGATCTGTTTAATGACAGGGACGGCGGTTTTTTAAAGGTAAGATCTATTTTATAATTATGAATTTCTCATTAATGTCAATTAGGGAAATAGGGGAAGGCTTAAGAGGAAAAAAATTCTCTTGTTTAGAGATGACAAATTATTTTCTTGATAAGATAGAAAAAGATGATGTTGAAATATCTTCTTTTTTAACAGTTACTAAGGAGTTAGCTCTTTCTCAGGCCAAAAAAGTAGATGAGCGAATTGAGAGAGGAGATGATCTTCCAGTTCTTTTAGGAATTCCGTCAGCAATTAAGGATAATATATTGATAAAAGGAATTAAGTGTACATCTGCATCTAAGATATTAGAGAATTATAAGGCGCCATATGATGCTACTGTTATTAAGAAATTAAAAGATCAAGGAGTCGTTTTTTTAGGTAAAACTAATATGGATGAATTTGCGATGGGCTCTTCAACTGAAAATTCGGCCTTTCAGGTTACTAAAAATCCGCTCGATCATTCAAGAGTTCCTGGAGGATCTTCGGGGGGATCAGCGGCTGCAGTTGCCGCAGGATTTTGTTCTTTTGCTTTAGGCTCAGATACCGGAGGATCTATCCGTCAGCCCGCTTCATTTTGTGGAGTAGTGGGCTTAAAGCCAACATATGGGTTTGTTTCTAGATATGGATTAATGGCCATGGCTTCATCACTTGATCAGATAGGACCTTTAACAAAAACAGTTGAAGATGCAAGGTATGTTTTTGAGGCTATATCGGGTAAGGACCCAAAAGATTCTACTTCAGTACAAGTTGAAATAGATAATGGTATGGATCCTAAGAAGATGACTATCGGCATACCAAAGGAATATTTCGTTGAAGGCATGGATAGTGAAGTTGAATCAAGTATTCGGGAAGCTATTGAAAAGATAAAAGGGGCCGGAATCAAAGTTGAGGACATTAGTTTGCCCCACACTGAATACGCATTACCTGCTTATTATATAATTTCACCATCTGAAACATCAGCCAACTTATCACGCTATGATGGGCTAAGATATGGAAATTCTTCTGGGGAAGGGGTTGATTTATCAGAAATATACTTTAAAAATAGAGGTAGGGGATTTGGAAGGGAGGTCAAAAGAAGGATAATTCTAGGAACCTATTCTCTTTCCTCGGGTTATTATGACGCATATTATAAAAGGGCTCAGAAAGTAAGAACACTTATAAAAAATGATTTTGAGAAGGCTTTTGAAAAGGTCGACCTAATCGTAGTTCCAAGCTCTCCGACATTACCATTCAAGATAGGAGAAAAAAGAGAAGATCCTCTTTCTATGTATTTATCAGATGTCTTTACTATTCCTGCTAATCTAGCAGGACTTCCGGCAATGTCGATGCCATGTAAAAAAATAAGAGATCTTTCAGTCGGAATTCAATTAATCGGGAAACCATTTGGTGAATATAGCATTTTAAATGCAGGAGAATTATTTGAAAAAATATGGATGAAATAACAAAGCAAATAACAGAGCAAATAATTGCATATTTAACCGACCCTTCCCTTATTCCGTCCCCATATTATCAAATTATAATCGGAATAAAAATTCTTTTTATTGGGATATCAATTTTTTTTATTGTTCTTTCAATTTATATTTTAATAAATAGCCAATGGTTAAAGTTTAGATATACTCAAGATATTTCAGAGTTTTCTAAATTTAAGTCCTATGAATTTGAAAAGTTTGCTAAGGATTGGAAGAAGATAATGAAAAGACTGGAAACTGGGCTAGAGTCGGAATATAAGCTCGCAATTATTGAAGCTGATGTCATGCTTGAGCAGGTATTGGAAAGAATGGGTCATATTGAGCCAACTATTGAAGAAAAGATTAATAAGGTTACACCAAGCGATATCCCTAGTGTTAATGAACTTAAGGTTACTAGAGAGATAAGAAACGATGTTATACATGATCCTGACTATGATCTTTCTCAAGAAAAATCTAAAGAAGTGTTGAGCGTATACGAAAAAGCCTTTAAAGAGTTAAACATACTTTCATAATTTAGCCGGGGGGTTGATTTTTAAGAAAACTTGTAATAGAATGGTAATGTATCGCGGGGTGGTGGAGTAGTACCATATGAGGCCCATAACCTTAAGGCACCGGTGCAATTCCGGTCCCCGCAACAATAATTATTGCCGGCATAGCTCAGCGGTTAGAGCAACAGACTCATAAGCTGTAGGTCGGAGGTTCGATCCCTCCTGCCGGCATATTCCGGGGGCGTAGATCAATTGGTTAGATCGCCACTCTGTCACAGTGGAGGTTGCCGGTTCAAGTCCGGTCGTCCCCGCATAAATCCGTGATTATTTCACGGTTTTTACTTTT
>BBPF01000744.1_pt3 | contig 35991 bp, 27 predicted proteins | sample 1343921 | NCBI WGS metagenome assembly BBPF01 (sample SAMD00019090, study PRJDB2971) | groundwater metagenome | isolation source: The Cedars highly-alkaline
TGTCATTCATAAAAATAAAGCAGCTAATCTGAAATCAAAGCTTGCCAAAAAGGTGAATAAAATAGCATAAACTTTTATTCTTAATAAAGAATTGAAAGCTGTATGGTTTAACCTNNAGAATACAAAAAAAATGTTTTTAATGGATGATGCAAGAAAACTTAGAATAAAAGAGTGGGCAGCAGAAGACCGCCCCAGGGAGAAATTACTTGCCAAAGGAATAAGCGCCCTGAGTGATGCCGAATTAGTAGCTATATTAATTCATTCGGGCAGCAGGGAAGATACTGCAGTAGAGCTGGCTCAGAAAATACTTCAAACCGTTAAAAACAATCTGAATGAATTAGGTAAACTTACTGTGCGCGATTTACAGAAATTTAAAGGAATGGGACAAGCAAAGGCTATTGCCGTTGTTGCTGCAATGGAACTTGGAAAAAGGCGCAATTCAACTTTAGCTATTAAAAAAAAACAAATAACTCAAAGCTCTGAAGTTTTCGACCTTCTTTGTCCTTTGCTTGGTGATTTACCGTACGAAGAATTTTGGGTAATATTTTTAAACAAGTCAAATCGTTTAATAGGAAAGCAAAAAATTAGCCAGGGGGGAATATCAGGAACTGTTACAGACGTAAGAATGATACTAAGACTGGCCATTGAATTGCAGGCAACTTCTATAATAGTGTGCCACAATCATCCATCCGGAGGAGTCAAACCAAGCCAATCGGATATAGAAATAACTAAAAAAATATCTGAAGCCGGTAAAATTATGGATGTTAAATTACTGGATCATTTAATTGTGACTGATGCAACTTTTTATAGCTTTGCAGATGAAGGTTTATTGTAGCTAATTCTAACAATTATGGTTAAAAACATAGGCGAATCCAATTCCTTGCTAAATAGGTTTATTGCCGAACTTCGAAATGTTGATATTCAAAAAGACAGGTTGAGGTTCAGGAGAAACCTCGAAAGGATAGGTGAAATTTTTGCGTATGAAATCAGCAAGAATCTTGAGTATTCAAAAATATCTGTAACAACCCCCCTGGGAATTTCGGAAATGCTTTTACCTGCTGAAGAACCGGTTATTGCTACAATTATGAGGGCAGGACTACCTTTCCATAACGGATTACTAAGCTTCTTTGATAATGCTGAGAATGCCTTTATTTCTGCGTACCGAAAGTACAATAAGGATGGAACATTTACTATTCAATTTGAGCACCTTTCAGCCCCCCCCATCGATGATAAAATTGTTATCCTGAATGATGTAATGCTGGCTTCCGGCTCTTCTTTGGTGCTTTCTTATCAGGCATTGCTTGGCAAGGGCATACCAAGGCATACCCACATGGTTTCTATAATTGCAAGCAAAGAAGGAATTAGTTATATCAGGCGGCATTTACCTATGAAAAACATTACGCTTTGGGTAGGGGCAATTGATGATGAGCTTACAGTAAAAGGTTATATTGTCCCGGGAATTGGAGATGCAGGCGACTTGGCCTTTGGAGACAAGTAGCTCTGGTTATTGCCAAACCTTTTAACTTCAAGTTGATCATTGCATTCCAGAAATAGTTGCCTAATGGTTTTTTTCTCAACCGGATGAATATATTGCGGAATTAATTCGTTGAGAGGTTCAAGAACAAATTTTCTTTCCCTAATTCGAGGATGGGGTATTACTAAAGTTTCAGAAAACATCACTTCATTTTCATAGAATAAAATGTCAATATCAATTGTACGCGAAGTATATTTCCTATTATTCCTTTTTCTTCCCAGGCTGTTTTCGATATTAACAATGACATGAAACAAATCAGAAGGGTTAAGAGGAGTTTTAACAGCAATTACCAGGTTTAAAAACCAGTTTTCATTTTTAAATCCCCATGGAGAAGTCTCATATACCGACGACGTTTCAGTGACCTCGCCTGCATGAGACTGTATCAGCTGAACTGCCGAATCAATGTAATGTTTTCGGTTGTCAATATTCCCGCCAAGTATTAAGTAAGCTTTTGCCATTGAATTTATAAAAGATTCTGCTAATTTAAATTATTTGTGTGAATTTGAATTTATTGTAAGCATCATAGATTTCTTTAACTGTAAGAATTCTGATAATTTAAATACTAATTGATAAAACAGATTACTTTTTAGAAGCTGAATTTAATAGTTGTTTTTTTGTAGTACTTTTACCATAATATAACCAACCGGGTGGAGTTAAATTTTTAGAAGTATAATGCCAAAAATTTTCCGATTTACGAAAAAGAAGAAATACGCGCCAAAAAAACCAAAGCATTGTGGGACAACAATATAACTTGCCATTAACTATAAAATATATTTAATTATGAAAAACTTTTTTAAATATTTACTCGCTTCCATTTTGGGAGTGTTTATTTCTTTATTCCTGATTTTTATAGTATTTGCCGGAATTTTTGGGGCCATGATTGCTGCAATTGATGCACCGGCAATTGTTAGTCCCAACTCTGTATTGCATTTAACGCTGAATCAGCAAATCGTTGACCGGGCTGCTGAAAATCCTTTTGAAGATTTTTCTCCATTCAATATGGCTTCAACTAGCAGAACCGGCTTGAATGATATTCTTGAAAATATTAAAAAAGCGGGGAAAGATGAAAATATAAAAGGAATTTTTCTTGACTTATCCTCCCTCAATGCTGGTATGGCTACAATTGGAGAAATCAGGGATGCGCTGATAAAATTCAGGGAAACCGGAAAGTTTGTTCTAAGTTATGCCGATTCTTTTACCCAATCTGCTTTTTATCTGGCATCTTCAGCCGATACTGTTTTTATGAACCCTACCGGGATGATTGAATTTATTGGTCTGAGATCAGAAGTTCTTTTTTTAAAGGGCACTCTCGACAAATTGGGTTTAGAGCCTCAAATCATAAGGCATGGAAAATTTAAAAGTGCCGCTGAACCGTTGGAACTCGAAAAAATGTCGGACGAAAGCCGCAGGCAGGTTATGACTTATTTAAATTCTTTGTGGGGAAATATGTTACAAGGGATTTCTGAGCAAAGAGAAATTTCAAAGCCTGAATTAAACAATATAGCCAGCAACCTTCTTTTATATAATGCTGCTGCTGCCTTAGATCATGGGCTTGTTGACGGATTGAAATATCGCGATGAAGTTCTGGATGAACTAAAAAATTTGGCAGGTATTGAAAATGAAGACGATCTAAGGCTTGTAAAATTAAGTCGGTACAATCGAGTCCCAATGCCGAAGGATTTCAAAGGAATTGCCAGAGATAAGATTGCTGTAATTTACGCAACTGGTAATATACACATGGGAGAAGGAAGTAATGTAAGCATTGGCTCTGAGGGTATATCCGAAGCTATTCGTAAGGCAAGAAAAGATACTACAATTAAAGCTATTGTTTTGAGGGTTAATTCAGGCGGAGGAAGTGCGTTGGCATCAGATATTATCTGGCGTGAGGCTTATCTGGCTTCACAGGTAAAACCTCTTATTGCATCCATGGGCGATGTTGCTGCCTCAGGTGGATATTATATTCTTGCCGCCGCCGATACCATTGTTGCCAGTCCCAGTTCAATTACCGGTTCAATAGGCGTATTTGGTTTGCATCTTAACATGAAGAGATTTATGAATGAGAAAATTGGCATTACAGTAGATGTTGCTAAAACGAACCCACATGCCGACCTTTTAAGCCCATACAGAGCTCCTACTGCAAGTGAAAGGGCAATTGTTCAAAAAATGGTAGATGATATTTATAATACTTTTGTAAACAGGGTTTCAGAGGGAAGAGATTTAACATACGAAGCTGTTGATAATATCGGACAAGGCAGGGTTTGGAGCGGCACCTATGCCATGGAACATGGATTGGTTGATCTATACGGAGGATTGGAAAGGGCCATTGAAATTGCAGTTGAAAAGTCAGGTGTTGTAAATTACAGGATTGTTGAATTACCAGAAATGAAAGACCCTATTGAAGAGTTAATGAAAAATCTTACAGGTGAAGCGAGAGCAAGAATTTTAAAAAACAGTCTTGGAATTTCTGCACGTTATTTTGAAATAATTGAACAAACATTGCAATATCAGGGAGTGCAGGCAAGATTGCCATTTGAAATAGAAGTTTATTAAATTATTATATCTGCAGACTGATTCAAATGACTTAAATTTGTCGTACCAAAACCTACGACTTAGGAATAGGTACGATAGATGATACAAAATTTTACTTTTTTTAAGGCTCCCCAACACAAATTATATAAAAACATTTCCGTCAAGTCAGTTTTGATTTAATATTATGCTCCAAAGAAATCATCCGCTGGTATTTGCATTTCTTTTTCCCTTAACACTGATTTATGGGGCATTTGTTTATTTACGAAATATGTTTTTTGACTGGGGCTGGTTGCCTTCACAACAGTATAAAATCGCGGTTATATGTATTGGAAATCTGACAGTTGGTGGCACCGGTAAAACACCACATGTCGAATATTTAATACGCCTTTTGGAAAATAAATTTGTTGTTGCCGTTTTGAGTCGCGGCTATAACCGGAGGTCAAAGGGATTTATTCTGGCCAACGATAATTCAACTGCAGATGATATTGGCGACGAATCTCTACAAATTAAATTAAAATTCAAAAACATAATTGTTGCAGTTTGCGAAAGCAGGGTTAATGGAATTGAAAAACTCCTGAAATTATTTCCTGAAATTAATCTGATTATTTTGGATGATGCATTTCAGCACCGGTATGTTGATGCCGGGATGAATATTCTGCTAATTGATTTTAATAGGCCCTTGCATAAAGAATATTTGCTGCCTGCAGGAAATCTCAGGGAACAGATTTCGGGCAAGGAACGGGCTAATTTATTTGTAATTACAAAATGTCCTGATAAAATTAAACCAATCGACAAAAGACTTGTTATTAAATCAATTCACCCCCGTCCATATCAAACCTGCTTTTTCAGTTCAATAGCTTATCGAAATTTTGAGTATGTTTTTCCCAGCCTGAATTCACCTCCTACAATTGATTTTTTAAGGACAGGAAATTATAAGATTTTACTTGTTACCGGAATTGCCAATTCTGCTGTACTTAAAGATTACCTTGAGAAGAACGGCCTGGAAATAATTCATATGGCATACAGAGACCATTATGCATTTACAGATGGAGATTTGGTTAATATTTATAAAAGATTTGAAAGCATAGATTCAGTTAATAAAATGATTATTACTACTGAAAAAGACGCTATGCGTTTGAAAAAATTTGTTAATATTGCCGGTGAATTAAAAAGTGTATTTCTGTATATTCCTGTTGAGGTATTGTTTCTTAACAGTGAGGTCGAATTGTTTAACAATCAAATATTGAATTATGTTACAAAAATTAAAAGAAACAACCTCCTTTATTCAAAACAAAACCAATTTTCAACCTGAGGTTGGAATTATTTTGGGCACTGGGCTTGGAGGCATGGTAAACGAGATTGAAGTTCAACATGTTCTCGAATATCAGTCAATTCCGAATTTCCCGGTAAGCACAGTTGAAGGCCATAACGGGAAGCTTATTTTTGGATTGCTTGGAGGGAAAAAGGTTATTGCCATGCAGGGCAGGTTTCATTTTTATGAAGGCTATTCCATACAAAATGTTGTTTTTCCTGTTCGGGTATTGAAATTTCTTGGGATTAAATATTTACTGGTTTCTAATGCAAGCGGTGGATTAAATCCAGCTTTTGAAATTGGCGACCTGATGATTCTTAACGACCATATAAATTTTATTCCAAACCCCCTTATCGGACCTCACACTAAAGAGTTTGGGGTAAGATTTCCCGACATGAGTGAGCCATATAATCATATCCTAATTGAAAAAGCACAAGCCATTGCTTTAAAAAAGGGGATAAAATTACAAGTTGGCTGTTATGTTGGCGTAACAGGGCCAACACTTGAAACTCCAAAAGAATACCAGCATTTTAGAATAATTGGCGGTGATGCTGTAGGCATGTCGACTGTTCCCGAAGTTATTGTTGCAAGGCAAATGGGCTTACCCTGCTTTGCTATTTCAATAATTACCGATTTGGGTGTGCCTGGTAAAATTGTTAAAGTTACACATGAAGATGTTCAAAGTGTTGCACAAATTGCCGAACCCAAAATGACACTTATAATGAAAGAACTTATTTCGCAATTGTAATTTAAGACATTTAATTTTAGAACTAAAATGAACCGGATTAAATCCGGTTTTATTGTCCTCAAATATTTCTTGTATTCAGGAATAATAAATATAAATCCAGTGGGGAGAAAAAGGCATAGCAGCAATTCTTCCCCAGTTTTTAATTGAAAAACAGATTCCCGGCGATTTTGTACTCCCCAAAATGCCAGTTAGCCCTATTGTCATTCCTGCGAAAGCAGGAATCTAAAACCAGAAATAAAATAGAACAATTGCTGGAATTTTTGGTGCAGTGATTCAATTTATCTGATCATTTAGATTGGGGGTTTAAAAGGAAAATTTGTTAGCCAAATTTTCCTCCCGAAAGGCTTTATTCAAGGGCTATGGGTGAAATTAATTTAACTGAAGAAATATTTTTGTCCATTAAAAGTTGAGAAAGGGGAAGTATGTCGCTCCGCTATATTTTAAATGCTGATTTTGAAGGGCAATATCAATTTTTATCGCGGTTCTTTTAAATTGTTATCGGTTCGTCAGTCTGCCAATAGTAATTCATATAGCTTCGGAAGGAAAATAATTAAACCAACAATTAGGGCTGTAATTGAAACGACTAATACCGCGGCTGCCGATAAGTCCTTGATGTTTTTTATTATTTCATTTTTTTCCGGAGATATAAAATCAGCAATTTTCTCAATTGCCGAATTTACAATTTCGAGTGTTATTACCAGTCCAATAGCGAATGTAATTGCAATCCACTCCATTGAGTTAATATTCAGGCATAATCCTGCAATCACGGCACAAATTGCAGCCAGCAAATGAATTCTGGCATTTGGCTCTTCGCGAAATATTAATATTAATCCTTTAAAAGCATATTTAAAACTTTTTAACCTTGTCTGCACGTAAAGTATAATGCGGGTCATATAGTTGATTAAAAAATTTTTACGAAGTGTATTTTGAATTAAAAAGAACAAAGCCATTAATGCTGGAAGGTTTTAATAAATATTTTAAGTCAATAATTGTTCTGAATTTATTGACAATCCTTCGATTCCAATAATTTTATTACTGTAGTTCGCTTGCTCACTATCTTTTTTTTATTAATATAAAGTTGAAATGAATAAAATTTGTTATTTGAATTTCGCCTCTTAGCTTATCCTTCAATCAACTTTTAATTCTAAGGGATCAAAATTTTATACGGCAATTAACTTTTTGTTAATTTTTGAATAATTAAGTCAATTATGCTTGAGTATAAACCATATGTTACTGTAGATTATGCAACTTTAACCTGGCAATATGTAAAAAAATTCGTTAAAATTCATTTTTGATTTCATCCGTAATTAATAAATCTTCCCTGCCAAAACACAAGTTTTTTTAAATTGTTTAACTGTTCCGTCTGAATGAAAAAGATCAATTAATATTAGATAAATACCCAATTGGCTCATTTGGCCTGCATCGCCTGTACCATCCCATGATAAAAACCCGCTCGTGCCAAGCAACTGGTTTTTTGTCAGTTTTTTTACTATTCTTCCCCTTGCATCAAATATTGTGGTATTAGCTATAAAACCCGGTTTGTCAAATTCATAGTAAATATAAACCACATCATCAAAACCATCATTATCTGGCGAGAAGACTTCTGGGGAAATAATAATTTCCTTGTCGGCAGGTTCAATACCGTGGTTAAACTGTGAATTTTGGTAGGCCGGTGTTGCAAACCCTGCTGCTTGAGAAGCAGAATGCCAGTTCATAGGTTTATTTGTTTCGGTGTTGAAATTTATTCGTTCCAGCGATACTCCTTTAACTCCGGGAAGAAGCGTGTAGTGCATTTGTTCATTATAAGTGAATTCATCAATAATTTCCATCCCGTTATTTAAAAGAACAACATTTCCTTTATCGTTATTGAAGGCCGGCATAGATTTGATTTCTGAAAAACCAAAAATATTTGGGCTGTAATAATCTTTTAATACACGCCCTGCATTGGTTGTAATTACAGAATATTCCGATGGAAAAATGAGAAACCCGTTTGGGGATGCCTGAGAAATTGACTGAAGTTCTCTTGTGGTTAAATTTCTTGAAGCAATTAGAACATTCTGCAGGTTGATTACCTTGTTTGACCGATTATAAACTTCAACAAAATCAACGCCTCCATCAAATGGGTTAAAAAGTATTTCGTTAACCACAAGATCAAAATTTTCGGGTTGAATTGACATGGCAAATTTTACGGAATTACGGCTTCCAAGCCGGTTGCCGGCACAATCTGTAACATTCTGATTTACTGTAATTGTATAAGTAACTCCGGGGTTAAAAGACTGTGCAAAAACCAGTTCGACCGACATAAAATCCGGGGGATTGAAGATTACTTGTATAGGGTGCCCCAATTGATTATCTACTATAAATAAATCGGGAGATGAAACAGTTAGGTAATGAAATGGTTCTGTAAAAAACATTCTTAGTATGGTTGAAGAAATAGGAACGGCCCGGTGAATTACGGGTACCTGAACATCGGGATTTTGAGATCGGATGGAATTAGTTTTTCCTGGAGTACCGCCCGATGGGTGCATTGAAGCCTTCCAGTTTAGATCACCTGCACAGGGATTTTTTGGGTCTATTTTTTCAAGCGACCAGCCTCCTGCGGCCTTGAAAGAACTACCGTACCATTGGTCAGTATAGGTTACTGTTGAAATTACCTGATTATTATTATTCCATAACGAAATGGTTGCTCCTGCATCAGTTAGGCTTGGAAAGGAAGGAGTACCTAAAGTTTCTCCATAAACGCCAAAGGCCGCTACATTATTCGGGTGACAAAGAATTAAATATTCTCCGGCAGCCATAATATATTCAGGAATTGTCCTTGTTGTAGTACCAGCCCTTATTGTCCAGCCAGTTAAATCAACAGGGTAAATTGTTGTGTTGTGTAACTCTATGTATTCAAATCCGGGAAGGCCGAATGAAGGATTAGGCCGTGCCATAATCTCATTGATAATCACATCGTAAGGCGCCGGGTTAAAATAAACAAACTCCAGCAAACTTGGTATTACCAGATCATTGGCTACATCTCTTATGTTCTCGAGGCGTAGTGTGTAATTTAATTTTTCCGTAAAGGGAATAGAAAAGTCAATAAAAACCTCATTTCTTAAAATTGTATTCACAGTGGCTGTGCCTGGGTGAATATTTCCCGGAAGCAGAGTGTAATTTCCCTCAGTTTCTGCCGAAAGAGCGTTTAAATCGCGGTTAAAAGAAATTTTTAATCTGTTATTTCCAATTATTCTCAGGCTTTTAGGTTTAAAGGATTCGTATTCCAGTGTTATATCAGCAGGAGTAATTAGGTTTCCGGCACGGTCTTTAATTCCTGAAGTTCTTAATACAAAAGGTGTTTTTTCAGCAAATGGTTCAGTGAAATGCAGTATTACGCTTTGCTGGCTACCCTGTAAAAATTCAACCCTTACAGGATGAATAATATTATTTATGCTATAATTGGAAATTTCCAGGGCTGACTGAGTTTCCAATAATTCAGAAAATGTAAGCGCAATGGTATTGACAGTAAGAATCTCCGATTTGGTAATAACCGGAGGAATAATATCAGGAATAGGCTTTCCCACATAAACATCATCCATCCATAACAAACCAATCCGCGTACTTGTGTAAAAAAACATAAGCCCGCAAGCCTGGCTGGTTCTATGCGTATTATCTATTGCAGAGCCCGAACTTATAAGATTAACAAACCCTCCGTCTCTGTTAATTTTTAGTTCCCAGCGTCCGCCGGGAAATCTTGTAACTTCTATTCCTGCCAAAGTGTTTTCATTCCAATCCAGCGTAGAAGAAATAACAGGAGTAGGAGTGCCGGCGGTTATTCTCCACAATCTAAGCCTGTCGTCGGTGCCTGTGAAATTCACACCTATTGCGTATCCATTAGCCCCGGTCGAAATATTTGCACGGTCGCTTGTCAGGTAAAACCAAAATCTATTAGCGCCGGAAGGGTCCCAATTTCCGTTTTTTAATTGCAGCCTCCAGGTAATAGTATCTGAATTTAGATCTGGAATCTGAAGCGGGTGGGAAATAAAACTTGAATTAACTCCTGTACTGTGCTTTAAGGAATAATTTCCCGAAATGGGTGTCGCCTCTGAGTTTTCCCAATCCTGCAAATTGCTCCATCCTGTTAATGTACCTTGCTCAAAATCATCAATCAGGTATATTCTACTTGCATTTGTCTTTGTACTGTAAGGTTCATGGTTTAAATAAGAAGCGTGTAATTCGTGAAAGGAATTATTTGCCGGGAGTAAAATAAAAAGAAGCAGTAATAATTTCATGTAAGATTGAATCTGATAAATTATTAATTAATTTTTTACATCTTTATTTCTCCACTAAAGATAATTAAATTTACTTTTTTAATATTTTAAACGGTAAATATAATTTCGATGAAAATTGCAGTTGTAGGTTCGACGGGCCTTGTAGGCAGGGAAATGATAAAAGTACTTGAAGAACGGAAGTTCCCGGTTTCCGAATTTTTACCCGTAGCCTCTGCCCGTTCAGCCGGGAAAAAAGTTAAATTTCGCGGAGAGGAAATTCCGGTTATTTCAATTGAAGAGGCCCTGTCCAGAAAACCTGACATTGCCATATTTTCTGCTGGTGGTGAAGCTTCAAAAGCGTATGCTCCTGAATTTGCAAATACCGGAACGGTGGTTATTGATAATTCCTCGGCATGGAGAATGGAAAAGGGAATAAAACTTGTTGTTCCTGAAATTAATGCCCATCTTTTAACCAAAGATGATAAAATTATCGCCAACCCAAATTGCTCTACTATTCAGTTGGTTATGGTGCTTGCGCCGCTGCATAAAAAATTCAAGATAAAAAGAGTTGTTATTTCAACTTATCAATCGGTTTCAGGAACCGGACAAAAAGCACTTAATCAACTGCTTAATGAAAGAAAAGGGATAGAAGGTGAAATGGCCTATCCTTATAAAATTGATTTAAACTGTATTCCACAATGTGATGTTTTCACGGAAAACGGATATACAAAAGAAGAAATGAAACTCGTGAATGAAACCAGAAAAATTCTTGAGGATAACTCATTAGGAATTACAGCTACAACTGTTCGAGTTCCAGTTATAGGCGGACATTCTGAGGCTGTAAATGTAGAATTTGAACGAAATTTTGATATTGCCGAAATAGCTCCCATGCTTGCTGAAACAAGCGGGATAATTGTTATGGACGAGCCATTGAAATTGATTTATCCAATGCCGGTAATTGCTTCCGGAAGAGATGAAGTTTTTGTAGGAAGGATTAGACGCGACAATTCGATTTCTAACGGGTTGAATATGTGGATAGTATCTGATAATCTAAGAAAGGGCGCAGCTACAAATGCTGTTCAGATAGCGGAGTACCTGATTAAAAGACAATTGGTGTAATAAATCTGCCCTGGCGACAATTCTGATTCACGTATTGTTTTTCAGGAGTTATAAAATTTGCAATGGGCTTTGAATTTATTTTTTGTTGTATCAAAAAAGTAAAAGACTCTGTGGTATGAGCACTTGAACAAAGAAATGATTTTTTGCCGGGCACTAATGAAACCAACCAGATCTGGTGGTTAAAAAGAACCCGATTCAGATTCCCACATGCGAGGAAATTGGAATCGGGTATTTTAATGAATATTGTGAAACCTAAAAACGGGATTGTTACTAAATTTTTGCAAACATTTTTTAATAGTTTTTATAGAATTTTAACTCTGAACAAAGGAGTTAAACTTGTATATAATTATTTTATTCAACGTTTACGCCTAACACAACCTCATTTGCATTAAATATATTATCGGCAATTTTTTCGCAACCGGTGCTTATTTTGTTTGCGAAGAAACCAGCCTTAAATGATTTGTCAGGATGGTCGAATTGTTCATAGAGTTCGTCCCTTATTAAATCCCGGTATTTATTAATTCTATCCTCAATATCTTTGGCTTTTCCAATATTATTTCTGTCTTCAGCCTCTATATTATCCAACAATATTTCAAATGCTTCCTCAACAAGCTTGAACATTTTTTCAATTTTATCGAGTTGTTGTTGTGAAAAACTCAGTTTTTCCTTTTGCAAATTGCGTATTAAGACCCCAACTTTATGACAATTATCCCCGATTTTTTCAATTTCGATTGATAATATTCTCATTCTTCTAACTCTTTCTTTTGCGTTAAGGCTAACCTCTTTATTCGAAACATTGATAAGATATTGTGTAATTTCCTGCTCAACCTTATCGGTAATTTCTTCGTATTTTATTATCCTTTCAAGAATCGCATCTCTGTTTTTATTGTTTTGTTCATAAAGTAATTCACGAATAAATCCAAACATCCTCTTAGAAATTTCGGCATATTTTATAGATAAATTTTTAGCCTGATACAATGATAATTCAGGGACTTGTATAAACCGTGAGCCTATATATTCTATTTGCTTGCTGTCCTTTTCGGTTTTATTCTCTTTAATAATAAAGGTAGGAATTTTAATAATTTGTTTTGCAAACCCTCCTAATATTACGGCATTGAAAATATTAATGAATGAATGAAAAATTGAAAGTGCCAATGGAATTCCTGCAGCCTCTATAAAAGGAGAAGGAGCACCTAAACTAACAACAAGTTTATTAATTAATAAAAGCAATAAGTTAAAAACTACAAGCACCCATAGTACATTAAGAATATTCTGAATACTATGCAGTAAAGCAGCTCTTTTAGCATTTGTATTTCCTACTAATGAAGCCAGATGGGCTGTTATAGTGGTGCCAACATTTTCTCCCAATACCATGGCAGCACCATCGGCGAAGCTTATCCATCCGTTGTAGCACATTACAAGTGTTAAAGCCATAGCAGCGCTGGATGATTGAATTATAATAGTAAGAACTGTTCCTATTCCAATAAATATTAAAACCGAAAGAAATCCTTGATCGCTGAAACTTTGTAAAAAGGCAAACATTTCAGGATTTTCCTGTAAATCAGGTACTGCGTTTTTCAAATATTCAAGCCCCATAAAAAGAAGCGCAAATCCTATTAGAAATTCAGCAAAATAATTCAATTTGGCTTTTTTTGAAAAAAGTAATGGGAAGGCCAAACCAATAATTGGTATTGATAAAAATGCAATGTCAACTTTTAAACCTAATATAGAAATCAACCAAGCTGTAATAGTTGTGCCTATATTTGCCCCTAAAATCACGCCAAAAGCCTGGGTTAAATTTAGAAGTGAGGCATTCACAAAACTGACTACCATAACGGTTGTGGCCGAGGAAGACTGAATAATTGAGGTTATTAAAAACCCTGTTATAATACCAAAAAAACTATTCTTTGTCATCGCGCCAAGGAATGAGCGCATTCTTTCGCCGGCAAGTTTTTGAAGGCCTTCGCTCATAAGCTTCATGCCAAAAAGAAATAAGGCCAATGAGCCTATCAGTATAACAAAATCAAAAAATGTGTAGGTCATATTGAATTGTTTTATTATTAATTCTAAAAACTTTTATCATTTTTTTGGCAGGGATTTATTTTGCGGTTTAGATATTACCTAAGCCAATCAAAGAAATTTAAAAATTTTCTATCACAGATATAGTAATCATTGAGGCTCCAATGAATTATTTGTGCTTATTAATTAATGCTATGCATACAAAAAAGTGAGAGCAAAATTACTAAAATAATGCTTCAAACAAAAATGCAATGTTAAGTTATTGTTAATTTTTATATAAAAATTCTTATAATATAAAAAATATTGTATTGTAAATATTGATATATTAAAAAAAATTAAATCAGGCTATATAAACCTAAAACTTTCTGTGTTTCGCTTATGGTATAATGTTTTTATTGTAAAAAATATTACATGTTAGGCATTATACATGCAAATGTTTATTAATAAAGAAAATTGTCGTAGGGATATCTGGCCTGATGAATTTTTTTTACTTTGGCATATAACAGTTTCTTAAATTCAGTAATATTGGTTTTTTTAGTAGCCGATATAAATATTGAAGGCGTGTTGTTGTGCGCAACCCACATTTTTCCTAGCTCAAGAAATGTAAGATTCTCGCGTTTTACAGGCGTCAAATCATCTTCGTCTTTGGCAATATTTTGAAAAGCATCAATCTTGTTAAAAACCATATAAACGGGTTTGTTTTTGATATTTATTTCCATAAGAGTTTGGTTTACAACATTTATTTGCTCTTCAAAACTAGGATGAGAAATATCTACTATATGTAACAGAATATCAGCTTCTTTTAATTCGTCCAATGTTGATTTGAAAGATTCAACCAACTGGTGGGGCAGTTTTCTTATAAATCCTACAGTGTCGGATAATAGGAAGGGGAGATTGCCTACTACTATTTTTCGGACAGTTGTATCTAAGGTTGCAAATAATTTGTTTTCAGCAAATACATTCGACTTGCTTAGCAGATTCATAATGGTGCTTTTGCCAACGTTGGTGTAGCCCACCAGTGCTACCCGCACCATTTTTTCGCGATTTTTCCGCTGAGTTGTCATCTGCCTGTCAATGGATTTGAGTTTTTCCTTTAACAAAGCAATTTTATCTCTGATTATTCTGCGGTCTGTTTCAATTTCCCTTTCGCCAGGTCCTCTCAAACCTATACCCCCCCGTTGTCTCTCGAGGTGCGTCCACATTCCCGCGAGCCTGGGGAGCAAATATTCATATTGAGCTAATTCTACCTGAGTTCTTGCGTAGGATGTTTTTGCTCTTTTTGCAAAAATATCAAGAATAAGATTGGTTCTGTCGAGAAGTTTACAACCAAGAGTTTTCTCAATATTTCTGAATTGGGTTGGGGTAAGGTCATCGTCAAAAATTACAATGTCAACCTCGTTAGTTTTAACAAATGTTTCTATTTCAGCCAATTTCCCTGAGCCAATGTAGGTTTTGGGGTTTATGGAACCAATTTTCTGCATAAACGCTTTAACAGGAATTCCACCAGCAGTTTCAGTAAGAAATGAAAGCTCTTCAATGTATTCCCTGGCCTCTCTTTCACCCTGATATTGGCTTGTGGTCCCTACAAGTACAACTGTTTCTGTTTTTGGTTCTGTATTATATGGAGCAATCATTTATGGTTTTGATTTTATCTAATAAGGTTTTGGTTTCGGCGCAAGCCCTCTCCAATTGCAATTTTCATGGCATCTACAGTTCTGAAGATCATTTCGAAATCATTCGGAAAGGGTATTTGACTGGCCGAAATCATTTTCCTTGATTCGGGTGAAAGCGCTTCAACATTGCCTATAGCTCGTGCCGAGCGGTGTTCAAAAATGCTTCTTGTTCCAATTGGCTCCCGGTTCAGAAGTCTGCGTGGATTTTCCGAAAAAAATTCTATATCTCCCTCAACAGTTACAAATTTCTGCTGAAGTTTTTCAATAATTGTACAACTTATGGTTTTATACTTAGTTATTTTAATGTCATTTCCCAATGAGTCTTTCATTACGTTTCCCCTTGCATCTTTTGCATACAAAAAGCCATCTTCAACATGCAAGGTTTCTATTCTGTCCTTTTCTGAAACCATGTCGGGAGAAACAATAATACTTCTCAGATTCACGGCTATATAGTAATCGTAATGAATATTCTTGTCAATATCCTTGAAATGATATTCAACCCAATCGCCACCTAAATATCGTGGATTTACGGTAAGAAGTTGTTCCAAAAATTCGGGCGAAAGGTTTAAAATAGTGTGATTTTCCACATATACTAATGCACGGCTTGTTCCGGAAATTCTACTCTCCTGTATTAATTGATTAACATCCTTGTAATTACCAACATATTCCTGAACTTTTCTTAATTCATAATAAGCTTGCCGGGATGATTCCTTGTCATTATTTTGCATTAATTTTCTTGCGTTAGCATAGAAATATTCCGCTGCACCACTCTTTGCAGCCACAATTTCATGGCCATAGTCGACATAGGGATAACTTATTGTGCGGTCAGGCAAGTGCAGAGGCGTAACTGTACGAACAAGAGATTGCCTGTTTTTAAGACTTATGTACCTGTTGAGAATTTCATTAAGGTTTCGTGGATTTCCTTCAACTGTGAGAAAACGGATTCTTTCAAGATCGCGTTCGTTGGCAAGTGTAAAGGCTCTGTCTAAAATAAGAATTTCATCCTTGTTGTTCGGGTTTCTCATTAGTTTATTCACCGATTTATTAATAGCTTCGTCAAGTCTGCCTTTCTGAAGTAATTTTTGGGAGCTGGTACATCCTGTAAATAGCAGAATAAAAAGCAGTAAAGGGAGTATGGTTTTCATTTATGGTTATAAAATTTGTTATGAATATATTATCTTTTCATTTCATTTTTACAATAGCAGGTTGAAATTATTGAAATTGGGTAGTGTTAAAAACTCATATTATTCTGTTTTCCTGAAAAGTCTACAATCTGTCAAGTGATAAAAGACTTTTTATTAATTCAATTTTGTACCCCTAATAATTATTAAAACCGGAAAGTTAAAACCTCGTCTTTAATATTACAAGTATTAGGCCAATTAAAATAATGTAGAAAGTCAAAAAATTATAAAAATAAAAAATTTTCAGTGTGGAATTTTTTACTTTTTATTGCAGAACGAAATTAACCGGGAAGGTAAAACGTACAATTGCCGGCCTCCCTCTTTATATGACCGGATTCTACTGAGGCGATGACACGATTATTCTCGGGGCTTCCTGATTATGAGAAGGGTCAACACCTCTTACAACTTCTGCATCAGTTACTCTGCCATTGGAACTTATAACAAATTGAACAAAAACACGTCCCTGAATACCATTTTCAGCAGCAATCTGTGGATAATTTGAATCTTCTGCAATCCAGGTGCGGAAGGCCTCATGTTGTAGTCCATTAAAGAGAGGCAATTTGACAACGATTATGATAATTTGCTCAGATTCATCAACTTCCTCAGCAACGTCGAATGTGGTCATTTCAATTCTTGTATTCCTTCGGGCTTCAATGTCATCAATTTGAAGTTCATCTTCTATTTCAACATCCTCTTATGCAATCTGTAGAATTTTCGGTGCTTGCGGAGGTGGGTACGACGACGTTTTTCAGGTCTGGTGATTGGAATTATCTCTTTTAAACAACCGAATCTCCAAGCTTGCCAAGAGAACCGATAATTACATCACGGCTGGTCCATTCAAATGCTATTAGCAGAAGAGCAAGAACAGTTACCAATCCAATCTGAAGAAACAAGGGTTGCGTGTTTTCAAGATTTGCTTTTTAGGATTTTTCGGGGCCATTTTACAAAGTTTTTTACTACTCTCCGGTTAAGTTTTAATAAAACCCTAAAGCTTTCAAATAAATCAATGTTAGTAGAAGGTACTTAATTAGCTTGTGTTATTTCCGCCTCAGGGAATTTCCGTTAATAAAATCAGATAAAGTGGCGTAAAAAATCCGGGCTGTTTGAGCGAAGCGAGTTTCCGGATTTCAGACAATGAAATTGATTTTTATGAAATTCGCTGCAGCGGCGGCATTTTTTGGTTACATTTTTTTTGCTGCAAAAAATAAGTAAAAGCCCGTGCGGCCTGAGTACATGAACAAACAGAGAATTTTTTGTCGGACAATATTGTATTAAAATAAAAAACTCGTATAAAATTTGCGTAAAAAATTATGCCCCATGTTAACCAAAAAATACCTTAACTGCTTCTTATTCGCTGCCGTATAGCAAAAACCATAAGTTTTTAAAAGTGTCCGCCCCCAAAAACAAAACTTGTGATTTACTCATTTTAAACTTCAAAATTGCAGGAGGCAATGAAGCATAATATCTGACAGAATTAATCTAATTAAGAATAAGGGCGAAAGGGCGTTTAGAAAGTTTGAGCACTTCTTGCTGTTTTTAAAATTACTGCAGGATTGAGAAAATTATAATTATTAAAAATTAGCAAATGGAAAAGTTCTTAAAGCAAAAAAGACTGGCTTGACCAGTCTTTTTAAATTTTTATTGCAGAACAAAATTAATGGGGAAAGTAAATCGTACATTTACTGGTTTCCCTCTTTGTTTGCCCGGAGTCCATCGAGGCGATCCCATTATTATTCTCAGGGCTTCCTGATCAAGAGATGGGTCTACACCTCTTACAACTTCTGCACCAGTTATTCTGCCTTCGGAATTTACAACAAATTGAACAAAAACACGTCCCTGAATACCATTTTCAGCAGCAATCTGTGGATATTTCAGATTTGCAGCGATCCATTCACGGAAGGCTCCATGTTCCTTTCCATTAAAAAGGGGCATATCTTCAACAATGAAGAAAATTTCTTCAGATGCTTCAACTTCCTCCGCAACGTCGAATCTGGTCATTTCAATTCTTGTATTCCGTCGGGCTTCAATGTCATCAATTTGAAGTTCATCTTCTATTTCAACATCGTCTTCCACAATTTGCAGAATTTCGGGCACTTGTGGTGGTGGTGGTGGTGGTGGTTTTACCTCTTCCGGTCTGGTGATTGGAATTATCTCTTCTTCCACCACAACATCGCCGAGTTCGCCGAGCGAACCGGTCATTACATCACTGCTGGTCCATTCAAATGCTATTAGCAGAAGAGCAAGAACAGTTACCAATCCAATCTGAAGAAACAAGGATTTCTTGTTTTCAAGATTTGCTTTTTCGGATTTTTTGAGTTCCATTTTTAAAAATTTTTAGGGCTTAAAATTAGCGATTTGATTATAAAAATCAAACCAAATTCAATTAAATTTATTCAAAAGACTAAAAAATAATTTTACAATTCTGATTTTATTGAATTTTCTTTATCTATTAAACCTAAATTTATTAACAAAATGCTTAATTATTTGAAAGATTAAAATAAAAAGGATATTTAAAATAATTAAGTAACAGCAAAAATTATGCCGCAAGCTTCTCAAGTTCATGACAATTTAAAATTCTGATTCACTGCTGCCTGGTTAAATTTAAATTAAATAATGAAGGGGACTTTAAAATCTGTGATAATTGAACTCCTTTTATTGTCGGGGTTATTTCCACTTAGCGAATTTCTGTCAATAAAATCAGATAATTTTGTTAAAATATCCGGGCTGTTTGATTGTTTACTTTTTGTCCGAGAAACAAGTAAAAACACGTGACGCTTTAGTTCTTGAACGAACAAGGTGTTTTCTGCCGGAAATTTGCGAGTTTAATTATTTGTTTTTAAATAAAATTGTTTGGCAAATTGAGAAATTTTGTAACTTAGCGTTCCCAAATTGGGGACATAGCTCAGTTGGCTAGAGCGCTTGCATGGCATGCAAGAGGTCGTGGGTTCGATTCCCATTGTCTCCACAAAAGACAAACTCGTTAAAGTTTGTCTTTTTTTATTATAAGTAATACACTATTTGAATAAATTTGTCACTACAAAAATATTTAAGTCATGAATCAATTTTATATTTCCAACGCGAAATTTTTGCTACTTATGGTTTTGATAATGGCTGGCTCTCTGTTGTCCTTATCTGCCCGGGATGGACAAAAAACAGTCAATTCAGTAGCAACAGAAGTAAAAGTGTTTTTTAACGGGGCGCAGGTTATGCGTACAGGAGAGTTTAATTTGGATAAAGGCGTAAGCATACTTATTTTTGAAGGTTTGTCTCAGCATATAAACCCGGCCACCATAAGTGTAAACGGGATTGGGAATTTTACTATTCTTGATGTGAACCATTCAATTAACTATTTAAGAGTTCAGGAAAAATCTCCTGAAGTGAAATTGCTTGAAGATAGTCTTAAAATATTACAGGACAAGGCAGAATTTGAAATGGGAATGCTATGGGTTGCCAAGGAAGAAGAGTCTCTGTTTCTTGCCAATAAGGATATTGGGGGCACTCAAACAGGTGTGCGTGCGACCGACATTAAAGAAGCAGCCGATTTGTTCAGAACCCGTCTCAAAGAAATCAAAATTAAGCAAATTGAATTGGGAAGAAAAATTAAACTACTCGAGGAAAGTATATTGAGAATCAGAAACCAGTTGGATATTTTACACGGAATTACCACTCAGCCTACAAGTGAAATTTCTGTTAGAGTTACATCCCCGGCACAATCTACAGGAGCAATTGAATTAAATTATTATACAGAGGGAGCAGGATGGATTCCTATTTATGATTTGCGGGCAAAAAGCATTAATGAGCCAGTTGAACTTGTTTCAAAGGCAAATGTCTTTCAAAATACCGGCGAAACATGGGATAATGTGAAACTATCTGTATCCTCTGCAAATCCAATTCAATCGGGTGTTAGCCCAATATTACATCCATGGCACCTTGGGTTTTATGAGCCACCTGGTATAGAGTTAAGACAAAATAAATTTGCTTCGGAGGATATTAATATAAGAGGAAACGTATCAGCACTGAATGAAGAGGCTGTTAATGCATTAGGGATGGCAGATTTTACAACTGTAATAGAAACCCAAACAAGTTTTGAATTTCTTATAGCGTTGCCATATACGCTTCCGTCGGATAATCAAAAACATATTGTTGAGCTTCAAAAAATTAAGTTTCCAGTTGAATTCGAATACTTGTGTATTCCCAAAATCGGCTCAGAGGCCTTTCTAATATCAAAAATAACTGGATGGGAGAATCACAACCTACTTCCGGGGGAAATACAATTGTTTTTTGATGACACCTTTGTTGGAAATTCAATGCTCCTTCCCGATGTCACTAACGATACGCTGCATATTTCTCTTGGAAGGGATAAAGGAATATCAGTTAAAAGAACCAGGCTTCCAGAGTTTACTGAGCGCAGATTTTTGGGCCAAAACAGGGAAGACTCACGCGGATGGGAAATCGTGGCAAGAAATAATAAATCAGAACCTGTAAAATTGGTGGTAAAAGACCAGATTCCTGTCTCAACAAATAAAGATATTGAAGTATCAGTTAACGAAACCTCGGGCGCAAACCTGAATAAAGAAACCGGAATTTTAACTTGGCGATTCGAGTTAAAACCCTCCGAAAGCAATACCCTTAGAACCAGCTACACGGTAAAATACCCGAGAAACAAAACCGTGATTTTGGAATGAACAGGTGATTTACACTATATGATTTAATATACTTTGGAATAATAGTCCTCCGTTTTTATAATCTAATTTGTACAATGGAAAGAAGAAAATGGGTTATACGCCTGCCCGAAATAATAAATAGTACAACTCACGGACTTGGGGTTTTACTAAGTATAGCGGGCCTGGTTTTGTTGGTAGTTTTTGCCAGCATCAGGGATGCTGATGCCTGGAAAATCGTAAGCTTCTCAGTTTATGGAGCCAGCCTTATTATTTTGTATTTGGCTTCTACACTTTTTCATGCTTTCAGACCAGGGAAAGTCAAGAATTTTTTTAATCTTTTTGATCATGCTTCAATTTATATACTAATAGCAGGTACTTATACACCGTTTTGTCTGGTTTCATTGCGTGGCCCATGGGGTTGGACAATTTTCGGAATAATATGGGGACTGGCTATTGCAGGAGTGATTTTTAAAATATTTTTTTATACAAATAAGTTAAGAATTATTTCAACTATACTTTACATGGTTATGGGATGGGTGATTATTATTGCACTTGAACCATTGATAAAAAATGTTCCCGCTTCAGGATTATATTGGTTGCTTGCAGGAGGTATAAGTTATTCATTCGGAGTAATTTTCTATGTTTGGAAAAAATATCGGTATAATCATTTAATATGGCATTTGTTCGTTCTTGGAGGCAGTATCAGTCATTTTTTTGCAATTTTTTTCCATGTATTGCCTGCCTGATTTATAAAAGACTCTTTCCAAATTCTGATACAGCCGAAACAGAAAGATCCGGTTCCTCAAGAAATCCCATGTGCCCTGAATGTTCAAGGACGAAAATCCTGCCCTTGTCAGTTAGTTCAATTTTCATTCCAACACCATCAAAAGGGATATAGTTGTCATTTTTGCCAAGAATTAACAATACTGGCAAACCTGTTTCTTTTAACACCTTAGCTCTCAAAGGACGACACATCATGCCATTTAATGCAGCTATTATACCAGAAGATTGTGTTGTTGATGCAATAGATTTTGCAAAGGCAATTGCCGGCAACATTTTTTCAATATTTGCCGGCGAAAAGGCGTTTGGTATGTTAATGTTAAATATTAGTTCCTGTTTGCCGGTTTTCACAAGCTCAATTTCTCTTTTTCTTTTCTCAATGGTTTGTTCGCTATCAGGGTATGGATGCGAATGAAATAGACATAAACCCTTAAGTAGATGGGGATAATTTTCGAGTATAGCGAGGGATACGTATCCGCCAAGTGAATGACCAACCAAAATGAATTTATCAATTTTCAAATCCTCGGCAACTTTTAAGGTGGCTTCAGCAAAGAACTCCATAGTATGGATATGTGAAAATGTGCCTGACAAACCAAACCCGGGAAGATCAATAGTCACAACAAGAAAATCCTTAGCCAATTGATTTCTAAAGTCCCCCCAAATTTCAAGCGACTCAAGGTATCCATGTAACAGTACTATTGGATACCCCTTGCCTGTTATTTCATAACAAATAGGTTTTTGATTATGATAAACGGTATTTCTCATATTTAAATGTTTTTTCAAAATTAGTATTTCAGATTTAACTGGACTCAGTTAAAGTTTATACAGTTTGAAAACAGATACTTTGCCGGCAATTTAATGCAATGAATTTGTTACGCTTAACTTTTTCAAGTTAAAAATAATTATTTTGGATGACTCCTTTTTGAATAATTAACATTCAATAATTTTTCGGTTTGTTAGCAGGCAAATATTTTGCACAATTAAACGATGTTATGTTTGAAATAATTATGTATTAAAATATATTTGTAAATATTGAAATATGTTTTTTGACTAAATTTGGAAGCAGAACTCTTTAAAATCCATTCCATGAGTAAACTTTTCTCAACTTCAGTCGGTAAAAAATTCATAGTCAGTTTATCTGGGTTATTTCTTATTACTTTTCTTGCAACCCACCTGACAATTAATTTATTTTTGCTATTTGGTCCGGAAGCCTACAACAAAGCTGCACATTTTATGGCAACCAATCCCTTAATACAAATTATAAGGCCATTGCTTGCGGCGGGTTTTATTATTCACATTGTCTTTGCAACGGCTTTAACCATTGCTAACCGGAGAACCCGGCCGGTTAATTACCGGACAATTAATCAAAGCGGAATAAGCACATGGTATTCAAGATATATGTTTGTGCTTGGGGGTCTAATATTTTTCTTTCTCCTCATGCACCTTTCAAATTTCTGGTTTAAACTTCAGTTCGGAGAAGTCGACTACATTGAATATTCTGGAGTGCAAATGAAAGATGTTTTTAGCCTTGTTACGTCTAAATTTGTTATTTGGTGGTACGCTTTAATTTATGTTGCAGGAGCTGTTTTTCTTGGATTTCACCTGCTGCACGGATTTCAATCGGCTTTTCAGTCAATAGGCTTGAACAATGAGGTTTGGAGAAAAAGATGGAAACTGATTGGCGCAATTTATTCGGTAGCGATTGGGACAGGTTTTTCCATAATCCCAATGTACTTTTTAATTAAAGCCTTTTTAAGCTAACAATATGAATAAATTAGATGCAAAAATCCCCGAAGGTCCTTTGGCTGAAAAATGGAGCAGGTATAAAACCATTGTGCCACTTGTAAACCCTGCCAATAAAGCTAAACTCGATATTATTATGGTCGGAACCGGATTAGCCGGCGCCTCTGCCGCCTCCACACTGGCTGAATTGGGCTACAATGTTAAGGCATTTTGTTTTCAGGATACCCCACGCAGGGCACACTCAGTTGCCGCACAGGGTGGCATTAATGCAGCCAAAAACTACAAGAATGATGGAGACAGCGTTTACAGGTTGTTCTATGATATAATTAAGGGCGGAGACTTTAGAGCCAGAGAGGCTAATGTTTACAGGGCAGCTGAAGTAAGCAATCAGACTATAGACCAGCTTGTGGCTATGGGAGTACCATTTGCACGAGAGTACAGCGGATATCTGGATAACCGCTCTTTCGGAGGCGTTCAGGTTTCAAGAACATTTTATGCCAAAGGGCAAACAGGGCAGCAATGCTTGCTTGGAGCTTATTCGGGAATGATGAGGCAAATAGACAAGGGGAAAGTAACCATGTTCAGCCGCCGGGATATGCTCGATTTGGTGGTAATTGATGGCAAGGCAAGGGGAATAATTACACGGAATCTTGTTACTGGTGAAATAGAAAGGCATTCGGCACATGCAGTTGTTCTGGCTACCGGCGGATATGGCACAATATATTATCTTTCAACCCTGGCGCTTGGGTCTAACGCGTCTGCTGCATGGGCCTCACATAAAAAAGGCGCATTATTTGCCAACCCAAGTTTTGTTCAAATACATCCTACAAGTATTCCTCAGATGAATGATTTTCAGGCAAAATTAACATTGATGTCTGAATCGCTGAGAAATGACGGACGTATATGGGTTCCGATGGAAAGGGGCGATAAGAGGCATCCAAATTTAATTCCCGAAGGTGAAAGAGATTATTACCTTGAAAGAAGGTATCCGGCTTTTGGAAACCTTGTTCCCCGCGATGTTGCCTCAAGGGCGGCTAAGGAAAGATGTGATGCAGGCTATGGAGTTGGAGATACCGGACTTGCCGTATATCTCGACTTCGGCAAGGCGATTGAAAAACAAGGAGAAAGAGCGATTGAAGGAAAATATGGGAACTTGTTTGAAATGTATGAAAAAATTACAGGAATCAATCCTTACAAGGAGCCTATGAAAATATATCCTGCGGGACATTATACAATGGGTGGCTTATGGGTGGATTATAATCTTATGACTACCATCCCCGGGTTATTTGCAATCGGTGAAGCAAACTTCTCCGATCACGGGGCCAATAGACTTGGAGCAGCTTCACTAATGCAATGTGCAGGAGACGGATATTTTGTTTTGCCAATAACAATCGGAAGTTTCCTCGCAGATGAAATTAAAACACCGAAAATATCAACCGGGCATCCCGAATTTGAAAAAACCGAAAATGAAGTTAGAGAAAGGTTGAAGCTCCTCATGTCCATTAACGGAAAGCAGACGGTTAATACATTTCATAAAAGGCTGGGGAAGATAATGTGGGATTATTGCGGTATGGTAAGGAATGAGGAAGGCTTGAAAAAGGCATTGAAGTTGATTGATGATTTGAAAGCTGAATTTTATAGTGATGTTAAGATTCCTGAAACCGCTAGCGAATTGAACCAGGAATTGGAAAAAGCAGTTAAAGTTGCCGATTTTATTGATCTGGGACGGTTAATGTGTAAAGATGCATTAAACAGAAATGAGTCTTGTGGTGCGCATTTCAGGGAAGAAAGTCAAACTCCCGAAGGAGAAGCCAAAAGAATTGATTCGGATTATAGATATGTAGCCGCCTGGGAATATTCGGGGGACAACAATGACCATAAACTCCACAAAGAAGAACTGAAGTTTGAATATGTGGAGTTGAAGGAAAGAAGTTACAAATAATTGTTTGTTAAAATCACCAGAGCATGAAATTAAAACTCAAAATATGGAGACAAAAAAATGCCGAAACAGAAGGCAAATTTATTTCCTATAAACTTGAAAACGTTTCGGAGGAAATGTCATTTCTTGAAATGATGGATTCTTTAAATAAAACCCTTATTGAAAGTGGTGATAATCCGGTGGCGTTTGAGCATGATTGCAGGGAAGGGATATGCGGTGCATGTTCACTTTTTATCAACGGAAGGCCTCATGGACCTGGGTTTTTAACTACCACTTGCGAATTGAGAATGACAAAGTTCAGGGATGGAGATATTGTTGTTATTGAGCCTTGGAGGGCAAAGGCCTTCCCCGTTATAAAAGATTTAATTGTCGATCGTTCTTCATTTGATAAAATAATGCAGGCCGGAGGTTTTATTTCAGCTTCCACCGGGACAGCCCCTGAGGCCAACTCTATACCCATTTCCAAAAAACATTCAGATGAGGCCTTCGATGCAGCAATATGTATTGGATGCGGGGCTTGTGTTGCTGCATGTAAGAATTCATCGGCTATGCTTTTTGTTTCCGCCAAGGTTTCTCAACTGGCACTACTGCCTCAGGGAGCTATTGAGGCCGGCAATAGAGCTAAAAGTATGATTGCAAAAATGGATGAACTTGGTTTTGGAAGCTGTACAAATACTGGTTCTTGTGAGGCAGAGTGTCCAAAAGGAATTTCTTTATCGCATATTGCCCGCCTGAACAGGGAGTTTTTAAAGGCAAATTTATAAGTTGTATTGCTGCAAAATAAAGGAGGCTGTCTAAAAAACAGCCTTTTTTATCATATATGAATCACTTAAACTGCAAGAAATGCTCTGGCATAAAAACTGCCTGAAAAAATTAAAGTCGAATTTTATTTCATAATGGATTCGATCTCTGCTACAGTTTTTGGAACGGGTTTTCCAAGCAGCCTGTATCCATCCGATGTTACAAGTATATCGTCTTCAATTCTGACTCCCCCAAAATCAATGTAATCGTCAACTTTTGCGTAGTTTATAAATTCGGTGAATTTGTTTTCGGTTTTCCACCTTTCAATCAATGCAGGAATAAAATATATTCCGGGCTCAACTGTAAGCACAAATCCTTCCTGAAGTTTTCTGCCAAGCCTAAGGAACGCCAATCCAAATTGTGATGAACGTTTTATTTCATCGTCGTAACCAACGTAATTTTCTCCAAGATCTTCCATGTCGTGAACATCCAGACCCATCATGTGGCCTAATCCATGAGGGAAAAACAACGCATGTGCTCCTTCTGATACGGCCCTGTCAGTATCGCCCTTCATAAGGCCAAGGTCTTTTAAACCACCTGCAATAATTCTTGCAGCCATTAGATGTATTTCCCGGTATGGAATACCGGGTTTAATAGCTTTTATGGCTTCTACATTGGCCTTGAGTACAATTTCATATATTTCTTTCTGCCTGTTGGAAAATTTTCCTCCAACCGGTACAGTCCTCGTCAAATCACTGGAATAACTCATTTCGGTCTCGGCACCGGCATCACAAACCATCATTCTGCCTTCTTTAAGAATGTTTCCGTGGTAATGATTATGAAGTGTTTGACCGTTTATGCTTAGAATAACCGGAAAAGAAACTTTTCCGCCTTTGCTGAGGCTTATGCCTTCAATAGTACCTGCAATTTCCCGTTCGTAAATTCCGGGGTGGCCCATTTTCATGGCTGTTGTATGCATGTCAAAAGCTATTTCCATTGCTTTTTCAATTTCTTTAATCTCGTGCTCATCCTTAATAGAACGGAGTTTAACAACAGCTTTAATTAATTCCTCAGATACATTGGCCTTAATTTGTGAATTAGGGATGCCAAGCAATGCTTCGAGTCTTATGGTTTTTTCAGCTCTGTATGGAGGCAGGTAATGAATTTTCCTGCCCGATTTTATTGCATCACCTATAAATTCATTAATTTTTAAAAAAGGGAAAGTATTTTCAACTCCAACAAGCTTTCCTTTTTCTTTTATGCTTGGCTGAGAACCCATCCAAATTATGTCATCCAGTGTAACATCATTGCCGAATAAAATATCTTTTCCGGTATCAATATCTAATATAGCAGCTAAATTAGGTCCGTTTAATCCAAAGAAATACAGGAAAGAACTGTCCTGCCTGAAAGTATAAATATTGGCAGGGTAATTCATCGGAGAATCCTGATTGCCTAGGAAAAGTATCAGGCCTGTCGATAAACTTTTTCTTAGTTTATTTCTTCGTTCAGAATAAATTTTTGCTTCAAACATAGCTTTTAAATATTTAATGGAATTTACACTCCTTAAAATAAAGACAAAAACTTAAAATAGCCAAAATAAATTTGAATAAAACCAATTTATTTTTTGATAAAATAATTTTTCCTAACAATAAATTTTTTTAATGAATGAAAACCTCCTAATGAAGTTAATTTTATTTCCAATTTGTTTGTATTTGACAATAAACCGGGGTTTCAGATAAATTAAAATTATGCGAATATGATTGTCGTGCCGAATAAAATTTATATATTCGCAAATGTCCTTAAAGTTATTAACGGTATTTCAACAAAATATTAACAAATGCCATACCGTCGTTTACCTAATACAGATACAGCCAGGATAAAAGCGTTAAAAATTGCGCTTTCCAAGGCTAAGGAGCTTCCGCCTGTTAAATTGGCTTTTTCTCAAAAAACTTATCAGAGAATTCAGGTATTCCTGCCTACATTTGAACACGCAATTATGCAGCACAGGATGGCATACAATATTCAGATAAAACGCAATAGAGAATATTTGGAACAAATGAAAAAGGCAAGAATGTATATTTCTCATTTTATACAGGTAACGAAAATGGCTATTATGAGAGGTGATATTCCATCGTCGGTGTTGAATTATTTTAAATTGGAAAAAAACGAAAAAAACCTTCTGTCACTTTCAACCGAAAATGAAATTATTGAACTTGGAGCGAGAATTATTCAGGGAGAAAAAAACCGGATAAGGGAAGGGGGAACTCTTATAGCAAATCCAACCGGCGCCATGGTAAATGTAAGGTATGAAAACTTTTTGGAGGCGGCCAGACAACAAAAAACTTTGCAGGCTAATACTGCACGGGAACAGAACAAACTGGCAGAATTAAGACCTGTTGCCGACGAAATTATTCTTAGTATTTGGAACGAGGTAGAAGAAACATTTAAAGATCTATCCGACGACTTGCGTCGAGAAAAAGCCAAAGAATACGGTTTGGTTTACGTTTTCAGAAAAAGTGAAATCGGTAAAATAAATTTTTACCAGCATTCACAACCTAATGCTGTTTAAGCCGGCTTAAAAAATGATTTGAAATACCGAATAAGAAGATATAAAATTCCTATTCCAAGCATTACTAAGATTACCGATACGCCTTCCGTACCCATTTTGTCAATAGTGTTTTCTACAACCTCACTTCCCAGGAAGAAGTAAACAAATACAGCCATGGCATTGTTGAAAAAATGAGCAATGATAGGATACCAAATTGAGCCGCTAAAAACAAAAAGATACCCAAACAGAATGCCGAGCAAGGTTCTGGGAAGAAATCCAAAAAATTGAAAGTGAAGCGCACTGAATAAAATTGCAGTAATGAAAATTCCAAGGTGTATATTTTTTGTCCATTCGCTAAACAGCCTTTGAATAATTCCCCTGAAAAGCAATTCCTCTCCTAAGGCAGGAATAACAGCAATCATAAATAAATTTACCATTAAACCTTCAATAGTTGTGACATTTAAAAATGCTTTTGTAAGCTGATAGGCCGATTCTTCTGTACTTTTCATCCAGTTTTCAAGAGACGAAAGCCATTCAGGCAAATTTAATCCCTGATTAATTTCAGTAGCGAAATTAATTATGGGTAAACTTATGATGATTATAACAATGCTTATTAAGGAAGGTGCAAACAGGGGAGTATTATTTATTTTCAGGTAGCTAAAAGAATTATCTGAGAAAAGAAATGCAAGAATAAAAGGAGGAATTAGAAAAAGACCGGTTGACTGGGTGATCTGAAAATATTTTAGCAAGTTTAAATTTTGGGGATTATTAAGATCAGATAAGGCATTTAATAAATCTGAAGGGCTAAGCCTAAAAACAGGCATTGCTATCAAAAGTGATAATACGAATGTTATGAAAAAACAGGTAAGTGCTATAATTACACTAATCAACAATTTTGACGAGGGGCTGGCCTGGTTAAAATAAGTAAAAATCATTCAGTCTAATTTGTATTTTTGTGCCTCAAATTTAATTAAAATAATTTGTCAAAAATTGCAAATATTGAATTGGGCAGGTTTCCCTTGTTACTTGCCCCAATGGAAGACATAACAGATCAGTCTTTCAGGATTTTATGCAAAAAATTTGGTGCAGATTTGATGTACACAGAATTTATTTCTTCTGATGGTTTAATCAGGGATGGAAAGAAAAGTATTAATAAGCTTAATATTTCTGTCGATGAACGGCCAGTTGGGATTCAGCTTTACGGCCATATTATTGAATCTATGGTAGAAGCTTGCGGAATTGCCGTTAAATCAAAACCCGAATTGATTGATATAAATTTTGGATGCCCTGTTAGAAAAATAGCACATAGGGGAGCGGGCGCAGGCATGTTGCGCAATATTCCTTTAATGATTAAAATGACAAAGGCCATTGTTGATTCTACAAGCCTGCCGGTTACTGTTAAAACCCGACTCGGATGGGACGAAGAAAGCAAAATTATTGTTGAAGTTGCTGAAATGCTGCAGGATACAGGAATACAAGCGCTTACTATTCATGGCCGTACCAGAGCACAGCTTTATAAAGGTAAGGCTGATTGGACGCTAATAGGGAAAGTCAAAAATAATCCCCGAATGAAAATTCCGGTAATTGGAAATGGAGATGTGGATAGTCCTGAAAAAGCGAAGGAAATGTTTGATAAATTCGGAGTTGATGCAATTATGATTGGAAGGGCAACAATTGGCCGGCCATGGATTTTCAGAGAAATTAAGCACTTTTTTGAAACAGGGGATATTCCTCCTGAGCCGGCAATTGTTGAAAAAGTTGAAATAGCCAGATTTCATTTTCAAAAATCTCTTGAATACAAAGGCTTTCCAAGAGGACTGTTTGAAATGCGCAGGCATTTTGCAAACTATTTTAAAGGATTGCCAGGTTTTAAAGATATCAGATTAAAATTACTTACGTCTTTGGACCCCGTAGAAATTGAAAAAATACTCGACTCTATTGCCGGCAGGTATGGGAAGTAAAAGTTAATGGAGTTCCAAAAATCCTTAATTTGGGTTTGCCCATGGAGCTTTAGTATTAATTTATAAACTTGCCGGAGGCATTGAATATGTGAGCAAGATTGCTTCAACTACATGGAATAAATTAAATTCGTTTATTTTTGTTGCTTAAATAATTACAATAAATATTTATATGGCTCAGGATGAAATTTTCAAAAAACTAACTGCACATTGCAAAGAATATGGATTTATATTTCCTTCTAGCGAAATATATGATGGTTTAAGCGCAGTTTATGATTACGGACAATTCGGCGTTGAACTTAAAAACAACATTAAAAAATACTGGTGGGATTCAATGGTGCTTCTTAACGATAATATAGTAGGTTTAGATTCTGCAATTTTTATGCATCCTGAAATTTGGAGAGCATCGGGCCACACTAGTGCTTTCAACGATCCTCTTATCGATAACAAGGACTCAAAAAGAAGATACAGAGCAGACAGCCTGATTGAGGAATATTTGCAGAAAATTGAAGAAAAAATTTCCGGGGAAATTCAAAAGGCTGCACAACGATTTGGTGAAAAATTTGATGCTGAAATGTACCGTTCAACAAATCCCCGCGTTGTAAAATACCTGAATGAATATGATTCTGTAAAAAAGCGATTTGTTCTGGCATCAGAGAATAACGACCTGAAAGAATTAAAACAGATAATTCTCGATTGTGAGATTGCCGATCCTGTTTCAGGTTCAAGGAACTGGACAGACGTTAGGCAATTCAACCTGATGTTTGACACAAAACTTGGTTCTGTTAGCGAAGAGGCTAATATTATTTATCTCAGACCCGAAACTGCACAAGGGATCTTCGTTAATTTCCTTAATGTACAGAAATCAGGAAGAATGAAAATTCCTTTCGGAATAGCTCAGATAGGGAAGGCTTTCAGAAATGAAATTGTAGCACGGCAATTCATTTTTCGCATGAGGGAATTTGAACAGATGGAAATGCAGTTTTTTGTAAGGCCGGGAGATGAAATGAAGTGGTACGAAAGTTGGAAAGAAAAACGGATTAAGTGGCATCAATCGCTTGGAATAGATCCAGCAAAATTCAGATTTCACGACCACGATAAGCTTGCTCATTATGCCAATGCCGCATGTGATATAGAATTTGAATTTCCATTTGGTTTCAGGGAAGTTGAAGGAATTCACAGCAGAACGGATTTTGATCTTTCACAACATCAGAAATTCAGCGGGAAAAAATTGCAGTATTTTGATAATGAGCTTAATCAAAGCTATGTTCCTTTTGTAATTGAAACCTCTATTGGATTAGACAGAATGTTTCTTTTGATTATTGCCAATTCCTACACCGAGGAAAAAGTACCACGGGAAGATGGAACAAGTGATGAAAGAGTAGTTCTTAAGATACCGCCAATTCTTGCTCCGGTTAAACTTGCCGTATTACCCCTAGTTAAAAAAGATGGCCTGCCCGAAATAGCAGATAAAATTGTAAAGGATTTGAGGTTTTCATTCAACTGCCAGTACGACGAAAAGGACTCTATTGGCAGAAGATACAGGAGGCAGGATGCCATAGGAACTCCTTATTGCATTACAATCGATCATCAAACAGTGCAGGACGAAACTGTTACTATACGTTTACGCGATTCTATGGAGCAGGAGCGGGTACCAATAAAAAACCTTGTCGAAATAATAGAGAACAAAGTAAGCGTGAGGAAGTTGCTGGAAAAACTCGAAGATTAAATGAAGAAGGTGCTTATTATTACTTATTACTGGCCTCCAAGCGGGGGTTCTGGAGTACAGCGATGCCTCAATTTTGTGAAGCACCTAAGTAATTTCGGCTGGACGCCTGTTGTTTTTACTGCTAAAAATCCCGACTACCCGGTTATTGATCATTCTCTTGAACTTGAAATTCCATCATCAGTTGAGGTTCTCAAGCTTGAGGCATGGGAACCATACCGGATATATAATTTTTTTACCGGAGGAAAGAAAAGCAAAACCAATATCGGTTTTATTTCAGGCAAAACAAAAAATTCTTTTGCAGAAAAAATATCAATTTGGGTCAGAGGGAACTTTTTTATTCCCGATGCGAGGAAATTCTGGATTAGTCCTGCGGTTCGTTTCCTAAATAAATATTTACTCGAAAATAAGATTGAATGTATTTTTAGCAGCGGGCCACCTCATTCTGCGCATTTAATCGCCAGGGAGCTTTCTAAAAATAACAAGTTACCATGGGTAGCCGATTTTCGCGATCCATGGACAGGGGTATATTATTTTAATAAACTCAAGTTGACTGAATGTGCAAAAAAAAAGCATTCACTGCTTGAACGCGCAGTATTAAATGAAGCCAATTTAATTTTAGTTGTTGGCGAAACCATGAAAAATGATTTTGAAAAACTTACGGAAAAAAAGATCGAAGTAATTTATAATGGCTACGAGGAAAGTGAATATAGGGATTTGGAAATAATTGCAGATAAAAAATTCAGCATTGCCTATACCGGAATGTTTTTCCGCGATCAAAATCCAGCAGAACTGTGGAACGCCCTGAAGGAACTTACACAAGAATTACCGGGGTTTAAGGCCGATCTTAGCTTGAATTTTACCGGAAAAATAGATGCAGTTGTAATAGAAAGTATTAATAATGCTGGTTTGGCAGAATTCCTTGTTTATAATGATTATGTCGACCACGCCCTGATTCCATGTATTCAAAAGCAGTCCCAGTTGTTGTTATTGTCCATAAACCGGGTTGAGAAATCCGGGTATATTTTAACCGGCAAAGTTTTTGAGTATCTCGCGGCAAGAAGACCTATACTTGCTATATGTCCGCCCGACAGCGATGTAGCCCGATTAATTAGCAAAACCCAAGCCGGAACAGTCATCCCATTTAATCAAAAGGAAATTATCAAGCTGGTTGTTTCAGATTATTACAAAAAATTTAAGACCGGCAATTTGAAAGTATCAACCATCGGGATTGAAAAATATACCAGGATTAGTCTGACAAAACAACTTGCAGATTTGTTAGATAAGCTTATCTGACTATTGTTATAATTCCCGATACAGGTTTCTGGCCGTTATTCAGGGTAATAATATAATAATATGAGTCCATGGGTAAAGGTTTTCCGTTTGATGTTCCATCCCATGGACTGGAATAGCCCTCTTCAGAGCGGAAAACAATGGCTCCCCACCTGTTGAATATTTCAACGGTGGCGAAAGGGTATGCCTGCCCCAGGGTACCTCCCTGAGGACTGCCTATAATCCATGTATCATTAAAGCCATCGCCATTTGGGGTAAAGGTATTAGGAATGTTGATACATAGAGGATTAAGAGGGCTGACTATAATGGTTTCATTCAGAACACAATTGTTAAAATCACGAATATTCACTGAATACGATCCTGCCGTTATACCTGAAATATTTTCTGTTGTTGTGCCGGTTGACCATAGCCATGTGTATGGCCAGGTTCCACCGGAAGTATTTAGTGCTATTTGTCCCTCTGTGGTAATATCGCAATAAGGCGATTGGATTATGGGTGATACTTTAATAGGATCGGGTTGTGTAATTACTATAGAAGCATCAATAAAACAATTATTTTGATCGGAAACCCTGACAAGATAGTTATCGGCTCCAAGTGAGGTTAATACAGGAGTTGATTGGCCTGTTGCCCAGTCAAAGTAAAAATTTCCCGTACCTCCTGAGGGCACAATGAAAATTTCTCCATCTTTGTACCCATAGCATGTAGCATCAGCTTTGAAAATATCAAGATTCATAGCCGGGGGTGAAAGTAATATTACTTCGGCGTAAGCAGGGCAATTTACAGCATCTAAAACATTTACTGTATAATGCCCTGCGGGCAGATTACTTAAATTCTGATTCGTTGAACCATTGCTCCAAAGTATTCTGTATGGGGGATAGTCTCCTGTAATTTCTAACCTTACCGCGCCATCAGATGCCCCATGGCAAGATACATCCCAGCCGTTAAAATCAGAAACTATTATAGGATTCACAATAAAAGGCGGCTTGGAACCTATTGTAACACTAACATCAATAAAACAGCCCTTTGAATCGCTTACCCTGACAGTGTAATTGCCGGCAGCAAGATTATTCTGGTCTTTCAGTAACGGGTTGGCGGGAAATCCAGAGGGCCCCGTCCACCTATATGTATAACCCGGTGTACCCCCTGATGCATTAATGGTTGCCCGCCCATCGTTGTTTATATAACAACTGGTTGGAGTTACGTTAATTTCTGCACTCAATTGCGTTGGCTCCGTAATAGTTAAGTATAAAGGGCCAATTAGTGCCTGTAAATTATAATTACATCCAAATGCGTCGGAAACTATTACATTATATGTTCCCGGTATAAGATTGGACTGATTTTGCTGTGTATTATCCGAAAAAACGAATCCCGGGGGGCCTGTCCAATTGTATGTTATGGGGAGCCGGTTGGGGTCAGATGGAGGCCTGAAGGTAACCTGAAATGAACCGTCAGAACCGCCTAAACAACTAACATCAGTTTTAGTTATAGTTTCTAAAAAAAGTCTTTCTGGGGTATCAATAGGTATAGTTGTTCCATGCCAACAGTTATTTGCATCAGTTATTCTGATTGTATAAAATCCTGAAACAACATTTGTCAAATCTTCAGTGTTTGATGTAAAAAAGTCGGGGCCTGTCCATGCAAAGGTATATGGGCCTGAATCCTGGGCAGGATGAAGATCAATACTTCCTGTGGGCGCTCCAAAACATATAGGGGTATCAGTTACAACATGTCCCTGGTACGGGTTCGGATTAACTCGTATGACAATATCCACAAAAGGTCCACTTACACAGCTTGTTCCTGACGATCTTGGAGTAACCCTGTAAGTAACATATTGTGGAATATTAGTATTATTGGTTAAGGTCTGCATAATTCTGAAATTATTCATCAGACCTGTAACAAAAGCAGCAAAGCCTGTAACATCTCCCGGGGTACCAGTTGCTGTTGCTATATAATCAAAAACTATACCAGGAGTTGTCATAACTGTTGGTGAGAATAATACAAAATTTGTTCGTGCCTGGTTGCAAATTGTTGCGGAAGTAAGTGATGGAATCACCACGGGGGTTGGATTTATTGTAACTATAACGGTATCTGCTCTTCCGTCAGCACAACCTGTAGCAATTGCACGAGGAGTTATTATGTAAGTAACGGTCTGCGGCTGGTTGGTTGGGTTGCTGATTATATCTGCAATCACATGATTATTTGGCAGGCCTGATGCAAAAGAGGTAAACCCT
>BBPF01004793.1_pt1 | contig 35359 bp, 28 predicted proteins | sample 1343921 | NCBI WGS metagenome assembly BBPF01 (sample SAMD00019090, study PRJDB2971) | groundwater metagenome | isolation source: The Cedars highly-alkaline
GGACACTATTGGTACAAAATATTTATTTGAATTTTTTCTTTGGATTTTGAGGTCAGTCTGAACTTGCTCTACCCGGTTTCTATATTTTTTTCCAACTGAGCCATGGCAAGTCAGCCAAGGGTTGATGTCAAACTCAAAAATCCAAAATATATTTAAAATTAGATGCATAAACGCTGCATATTTATTATTTTTGGGGTTTATCGAAATTTATGAATCAATACAAACTCAATCACTTACGCGAACTTGAGGCTGAGGCCATATATGTTATCCGCGAGGTTGTAGCGCAATTTGAACGGCCCGCCCTGCTTTTCTCAGGCGGAAAAGACTCAATTATACTTTATCACCTTGCCAGAAAGGCTTTTTGGCCTGCAAAAGTGCCATTTCCTTTACTGCATATAGATACCGGTCATAATTTTTTTGAAACCCTGGAATTTCGTGATAACCTAATGAAAAAAACAGGTGGAACCTGCATTGTTCGGCTAGTTGAGGAATCTATCAACAATGGTCGTGCAGTTGAGGAAAAAGGAATAAATGCTTCAAGGAATGTGCTTCAAACTGTAACGCTACTTGATGCAATTGAAGAACTTAAATTGGATTGTGCTATTGGCGGAGGTAGGCGCGACGAAGAAAAGGCGCGTGCAAAAGAACGTTTTTTTTCCCACAGGGACGAATTTGGACAATGGGACCCTAAAAACCAGCGCCCTGAATTGTGGAATTTGTTCAACGGAAGGAAAAATATGGGAGAACATTTTAGGGTATTTCCCATCAGTAATTGGACGGAGCTTGACGTCTGGCAATACATTTACATGGAGAACATAGAAATTCCTGATCTTTATTTTACCCATAAAAGAAAGGTGTTTTTCAGAGATGGAGTATGGCTGGCGTGGGCACCATTTATGCAATTGAAGGAAACCGAAAGGATTGAAACTTTAGACATACGATGCAGAACCATTGGTGATATTACATGTACCGGTGTAACTCTGTCGACGGCAACAACTCTTGAAGAAATTATTCAGGAAGTTGCCGTAACACGAGTTACTGAGAGGGGAGGCAGGTACGATGATAAGCGCAGTGAAGCCGCAATGGAAGACAGGAAGAAGGAGGGATATTTCTGAAATTTTTTATTCAAATTTCAATCTCCAAATCACTACTGTACGGTTAAATTTTAATTAAACTCTGAAATTGACTATAAAATCAATTTTGATTGAACGCCTTTTATAACGGGGTTTACTTCCGCCTCAGGGAATTTCCGTCAATAAAACCGGATTAATTGGCGTTAAGAAATCCGGGCTGTTTGAGCGAAGCGAATTTCCGGATATTAGTCAATTAATTTGATTTTCAGGGAATTCGCTGCAGCGGCATTTTTTGTTTACATTATTTTGCTGCAGAAAAAAAGTAAACCCCCGTGCAGCATGAGTACTTGAACAAATAGAAGATTTTTTGTCGGCCACTGGTGTTCCCAAAATCCCAAACTTGATTTTTAGCGTGAGTAATAAGTTTGTAACTTATTATTAAGACAGGAAATTTTATTAATTTCAAACTTCAGGAAAGAAAGATTAAATTTGCGATTTTTAGAGGAATATATTGAAAGGCTTGAGCAATAAAAATTGAATTGTGACAATGCAGGTAAATTTTGATAAACACTTTTTGAACAAGGTAAATTTTAAATTAGACAAATGATTTGCCTTGTAAAAATGATTTTTTACAGTAAAATTGATTGTGATTTTTTGGAATTTAGGAACCAATTTAGTTGTTGATATATTTTAGAATTTATGTTACAGAATAACGAAGCTGATTCATCCTCGGGCTACCTCGATATGGAACTACTGCGATTTACCACAGCAGGCAGCGTAGATGACGGTAAGAGCACATTAATAGGCAGACTGTTGTACGATAGTAAAGCGATTTTTGAAGATCAGCTTGAAGCAATTGAATTTGCCAGCCGCAAGAAGGGCGGAGAAGGAGTCGATCTTGCACTTCTGACCGATGGCCTCAGGGCTGAACGGGAGCAGGGAATAACCATAGATGTTGCCTACCGCTATTTTGCAACACCAAAACGAAAATTCATAATTGCCGATACACCCGGGCATATACAATACACCCGAAATATGGTAACCGGCGCTTCAACTGCCGATGTGGCCTTGATACTTGTTGACGCCAGGCTCGGTGTGATTGAACAAACCCTAAGACACGCTTTTATTGCTTCTTTACTTCAAATTCCGCATCTTATTATTTGCATTAATAAAATGGATTTAGTAAATCACGAAGAAGTGGTATTTAAAAGAATAATGGGGCAATTTAATGGATTTGCTGCAAAACTGAGTATAAAGGATGTAATGTTTATACCTATCTCTGCAAAATATGGAGACAATGTGGTGAAGCGTTCCGACAATATGCCCTGGTACGATGGACCAACCCTTATGTATCTGCTTGAGCATATTCACATAGCTAACGATAATTATTTAAAGGAATTCCGGTTTCCGGTGCAAACCGTTATAAGGCCTCAAAACGACGAATTTCATGATTACAGGAGTTATGCCGGAAGGATTGCCGGAGGAGTTATTAAGAATGGTGACAATGTGAAGGTTTTACCATCGGGTTTTACTTCACGAATTATTTCTATTGATGTATTTAATGGAACATTGGAAGCTGCTTTCGCTCCACAATCCGTTGCTATAAGGCTGCAAGACGATATTGACATTGGAAGGGGAGATATGCTGGTTGCTGAAAATAACGGGCCTAAAGTTTATCAGGATGTTGAGCTTATGATTTGCTGGCTGAATGAAAAACCTATGCAGTATAATGGTAAATATATTGTTCGGCATACCACAAGGGAATTAAAGTGCATGGTAAAAGAAGTGAAGTATAAGATGAATATTAATACCATGAAAGAAAACACAGAGGATAAAAATATTGGACTCAACGATATTGGCAGGATAACTATCAAAACAACCCAACCACTTTATTTTGACAGCTACAGCGAAAACCGTATAACCGGAAGTTTAATCCTGATAGATGAAGCAAGCAATATTACCGTTGGAGCAGGTATGCTATTATAAGGGGCAAGTATAAATTTAAAATTCTATAATCATGTTCAGAATCAGGTATCGTTTACTTTTGATTTTAAGTATAGCGGTTGGTTTAGTGCTGAGTACATATTCGTGCGGGGAACAAAAACCACAGACGCTTACCATAAAAATCGTGCAAACCAGTGATATTCACGGGGCTATTTTTCCTTATGATTTTGTGAATGACAGGGAACTTGAAGGTTCTCTGGCACGTGTGTCAACTTTTTTAAAGCAGGAAAGAAAGAATCCGGAACAGCACGTTATACTTTTAGATAACGGTGATATTTTGCAAGGTCAACCTGTTGTTTATTATGCAAATTTTATAGACACAGTGCAGCAGCATCTGGTTTCGAGGGTTTATAACTTTTTGGGATTCAATGCTGCAACAATGGGAAACCATGATATTGAAGCCGGCCCTGCCGTTTACAATAAACTTGTTAAAGAGAGCGGGTTCCCATGGCTGGCTGCAAACATAGTTAGTACGGCTAAGGGTAAGCCATTTTTCCACCCTTACACAATAATAAATGTCGAAGGTGTAGAGATTGCAGTTTTAGGAATGATTACTGCAAATGTTCCAAACTGGTTGCCTCCGAAATTATGGGAAGGCATGGAATTTTCCCAAATGCTACCTGCGGCAACTTTGTGGATGAAAGAAATTGAGAATAAGGAAAAACCGGATATAATTGTTGGGTTATTTCACGACGGTTTTGGCCCGGAAAATGAGATTCCCGGCGCAGAAAAGGTTTTACTGGAAAATGCTTCATCGCAGGTCGGATTTCATGTTCCCGGCTTTGATCTATTGATGGTTGGACATGACCATCAGTTGTGGAATAAAACCATTCAAAATGTCAGGGGTGAAGATGTAATTGTCCTTGGACCCGGAGGCCATTGCAATTATATTGCCGTTGCAACCATACAACTTACATGGAATAAACAAACAAGAATGTATGATAAGGAAATTACCGGAGAGTTAATTGAACTGTCAGAGTTTGAGCCCGACCCTGAATTTATGGAAATTTTTGCAGATGATTTCAACAGTGTAAAGGAATTTGTAAACACCTCAGTAGGATACATGGCTGAAGAGATATCAACCAGAGATGCAATGTTTGGCCCTTCGGCATTCGTTGATTTTATTCATAAAATTCAACTTGATATTACAAAAGCCGATGTTTCATTCGTTGCCCCCCTGTCTTTTGATGCTACAATTCCTGCCGGCGAATTATTTGTAAAGGATATGTTCAGGCTTTACAGGTTTGAAAACTATTTATACACAATGGAACTTACAGGTGAAGAAATTAAAAAATATCTTGAATTTTCCTACGGAAACTGGATGGACAAAATGGATTCGGCCGATGATTTTATGCTGCTTTACAGGTATGATGAAAACGGGCAACTTGTTTTGGGAAGGAACGGCAGACCCCGGCTCAGTGAACCTTCATACAATTTTGACGCTGCTGCAGGATTAATATATACTGTAGATGTTTCAAAACCGGCAGGAGAAAGAATTATAATCAAATCACTTCAGAATGGTAATCCCTTCAGCGCGGAAGAAAGGTATAAGGTTGCAATTAACTCTTACAGGGGAAGTGGAGGAGGTGGCCACCTGGAAATTGGCGCAGGTATTCCACGCGAAGAATTTGATAACCGGCTAATTGCTGCTACTACCAAAGATTTTCGACATTTCATAATGAAATGGATAAAGGAAAAAGGTACTGTAGAACCCGTTGTTTTCAATAACTGGAAAGTAATACCAGAAGCATGGTGGAAAGGAGCCAGGGAAAGGGAGATGAAATTGCTTTTCGGAAATCAGTAAAATACTATGGATTACCCAATTTTTAAGGGCAAAATAATAGTTTCGAAGTTTATGTAATTTGAATTTACTGAATCCAAATAATCATTATTTTGCCACATAGAATTTGCGCCCATTTGAATGGCATAAAGAACTTTTAAGAACGGGAATAATTTCCAACGAAAGTTGAACAGGAATTTGATTGTGGAACATTTTAGGACAATTCCATTTCTGTGTTCATTGTTTGAAATTCAACATATTAGAGATTTTACGAATTCTTAAGAAGAAATAGATTTGAATTATCCAGGAATTTTTACAACTTTGCTTATTAATTATTTACCCACAATATGAACTTTAAATTAATAAAAATAATATCAATTATTCTGCTGGTTTTGGTTATTGCCTCTTGTAATCCTCAGCAGAAACAGGAACCTAAGGTAAAAAATATTATTTTAATGATTGGCGACGGTATGGGATTGGCTCAGGTGCATGCTGCCTATCTTGCCAGTAATAATACCTTAACAATGACCGGCCTTCCACATATTGGACTTCAGCAAACAATCTCAGCCGATGATTTTGCCACTTGTTCTGCGGCTGCCTCAACTGCTATTGCAAGCGGTATAAAAACCAACGACGGATATCTGGGGGTTGATCCTAACGGGAATCCTGTGAAAACTATTTTGGATTATGCCGAGGAAAATGGTCTTGCAACCGGCCTTGTTGCAACCTCATTTATTACCCATGCAACTCCCGCGGGTTTTATTGCCAATCAGATAAGCAGGAATATGTATGAAGAAATTGCACTTGATTTTTTGACTACCGATATAGACGTATTTATTGGAGGAGGGCTCAATCATTTTACGAAACGGTTAGATGGCAGAAATTTAGCCGATGAGCTGGCTCAAAAGGGTTACCAGGTAGCAGTTTCAATGGAGGAGGTAATGAAAATCAAATCAGGAAAATTAGCCGGACTTGTTGATTCGTTGCACCTTCCGAAATATTCCGAAGGTCGTGGCAATATGCTCTCCGATGCTACCTCCGCTGCAATTTCTATCCTGCAACAGAATCCCCGAGGCTTTTTTTTAATGGTAGAAGGGTCGCAAATCGACTGGGGCGGCCATGATATGGATGCTGATTACATAATTAAAGAGACAATTGATTTTGACAGGGCAGTTGCACGCGCTCTTGAATTTGTTAAAAAAGACGGTAATACTTTGTTAATTGTTACAAGCGATCATGAGACAGGCGGAATGGCACTCATTGATTTTGATCAGGCAACCGGAGAAAGAGACTTCCGTTTTACATATGACAACCATACAGGATTGATGGTTCCTTCGTTTTCTTACGGTCCCGGAGCTGAAAAATTTACAGGCGTTTATGATAATACCGATATTTTTACTAAAATGATGGCACTCTTTGGATTTTCAGCGAATTAACTATATTACAAAAATATATTCATTAAGCCACAGGGAGATTTTTTCTGTGGCTTTTTTAATTCAATACAATTAAGTCAGATAAAATTTTAATAAAATCAGAGTTAATAGACGAATTTACGTGCCGGGAGCTATTTCCGACTCAGCAAATTTCCGTCAATAAAATCATATAAATTGGCGTTAAAAAATCCGGGCTGTTTGAGCGAAGCGAATTTCCGGATATTAGTCAATTAATCTGGTTTTCAGGGAATTCGCTGCAGTGGCATTTTTTGTTTACATTATTTTGCTGCAGAAAAAAAGTAAACCCCCGTGCAGCAATAGTACTTGAACAAATAGAAGATTTTTTGCCGGACACCGGTAAATTCAATATTTATTTTTACTGAGCCGGGAGTACCCGTGGATTTTTATAATGGAAATTGAATAGCCCCACCATCTACTGCTATACATTGGCCAGTAATATATGAGTTGACCGGCGACAATAAAAAAGCTGCAATCGATGCAAATTCTTCAGGTTCTCCAATTCGCTGTCTGGGAATTTTTGCCGTTCTTGTTGCTATTACAGATTCAACGGTCGTGCCCGTATCCTCTGCGATTTTCTTATGCAGGCTTTCAAGCCTTTCGGTGTTGGTTGCACCCGGAAGCAAGGAGTTTACCAATACATTGCCGGAAGCAATTTCGTTGGCGAGTGTTTTTAAATAACCTGCTACAGCCAGCCTCATTGAATTACTCAAAACAAGGCCGGTTATTGGCTGTTTTATACCCGTGGTGGAAATTCCGATAATTCGGCCATATTTTTGTTTAAGCATGAGGGGAACAAAACACCTTGTCAACCTGACTGCCGTCATAAGTAAGTTTTCAAATGCTTCATACCAGATTTTATCGTTATGGTCAAGAGGGGCACCCATTGGTGGGCCGCCTGAATTTATCAGAAGACCGTCAATTCTTCCCCATTCCTTTTCAATAAGATTAAGCAACATGGAAGCCGAATTTTCATTCGCTAAATTGACCGGCAAAATAAGAGGAGCTTTTCCTGTGGTTGATTTTATTTCAGTGGCTGCCCTCTTAAGATTTTCCTCGGAACGGGAAACCAGCAACAAATCTGCGCCTTCCTCTGCCAGAACTTTAGCACAAGCAAAGCCTAAGCCCTTGCTTCCCCCTGTGATCAAAATTTTTTTTCCGGTTAATTTTAAATCCATGTTAATTTTTTTTTTGAGTCTTTTACAAAGTTTATCAAGGGTCTGAATCCATTAATTCTGGCTTCAATTATATCGCCTTCATTAAGTTGTACAGAACCGGGAGTTCCCGTAAGTATAATGTCTCCGGGCAAAAGTGTCATAATTCCCGACAGGATATTGATTATTTTGTCAGGCTGAAAAGTCATGTTCATTACATGGTTACTGGCTTGTACTTTACCGTTTAGAACGGTTTCAACCCGAATAGAATTTACATCTTCAATCTCATCGGGAGTAATTAATTCATATCCGAAACTCAGAAAAGTATCAAAACTTTTTGAGAGGGTCAGATAGCGCGTATTTTTCCGCAGCATGTCTTCGGCTGTCATGTCAATTATAACAGAAAAGCCCGCCACAACTTTTTTCCAATCACCTGGTACTACATTTTTGCACTCCTTACCAATAACAATGCATAATTCTGCTTCTCCGGTTGTTTTCACTGATATTGAAGGAATAACTATTTCATCGCCCGGGCCTATAATGGTGGTGTAAGGTTTCATAAAGCTTCCGGGGAAACCCTCTGGAGCTTTCTCGGAAAGATCGGCGGCATGTTCCTTGTAATTCAGCCCGATACCAAAAATTTTAGATGGATAGCGGTACAGGGGCGCGAAATGAACAGTTTTTTCATGCAGCATACATTGTGCATTTCTGGAAAAGAAGTCATGATTAAGCATATACCACTCATTTAGTTCATATAGCTTCCCCGATTTTATTATTGTACTAATATCGGAGGGCCAAATAAGATTTTCTATCCGGGCAACCGATTCAACAGGAATAATTCCTTCATTGGTAAGAAAGGCGGCTTTCTCGCCATTTTTTGATTTGAAACTTACAAGTTTCATATTTAATTTTCTTTAAAATTACTTATTCATCACGGATAAGCATTAGTATGGCCGTATGAGGAACGATGACAAATTTTTCTTTATGAAATTCGATTATATATGAGCTGTCCTGCATATAAATGGCCAGGTCTCCGGCTTTCGCCTGTAAGGGGACATATTTCGCCTCGTTGCCATCCTCCTTCCATAATTCTTCATGGTCTGGCACATAAGGAACCGGAAATCCCGGACCTGCCATAATTACAAACCCTGCCTGGATTTTTTGTTTTTCCTCAAATCCCGGGGGCAGAAAAAGGCCAGTTTTGGTTTTTTCCTGTGGCGACTTGGGTTTAATTAAAACCTTGTCGCCTATCATAATAAATTTATTAAAGTCTTGATAATCAAGGGTAAGATTCATTCGCAGATTTTTTATTTCACTTTTTTGTAAAGCTAATTAAATGACAATAAATTAAGCCCTACAAAAATAATAAAGGGTTTAAAAGAAACCGGAACTGAGTAAAGTCTTTTAAGCAAACTTTACTGAGGGAACTTTAAATTAATTGTAATTCCAACTTTCGTAAAAATACCGGGTTATATATTTTATCCATAGGGGTCCGGCAAAAAATTCTCTATTTGTTTTTGTGCTCAAGCCGCACGAGCTTTTACTTTTTTTCTGCAGCAAAAAAAAGTAAACAAAAAATGCAGCCGCTGACGTGAATTTCATAAAAATCAGATTAATTGCCTGAAAGCCGGAAACAAGCTTTGCTCAAACAAACCGGATTTTTTAACGCCAATTTATCTGATTTTATTGACGGAAATTTGCTGAGGCGGAAATAACCCCAGCTAATAAAAGACCTTCAACTAAGATTGAGTTATTTAAAAACTTTAAGATTTTATTCAAATTTAACCGGACAGTTGTGATATTTTTAGTGCTGAATGTAATTACGAATTCAATCTACTGAACTACATGTTCCGGCTTTACCTCAGGTAAATCTAATGAATACCGGAAGCGATATTGAACAAGCCATGAATTGGTGGGGCTGTCCCAATTGAAAATAGTTTCCTCAACCAGCTTGCCGTTTGCATCATACAAATAATCATATTTTGTAAAATTAACCCATCGCATGGCTCTGAAATCCCATTTTTGTTCAATTTCTTGTGTTTTGAGTTCCCTGTCGTACGACATCATATAACGCAGGCCGGGCACCCATTCATTCATGCTCTGACTCCATGTTGCTCTTGTTTCTTCTGTTCTTAAGCCCCTCATGTTATAAGAAATTACATAGCGTCCGTTAATTTGCCAGTCTAGCTTTCTATCATCCCAGGTATCAACAATTACCTCATCGGGGGGGCCAAAGCCGGTGTTATAAAAGAAAGAATATCTCTGATAATTTTCCCATAATCTGTTGGCGGGTTGAAAAAGCCTGATAATTACGTTTGCTTTTTCATTCTGCACATTGTAGGTTACCAAATAAACCATGGTATTCAGCCATTCTCTGGTAGGCCAGTACCATTCCTGAAAAAGTATCTCAGCTTCGCGTCCACGGTCGTCATATGTATGGGTCTTTAATCTTACGTTTATCCAATCGTTCAGGTTTTTATCCCACTTTTTCAAGCCTGCCGATAACTCTTTCCCACGTCTGTCATAAGTTTTTAATGTTTGTTCGTAGTCTAACCATATTTGTTTTTCGGCATCCCATTTCTGGTTAATTGAAGTTGTTACCAATTTTTGATGGTTGTAAATCTGGATATTTCTTCCGTAAATTGCCCACTGGTTTAGGTCTTCCACCCAAATATAAGTGTATGAAGTATCATTTTTTGGCGGTTCTTCAATAACAATCAATTCGGGCATAATAGAATTCTGGCTAGTTGCAGGTATTGGAAGCAAAGCAACAGCGAGTAAACTCAAAACGATTTTTAAAATTTTCATGAAAATTTCGTTTAGTTATTGAAAATATTGTGATTAGCAGATTGTAAAGTTACCAATAAAAGAGAATTAATGCAATTCAAAATGGTATTGATGATTTTTTTTTTATTGGAATAAAAATGCAAATAATATGTATAATATTCAGATAATAAGAAGTTTAGAATTTTGTTCTCCCATCTGTTAATAATACTTAAAATTTCCTTATTAATACCTTTTTGCTTCTGAAGTATTTTCAGATTTAATTTCTTTCTTATATTTAGAGTTAAATTGAAATAATACTGATTCAGTTTAATTATGCCCTCATTCCCTTTTTTCCAACAACTCGATGCGATGGATTGCGGACCAACCTGCCTCAGGATGGTAGCCTCGTTTTACGGAAAATTTTTCAGTTTACAAACCCTGCGGGAAAAGAGTTATTTATCAAGGCAGGGTGTATCCATGCTTGGAATAAGTGAAGCCGCCGAGTCAATTGGTTTCAGGACTATGGGGATTAAAATAAGTTTCAAGCAGCTATATGAGGATGCAAACCTACCATGTATCGTTCATTGGAAACAAAAGCATTTTATTATTGTTTTCCGGATACAGAAAATTAAAAGGGGTAAGGAATTTATTGTACATGTTGCCGATCCTGCTATTGGGAAAATCAAAATGACAAAGGATGAATTTATGCAGGGTTGGGCAAGTACAATGCAAGATGGTGAGCCAGTAGGCTTATGCCTGTTACTTGAACCAACGCCTGACTTTTATCAGATTGACGACGAAAAAATTGAAAAAACGGGCTTCAGGTACCTTCTGTCGTATATAAAGCCATACCGCAAGTACCTTTGGCAACTGCTGATTGGCCTGCTAACCGGCAGCATCATACAATTAATTTTCCCATTTCTTACACAGGCAATTGTTGATATTGGTATTAACAATCAAGATTTGGGGTTTATCCAATTGGTTTTACTTGCACAAATATTTCTTTTTGTAAGTCGAGTCTCTGTCGATTTTATAAGAAGCTGGATACTGCTGCATTTAAGTACAAGGGTAAATATTTCTCTCATTTCTGATTTTCTGATTAAACTAATGAAGCTGCCAGTTTCCTTTTTTGACACAAAACTTATAGGTGACATTCTTCAGCGTATTGGCGATCATCAAAGAATTGAATCTTTTCTCACAACTTCAACACTGAATATACTTTTTTCATTAGTCAGCCTTATAATTTTTGGCATAGTACTTGCCATTTACAATATCTGGATTTTTCTGATTTTCTTTTTCGCGGCTGCTCTGTATGTTGGCTGGGTTATGATTTTTCTTCGCCGCAGAAAAGAACTTGACCACAGACGATTCAGCAGGCTCTCCGACCACCAGTCGGTTCTTATAGAATTGATTACAGGAATGCAGGAAATTAAGCTGAACGATTGCGAGAGAAAGAAAAGATGGGAGTGGGAGAGTATTCGCGCCAAGCTTTTCAGACTTAATATTTTGTCGCTTTCCCTTGCTCAGTATCAGCAAGCCGGCGGGGTATTTATAAACGAACTTAAAAACATTATCATTACATTTTTTGCTGCATGGGCTGTTATTCAGGGAAATATGACACTCGGTATGATGCTTGCCGTTTCATACATAATAGGCCAGCTAAATAGTCCAATTGACCAGTTGTTATACTTTATAACATCAACACAGGATGCAAAAATAAGCCTTGAAAGGCTTGGAGAAATTCATTTGCAAAAGGATGAAGACCCTGAGGAAGAGGAGAAAATATCAATGCTGCCAGAAAACAAATCTATAATTGTTGAAAATGTTTCTTTTCAGTATGAGGGACCGCATTCTCCATTTGTTTTGAAAGATATTCAGATTGAAATTCCTGAGGGTAAAGTAACTGCCATTGTGGGTGCAAGCGGTAGCGGAAAAACAAGCCTTATGAAACTGCTTCTCGCTTTTTACAAACCAGTTTCTGGTGAAATTAAAGTAGGAAATTACCGGCTTGAAAAAATCAGAAGTCAATTCTGGAGGCAGAATTGCGGGGTGGTACTACAGGATGGTTTTTTGTTCAACGATACAATTGCAAACAATATTTCTCTTGGCGATGAATTTCCCGACAGGAAAAACTTCTTGAAGCGGTGAAAATTGCGAATATTCAGGAATTTATTGAAACCCTTCCCTTGGGTTATAATTCAAAAGTAGGGATTAACGGTCAAGGATTAAGCCAGGGGCAGAAACAAAGATTGCTGATAGCCAGAGCTGTTTATAAAAATCCGCAATATTTGTTTTTTGATGAGGCTACCAACGCTCTTGATGCAAGTAATGAAAGGATTATTATTGAAAATCTGGAAAAATTTTACAATAGAAGGACAGTTGTAGTTGTAGCACACCGCTTAAGTACTGTTAAGTCGGCTGATCAAATAATTGTTCTTGACAAGGGAATTCTTGCTGAAAGCGGTACACATGAAGAATTGGTAATGAAAAAGGGCGTATATTTTACTCTGGTAAAAAACCAGCTGGAACTTGGGGCATGAAAACTTAATACGATGACTCAAAAAAAACTTATAGAAGATCCGTCAAAGATTGAACTTCGCAGTCATGAATTAAAGGAAATTTTGTCGCGGCCGCCAGCCTGGTTAGTTCGCCGGGGAACAAGCCTGTTTTTCTTAATTCTTGTTGTATTACTTTTCATAAGTTGGATACTAAAATATCCCGACGTAATACGGAACAACAGAATTGTGCTTACAACCCAAACCCCCCCGGTGCTAATAGTACCCCGGGCAAGCGGTCCGCTTGTTGCACTGCTTGTACATGACAGACAGAATGTTACAAAAGGTGAAATTCTCGCTGTAATTGAAAATCCTGCCGATTACCGGCACATGCTTGAAATGAAAACTTCATTGAATATTTTTCAAACTGGCTTTGACGAAAATTTAATCCGCAACTTTAAATTTAGGAACGATGCCAGGTTGGGAGAATTAGAACCAGCCTTTGCTGCATTCATTAAAAATATTTCAGACCTGAAACATTTCTATAATCTGCGGCTACATGAATTAAAAATTGAGTCGTACCGCTACGAAGCAACCGGCCATATTGCTTATCGTAATATTCTGAATCAGCAGAATGAGCTTTTGCAGGCAGAAAGAAATTTGATTTACAGGAAATTTCAAAGAGATTCTTCACTTTTTGCAAATGGAGTTATTCCTGAATCGGTATTTGAGCAAGTTAAATCAGACTTGCTAATTAAAGATCAAAGCATGGAACAGGCAAGATTAAATATTTCAGCGGTAGATATTATTTTGTTAAAGCTCAACCAATCTATTCTGCAAATGGAATTGGATTACAGGAATACACTTAACCAGTTGCAAAACGATTTTTCAGAATCATTGGAAAAACTTAACGGACAAATTGCCTTGTGGGAACAAAGGTATTTGTTAAAAGCAACCTCATCTGGCATGGTTGGATTTTCAGAATACTGGAGTCCCGGTCAGCAGGTGAGAGAAGGAGACGCAGTTTTTGTCATTGTTCCTGAAGATGAAGGAGAAATATTGGGCAGGTTGGCACTTCCACTTGTACGAAGCGGGAAAGTAAAAACGGGGCAGAAAGTTCTTGTTAAACTTGACAACTTTCCACACATGGAATTTGGAATGCTTACCGGACATGTATCTTCTATTTCACTGGTTCCAGCGCAGGAACAATTTGTGGTAGATGTTATTTTTCCGGATGGAATGAGAACCAATTACGGATTGAAACTTCCCTTCTCACAGGAGATGCGGGGTTTAGCCGAGATAATTACCGAAGACATGAGACTTATTCAACGAATTCTGAACCCGGTGCGGTCTGCTATTCAAAGAAACCGAACCCCATGAGAAGTCTAAGGAGCAGTACCTAACCATCAAAACCTTCGGGTATATAGTTTTCATAACTTTGGCATACAACTGTGGCAAATTTTATTCCATTTTGAATAATCTCTTCCCAGCAATCCGGTTGCTTTGAGAAAGTTTTACTATTTCCCCTGTCAATTAGGGCTTTAATAATACCTGCATTAAAAGAATCTCCTGCACCAATTGTACTCAGTGGTTTTATATCAGGTACACTAAACTTTTTACGCGAGTCTTCGGCGAAAACCTGCACTTCTTTTCCACCCTGTGTGTAAATAAGCGCCTTATTTCCCCTGAAACAATCCAAATCCCATGTTTCCCGTGCTGATGTTGTTCCAAAAATCAAATTAAAATCTTCGTGTGAACCCCTGATAATATCAGAAATACGAATGTTCCTTTTAATCAAAGGTCTTAGTTCTTTTATGCGGTTCAAATGTGGCTTGCGGAAATTTGGGTCGTAATATAAAATTGTTCCTTTTTCTGTGGCATTACGAATGGTTTTTAAGATTCCTGTTCCATGCTCATCTGAAATGGAATAGTGCGAACCAAACAAAAGAATATCGCCGTTGCCAAACACCGGTAAAATCCTGTCGTAACTCAGGGCTTGCGTTTTATAAAACGAATAAGATGCATCATTTTTTTCGTCAAGAAATGCAAGTGAGATGGTTGTTTGTAGGTTCGCCTGTATATTAAGGTAATTTGTATTTACCGAATTTTTTTTCAGGAATTCAACAATTAATTCGCCTGCCCTGTCGGCTCCGCACTCACCAATAAAGCTAACAGGCATCTGTGCCCTACCAAGTGATACTGCAGCGTTAAGCATTGACCCGCCTGCGTTAGCTGCAACCGGTTGATTATTTTTGAAAACAATATCGTAAACAACTTCGCCTAAGCAATAAACACTGTTCTTCATTGAACTTTTGAATATTTAATTGAGACTGCAATAGTATATTTTTTTATCATGAAGCAAATAAATTAATTTGAATTTTACTACGATTGAATTAAAATTTTATTAACAATGAAACGTGGCTCTAATTTGAGAAATGGTTGAAAATATATTGCCTTTGCCTGTAAAAACACGATGTGAAGATACAGTAAAAGATAAAACAATTATTCGCCAGGCCCGACAGAGAAGAACAGAAGCGGCTATTAAGGTCATTATAAATAAAACAAGAACTAACCATTTGATTCAACAGTTAAACAAGTTTCGGTTACCGCTTGCCCCAATTGCGGATCAAGCGATTTCAGCAAGAATGGAAAAAGAGGAACTGTTCAAGGGTATATATGCACAAGTTGCGCAAAAATATTTACAGGAAAGACAGTGACATTTTTACATGGAATAAAAGACCGTCTACTAAAATTGATTTATTTGAAAGCTTTAAGATTTTAATAAAATTTAACCGGACAGTAATGGCAATGAAATAATCTTTATGAAATTAACAGGATATTTTCATTGCATTTGTTTGCTTGTCAACTACCTGAATCAGGGTTAATCACAAAATTAAATTCATTATTAATCAGTGAAAGGAAGCTACAACTATTATTTACAAATTCAGTTAAAAACATTCTAACCTGTCTGGAAGGGTATTATTTTTAGACCGTTTTTTAATTTCAGGAATCTTTGAATGATTATGTGAATATCTCTGTTGTCAGGATATGATTTTACACAATCATGCATCAGTTCAATATTGTCACAATAATCGTTATTAATGTATCCAAATCCGCGATAAAGGCCGTTTTCAATTTTAATTACAGAAGTTTCATCCTCATTTTTCCCCCTGTCAAGTATAAGAAAATTCAGAAAATTAAATTTTCCTTTAGAGTATACTTTATTAGCTCTTAAATTATATGCGTCAGGTGGTTCGCATCCTTTGCATGCGCCTAAACACTGCTGAATATGGTACGAGAAACACGCACCGGCTTTATCAAAAAGTCCGCAAAGTTTTAAGCATAGTGAATTTGCCCTACACTGTTCCTCAATAAATTTAATTGCTTCAGCCTGCGAAGTAAATGAAAACAATGGCAAGTCAATACCGGTTATTTTCGTTACTCTGAAATTTATATAATTGTTCAAATCGGTGTACGAATATATTCCATACCTGTAATTTGAACGGCGTTGCGCCCTGTTGTAAACCGGTTTGTTTTTTTAATCTCAAAGGACTCAAGCAGCAAAGCAATCAATTCGCTACCAGTAATTTCAAAGCTGATTGAAGCTGTTTCATCCCTCATTTGTCCAGCTCTTCTTGCTTTAGAGCCTTGAAAATGTGAAATTATCCTGTTTTTTAAATTGTTGCTTTTCCCGATATAAATTATTTCCTGCCTTTCATTCATTAAATAATACACTCCTGCATTTTCAGGAAGTTTGCTGAAAATTAAAGGGTCGAGTGCAGGGTGCAAATTAGCGGATATGCCATTTGATACGGATTGATAAAGACCGTTTTCTTTCTGAATTGACAATAATTTTTCAAAAATTTTAATCGTTGCAAGAGCATCACCGGCGGCACGATGTCTGTTTTCAATTTGAATATGCAAATCACGGCAAAGATTACCAAGGCTGTAGGATTTAAAACCCGGCATTAGTTTTCGGCTTTGCTTTACCGTACACATCACTTCGCTGCTGTAACTGTAACCAAGCTGCCTGAATTCTTCTTTTATAAAAGAATAATCAAATGAAGCGTTATGAGCAACAAAAATGCAGCCTTCCGTAAGTTTTACAAACTTTTTAGCTACTTCGTAAAATTTTGGGGCATGGGCAAGCATGTCATTTGTAATTCCGGTAAGCGAGCTTATATGCCAGGGAATGTTTTTTTCGGGGTTTATAAGTGTTACAAATTCATCGATGATTCTTTCCCCGTTATGAATAAAGACTGCAATTTCAGTTATTTTTTCATATTTTGGAGTACCTCCTGTGGTTTCAATATCAATAATGGCATACATACATTCAAAAGTAAATTAAAAAGTTAATAAAACTGCTAAGGAGCATGGGAGTTAATTATGAGATAAAAGATTTCAGCAAACAGTTTTTTCCAGCCTGCTTATCTCCGGAAGTTTATAAACCATTATATTTGCTATAAAGATTAATATTTTTGCATGGGAAAAATCAAAACCTGTGACTGGCCTAAGAATGACCCCTTAATGATAGCCTATCACGATAAAGAATGGGGAGTTCCTGTTCACGATGACCTTAAATGGTTTGAATATATAGTTCTTGACACTTTTCAGGCCGGGCTGAGCTGGAAAACTATTTTACACAAACGTGAAAATTTCAGGAGGGTTTTTGATGATTTTGATTTTGAGAAGATTGCCTCATATGGCGAGGAAAAGGTTTTGGAATTACTGAATTACAGTGGCATTATCAGGAATAAACTAAAAATTCGTGCAAGCATTTCCAATGCAAGGGCATTTGGCGATGTTCGAAATGAATTCGGTTTATTTGATAAATATATTTGGCAATTTGTTGATGGCAGGCCTCAGTTGAATAAATGGAAATCATTAAAGGAAATTCCTGCTACCTCAACTGTAAGTGACAGGATGAGTAAGGATTTAAAAGCACGTGGGTTTAAATTTGTTGGCTCCACAACTTGTTATGCCTTTATGCAGGCCGGTGGCATGGTAAATGACCATCTTGAAAGTTGTTTCAGGTACGATGAGATAAGTGCGCTTAAGTAAACAAAATTTACTTCAGGCTATATGTTTATTTCAGACAGCACTGGAATCCGGTACACAATTGTTTATTTTGAATAACTGCGGCATGTGGCTATGACAATTTAGTTGATCAACTTGTTCCTTTCACAGTTTGTTTGAAAGCGGGGTGATTAGGAATTTTTATTGACAGTGTTCGTCAAATAATTCTCTCTTCAATTAATTACTCAAGCCGCATGATAAAGGGTTTATGGGCAATAAAAAATGCTGCCCATATTTACTGGACAGCATCTTTTGGTTAATTAAAATAAACTATTTGCTTTTATCGGGAAATGCCGGAATTGGAGGCACCCATCTGATGAATTGTTCAATATCTTTAAGGATAACTTCAATTGCTTTATTTAATTGGTCGTCAATACCAATAAATTCACGATGGGGATCGTTGGCAATCCAAATATCGGGTTCAACGCCTTCACCCTCAATCATGAATCCACTGCCGTCGGCTGCGTAAGGTGCAAAAAATGGAATATTGATAAATCCTCCATCAATAAGCGGAATACCTCCGGTTATACCAATTACACCTCCCCATGTTTTTTCGCCTATAATTGTACCAAGCCTGTTATGCCTGAAGCGGTAAGCGAACAAATCGCCGTCAGAAGCCGAATATCTGTCAATCAATGATACTTTTGGGCCTACATGTGTTCCGGTTGGATTTACGTTGCCCTCAACTGCACCTGTACTCATTGTGGCATAGGTCATTGTTCGCTGCAGTCTTTCAATTATCATTGGTGAAACATTGCCGCCACCATTGCCCCTTACATCAATAATAAGGCCTTTTTTATTAAGTTGTGGGTAATAAAGACGTGCAAACTGGTTAAGTCCGGGTACGCCCATATCGGGTATATGAATGTAGCCAACCTGCCCGTTGGTGGCCTCGCTTACTTTTCTTATGTTATCCTTAACCCAGTTGTAATAGTATAGGTTGGATTCGTCAGCAATTGGAACAACAATAATTTGTCTGCTTCCTGCAAGTTCAGGTTTGCTTCCAATTGTAAGTTCTACCTGATCTCCGGCTGTGTTAACGAGTAGCTTGTAAATATCCGATTTCTGGTTAACAGGAGTACCGTTTACTGCTAAAATAAAATCGCCTTCCTTCACATTAAGTCCAATATCGGTAAGAGGAGAGCGCAAATCACTGCTCCAGTTTGCTCCTTCAAGAATTTTGTCTATTCGGAAAAAACCTGTTTCGTGCCTGCTAAGTTGTGCACCAAGTAATCCCGTTTTTATTCTTGCCGGCTCATCTCTTTCTCCGTTAACTACATAGGCATGGCTTACGTTAAGTTCTCCTAAGAGTTCACCCTTAATATATGCCAAATCGCTACGGTGTTTTACGTAAGGTACCAAAACATTATACTTATTGTACATGGCTTCCCAGTCAACACCATGCATATTGGGGTCGTAGAAAAAGTCGCGCATTTGCCTCCATGATTCATCGAACATTTGTTGCCATTCTTCCGCAAAATCTACATTAACCTTCATATTTGAAAGATCCACTGTTTCGGTAAGAATTATTTTAGCCGAAGGTAAATCTATTACCGCAAATTTATTATTTTGGCGAACTAGCATTTTTTTGTTATTGGCAGAAATAGCGAAATTCATATCTTCACCAAGTTCAGTTTCTTTTTCGGTTTTAAGGTCAAATATTTTTAGATTCATTGGTCCCGCGGGGGCTAAACGTTGATTGTAAAAAATTTTACCATCAACCGCAGTCATATTAAAGTAATTTGAGGGCTTAATAGGTAACGAAACAATTCGGTTTTGAATTCCTTCAGGATCTACTTTCATGACATTTCCAACTGGTTGTTCAACTGGCTGGTTTCTGCCTCTGGGTGTCCTAACAGGAGGAGTAACAACAGGCGCTGCAGGAGGTTTTTCCAATTTAACAGCGTCGTTTTCCGGTGCAAATGGACTTGGAGTATCTTTTGACAGAATAGCCATGTATATCCTGCTCATATTTACGTAAGCGTGATTCCATTCAGTCTGGCTGTAAATGGGGTTGAAATCCCTTCTGGAGGTAAAAACAAGGTATTTGCCGTCGGAACTAAATGAGGGGTTGCTTGCCGCATACCAGCCATCAGTAACGTCCCAGGTTTTTTTGCTTTCCACATTGTAAAGCACAATTATATCCATCCCTCTTTCAGGACGTTCATAGGTTATCCATCGGCTGTCGGGCGACCATGCGTAATTAAAAAATTGCCCAAGCCCCGATGAAGCAACAATCGTAACTACACCGGTTTCAATATTGATAAGATTAAGCCTCATTCTCTTATCGCTGTATAATATTTTTCGGCTATCGGGCGACCACTGGAAACCAAAGATATAAGTGTCGGAATTTTTTGTAAGTTGTACCGGTTCACCTTTTCCGTCCTGGCTGGCAATGTAAATTTCAAATTCGCCGGTTTTGTCAGAAATCCATGCAATAGATTTACCATCGGGCGACCATTGCGCATTGCGTTCATGCACCCCCGATGTTTGAGTCATATTCAGTGTTATTCCCTTTTTTGCAGGCAGATTAAAAACTTCTCCTCGTGCCGACAGAACTATTCTTTCTCCATTTGGGGAAAGATGTGCCTGTCTTACGTTTTTAGAAGCATCTTTTAATTCGTTGCGTGCATGAACAAAATCGCCTGTAATAAATATGGGAACCCTTTCATGGCTTCTTGTATTAAGGTCATATTTGTAAATATAACCGCCATTTTCAAATACAATGTAATTACCCCCCAGGGAAGGGAATTTGATATCAAATTCGGTAAAATGAGTTAGTTTGGTGGTTTGTTTAGTGCTTAGATTGTAAACGAAAAGATTCATGGTTCGGTCGCGGTCAGAAATAAAAAATATTTCATCTCTGTAAAACATTGGAATTATATCCTGAGCTTCGTTGTTGGTAATATTTGTATTTTTTTTAGTGTCAAAATCAAATATCCATACATCATCGGCCATTCCTCCGCTGTAATATTTCCAGGTACGAAATTCACGAAAAACCATGTTGTAGGCAATTCTCCGCCCATCCATAGAATAGGAGAGGAATCCACCTTTGGCAAGAGGCAGGACTTCCGACTTTCCACCTTCAACAGGTACGTTAAAAAGCTGGCCTTTAAAATCATTAAAGGAACGTTTTCTTGATCGGTAGGTAATATGTTTGCCATCGGGTGTCCAAGCCATAACTATATTATTTGGCCCCATTCTGTCGCCAAGGTCGTCCCTTTCGAGCGTAGCTGTATGTGTAAGCCTTTTTGGCTCTCCACCGATTGAAGGAATTAGAAAAACTTCTGTATTCCCGTCATACTGGCCGGTAAATGCGATATGTTTTCCGTTAGGAGAAAATCTGGGAAACATTTCGTAGCCAATATGACTGGTAAGTTGGCGTGCAAATCCACCCTCACTTTGTACGGTATATAAATTACCTGCATAGGTGAATACTAATTGGTTTCCATGTATGGCAGGAAACCTGAGTAGTCTTGCTTCATTTTGCGTGAATGCGGCAACCGATAACCAGAGTGCCGGAAACACTGTTAGAAGAATTCTTTTAATCATGTTGATTTACTTATGGTTAATAATTATTCAAATTAATTACTGACATCAAAGGTAAAATATTTTCTGCGTTGAGAATAGTAAATATATGCAAGTTAACGTTTGTTAACAGATTTGCAGAATGTTTTTAACCCTTAAATTCCGGTAACTTGCCAATGTGCTGTGCAGTGATTCCGGTTATTTGTTAGTTTACATAATAACAGAATGACAGATATTATTAATCTGTTGTAAAACGCGGGCTAAATGCTTTTGCAAAAAACTATATTTGCAGTAAAACCTGAAATTAGAGGATATGCTTAATTCAATCAGATTAATTTTCATTTTGTTTTTGGTGCATTATTTTCAAATACCTGCCCAAGCCCAGTCTTATTCTCATCTGGAATTTAAAAGAAAGGAACCACCATTTACGGGTTTACGATCTGCATGGATCGATTCCGTTTTCAATACAATGTCTCCTGCAGAAAGACTTGGTCAACTTTTTGTTGTTGCATCATGGTCGAACAGGGGGCCGGAACATTTTGACGAAATAGTCCATTTAATCAGGAAATATCATATAGGAGGCATTATTTTTTTTCAGGGAGGGCCGGTTCGTCAGGCAATACTTACTAACAAATTCCAATCGGTTTCCAAAATCCCGCTTTTAATTGCCATGGACGCCGAATGGGGCTTAGGTATGCGGCTCGATAGCACAATGAGTTTCCCGAGGCAAATGATGCTTGGGGCAATTGAGAACAATGAGCTGATTTACGATATGGGAGCCGAAATTGCCCGGCAAATGAATAGGCTCGGAGTTCATGTTAATTTTGCCCCCGTTATTGATATCAATAATAATCCGCAGAACCCGGTGATAGGAAGCAGGTCCTTCGGAGAGGATAAATGGAATGTTGCTTCAAAAGGCCTTGCCTACATGCTTGGTTTGCAGGATAATAAAATACTTGCAGTTGGAAAACATTTTCCCGGACACGGGGATACCAATGTGGATTCACATTACGCTTTACCCATTTTGCCATTTTCAAGGGAAAGACTCTATAGCCTCGAATTGTTTCCATTCAGGCATTTAATAAATGCAGGCCTTGGCGGAATAATGTCGGCACATTTGCATATTCCATCACTCGATTCTGCAGCTAATGTTGCTGCCTCTGTATCTAAGGCTGTGATTAATGATTTACTGATAAATGAACTTGGTTTTTCCGGATTAGTATTTACAGATGCGCTTAATATGAAAGGCGTAAGTGATTTTTATCAACCCGGTTACCTTGAAATAGAAGCACTACTTGCCGGAAATGATATTTTACTTTTTCCTGAAGATATTCCCAGGGCTGTTGCACATATAAAACGTGAGATTCGAAAGGGAACAATAAGCCAGGAAGAGATAGATACCCGTGTCAAAAAAATGCTTGCATTGAAGTATTGGGTAGGATTGAATAATTACCAGCCTGTGAATTTAAAAAACCTGGTAAGAGAATTGAATACACCCAAGGCAGATTTACTCCGAAGAAGACTTATAGAAAATTCAATTACCTTGCTTGAGAACCGTCATGACCTTATTCCATTGCAAAGATTGGATACAATAAGAATAGCCTCTCTTTCAATTTCACGTGTTCCTAACACTGAATTTCAAAGAACGCTTGGTTTGTACAGCAATGTTAGCCATTATCATATTTTCCGTGAAGCAGAATTTGAACGCATGATATCGGTGGTAAACAGGCTGATTTCATACGATGCTGTTATAGTTGGCATTCACAATACTGATATGCGTGCAACCAGGCAATTTGGCATCACCCCGCAAATAATTGATATTGTTAATCGCTTAGCAGGCAACACCCGCGTTATTTTGACTGTTTTTGGAAGTCCTTACAGCCTTTATTTTTTTAATAATCTAAAAAATATTTCTTCGATTGTGCTAGCATACGAAGATAATGTTCTTACTCAATCATATGCTGCGCAATTAATTTTTGGAGGAATTCCGGCAAGGGGAATTTTACCCGTAACTATTACTCCTGATTACATCTCCGGCGCCGGGTTAAAAAGCTTTACGGCCACCAGGTTGAAATATTCTGTTCCTGAAGAAGTTGGGATGTGCTCCGGAATTTTAGCAGAGATTGATTCTATAGTTGTCAATGCAATAAAAAAAAAGGCCATGCCCGGATGCCAGATATTTGTAGCAAAGGATGGCGTAGTTGTTTATCACAAAAGTTTTGGTTACCATACTTACCTTAATGAAAGGCCTGTAAGCATGGATGATATTTATGATCTGGCCTCTATTACAAAAATTGCGGCGGCCATTCCCGCCATTATGAGTTTGTATGAAGAAGAACTTGTTTTCCCTGAAAACAAACTATCGGTGCTTTTGCCTGAGTTGGAAAACACCAATAAAAGTGATTTGTTGCTTAAGGACATTCTAACGCATCAGGCGCGACTCCAGCAATGGATACCATTTTATTTTTCGGCATATCAAACATTGTTTCCCGATGAACAATTATTCAGCCGGACCCTTTCAGCCCGGCATCCTTTTATGATCGGGAATTCCCTTTTTCTGAACAGAAATCACCGGTTTGCTGATTATTTTCACCGAAGTACCCCTGATGCGGTTTTCTCAATTCAGGTGGCCGAAAATTTTTTTTTGAACAAGGCAATTGTAGATACAATTTTCCGCAAGATAAATGAATCGGAACTGCGCCCGCAAAATGATTACCTGTACAGCGATCTTGGTTTTTATTACCTGAAGAAATTTATTGAAAGAAAGACGGGTGAAAGGCTTGATACTTTTGTACATAACAGGTTTTTTAATAAATTGGGCGCAACTACTTTGGGTTTTCTGCCTCTGCAAAGATTCGCGAGGGAACGTATAGTTCCTACCGAGAATGATGTAGCATTCCGCCGCCAGACTTTGCATGGCTTTGTCCACGATCCTGGTGCTGCAATGATGGGCGGTATTGCTGGGCATGCCGGACTGTTTTCAAATGCTAACGATTTGGGAAAACTTATGCAAATGTACCTGTGGAAAGGTGAGTATGGTGGGGAGCGCTATTTTTATCCTGCAACAATTGACAGGTTTACAAAATGCTATTTTTGCAATAAAGGTAACAGGAGAGGACTTGGATTTGACAAACCGGAGACTGACCCGAAGAAAAACGGCCCATCAGGCAAGCTCTCATCACCGGAGAGTTTTGGACACACCGGGTTTACCGGTACCATAGCCTGGGCTGATCCAGCGCATCAGCTTGTTTACATTTTCTTGTCCAACAGGGTTTATCCCGAACAAACGAATAACAAGCTCCTCGATTTGAATGTACGTACGCAAATACATGATACTATTTACCGGTCTTTTTTAAATAATAAGAATATAGTCAATTAAGAAGCCAAACCATTGATAAAAATCATTGTCCTTTTAACGAAAGAATGAATATTTTTACCAAAACCCCATAAACCAGTATATTATGGAAATTACGCATATAGAACACATAGGAATAGCTGTAAAAAACATGGAAGAATCAATTCGTTTTTATGAAGATGTTTTAGGTTTGAAATGTTACAACATTGAAGAGGTAGCTGACCAAAAAGTTAAAACAGCTTTTTTTATGGTAGGAAATACAAAGATAGAACTTCTTGAATCTACTGCACCTGACGGGCCAATAGGAAAGTTTATTGAAAAAAAAGGTGAGGGAATTCACCACCTTGCCTTTGCTGTTAAAGATATAGCTTCTTCTTTGAAACACATGGCTGAAAAAGGTACCCAATTAATAGATCATTATCCAAGAAAGGGCGCTGAAGGCCTTAGTATTGCCTTTGTGCATCCTAAATCTACTTTTGGTGTTCTTACCGAGGTTTGTGAAGATCCTGCGAAAAAGTAGAGGTGGGTTTTGCGCAAATAGGGATTTTAAGTAGTTAGACCTTATTATAAAAACTTAGTGTTCTTTCTTCTGCAGCCCAGTCAAAAATACCAATAATTAAGCCATTTTAAGTTCTGGCCTTAAGTTTCTGCGCATCCTAATGTCATTTGCGCCTTCATGCTGCTTATGTCGTTCCTGCGAAAGCATGAAACATTAGGGTACAAGCTTCCCGGAATTATGGTTTTATATGAATATTGTCGGGCGAAAATCAGGGTTGCCGACCTGATTCACCCAACAATGGTAAAGTTTGTTATTTCTGAATATCCCAATAATCTGCTTTATAGGTGCGTATTATTTTTCTTTCAATCGAGCCATAACCTTTATTACCCGTAAGCCAATATTTTGCTATATATTGGCAAAATTCAGTATGTTGCCGGTACGCCGCCGTTGAATCAGGTTTAAAATACCGGATTCATCCCAAGATGATACATTATAAAGCTGTAAATATCGGTATTTTCATCAATGAGTTTAGACGTGGGTTTGCCTGCTCCATGGCCTGCTTTGGTTTCGATACGCACCAGTACCGGATTTGGGCCGGTTTGCTTAAACTGAAGTTCGGCGATGAATTTGTATGTATGGGCAGGTACCACCCTGTCGTCGTGATCGGCTGTTATGGCAAGTGTTACCGGGTAGCTAACGGTTTCTTTCACATTATGCAGTGGAGAATAACCAAGCAGGTAGCGGAACATTTCCTCACTGTCGTCACTTCGACCGTAGTCAATAGCCCATGCCCAGCCAATAGTAAAATTCTGATAACGGAGCATATCAAGTACTCCGACAAGCGGTATAGCCACCCTGAACAAATCGGGTCGCTGAACCATGCTTGCGCCAACCAGCAGCCCACCGTTTGAAACCCCTATAATTGCAATTTTATTTGGATTAGTGTAATTTTCCCGTATCAGAAATTCTGCAGCGCTTATGAAATCATCGAATACATTTTGTTTGTTCATTTTGGTGCCAGCTTTGTGCCACGAATGACCATATTCGCCTCCTCCACGCAAATTTACCGACACATATATTCCTCCTTGTTCCAAAAATGGTATGCGCGCAACGCTGAATGATGGTGTAACAGATGCATTGAAGCCTCCATATCCATACATCAAAACAGGGTTTCTTCCATTAAGGCGCAATCCTTTTTTATGGACAATAAACATTGGAATTTCAGTGCCATCTTTGCTGGGAAAGAATACCTGCCTGGTTTCATAATCATACGGGTTGAAATCGACTTCGCTTTCACGGTAAACTACCAATTCATGAGTACTTATATCATATTTGTAAACACTCGAAGGAAAAGTGAAAGAAGTAAATCCGAAAAAAGTCAGATCGACCCCTTTTTCTCCTCTGAAACCAGTAATGGAGCCAATACCAGGAAGTTGCAATTCACTTACGATACTGCCTGTATAATCATAAAAATAACCTTTACTGTTTGCATCTTCAAGATATTCAGCAAAAATAAGATTACCTGCCATATCAACATTTTGTAATACATTTTCTTTTTCAGGTATAACAACTTGCCAGTTTTCAGGGGCAGGATTGGCAGGATCGATTAATACCAGCTTACCCATTGGCGCTTGGTTATTGGTAAAAACAAGTACTTTTCCATCAATGTGATCAATAGGAGTATGGTCGTAATTAAAACCCTCGGCAATTTTTACAAATTCCGGGTTTTTAGCATAACTGTCCTTTACATATAATGCATTGCCGCTTGTAGTTTCAGCCTCGCTAATCATAAGAAATCGCTCATCGCTGGTTACACTAGTAAAAAAATTGCGTTTGGGGTTTTTTTTGTCCTGAAAAATAATCTGATCGGCAGATTGGGAAGTTCCAAGTTTGTGGTAATAAACTTTGTGAAAAATATTTTTTCCCGATAAGGCTTCTCCGGGTAATGGAGCATCAAATGCGCTGTAGTAAAAGCCATTGCCCTGCCAGCTTATATCCGAAAATTTCACCCATTTGATAGTATCGGGGAATATTTTTCGAGAAGCTATTTCCATAATCAAAATTTCGTTCCAGTCACTTCCGCCACGGCTTATAGAAAATGCAAGGTAATTTCCATCTGGTGACGGGCTAACGTCTCCAAGTGCAATGGTTCCATCTGCCGCAAATTTATTAGGGTCGAGCAAAATTTCGGCTTGGGCATCCAGGTCTTCCTGCATGTACAAAACACTCTGGTTCTGAAGCCCGTCGTTTTTAAAAAAGAAATATCTGTTGCCTTTTTTAAATGGAACTCCATAGCGCGGAAAATTCCAAATGGCCTCAAATCGGCTTCGCAAAGCACTTCTAAATGGAATAGCATCCAGGTGGGCATTTGTCAAATTATTTTGAGCGATCACCCATTCGGCAGTTTCTGCAGAATTAGGATCTTCAAGCCAACGGTAGGGGTCGGCTACTTCAACTCCGAAATAAACATCGGTTACATCCGACCTTTTGGCTTCGGGGTAAGTTATTTTTTGTGTTTGCGGCTTACAGCCTGTTATAAATGCAAGCAAGCTGCAAAAAATGATTAAAAAAGAAGTGTTCATCGTGTAGTTAATTAGGTTTGATAATAACAAATATATGTATAGTCCAGAAACTTCAGATAGTAGCCGCACGAAAAAGCAGCACTAATTTTTTTAGAGTCCCTATTAGGCATTAATCTGGTTTATTCTTAAATTTTTTGTCAGATAGTATTTTTTTTGTGATAAAATTCGTGAACGTAATTTACGGGTTAACAATATTAAACAATACGACTAGGTTCACATTTGTAGAAAAAAATCAGATACAAAATAAGTTGAGTAGTTAAATTACAATTTGTTATTTGTCAAAATTAGTTTAACATCCGGCATTTACAATTAAAAAGATATTCGTAAATTGACTTCATAAAACTTTAATTCCAAGGTCTATGAGCAATCAAAAAATTTCCCCGGTTTCAATCCAGGAACGAATTTTTTTATTAGATGTTTTTCGCGGGTTGGCTATTTTTGGCATTCTTATGGTAAATATGCCGCTTTTTTATAACCCGATAAGTTTTATTTTACTGGGTTCGCAATCCGATGGTGATATAATTAAAATAATTTTCGAGTCATTTATCAAATTCTTTTTTGAAGGTAAGTTTTATGTACTTTTTTCAATGCTCTTCGGGTATGGATTTTGGATTTTTATTCAAAAATCAGTCCCTGAGGGTGTTGGTATAATCCCTGTTTATCTGAGACGGGTGCTAGTATTATTGTTATTTGGAGCTATTCATGTTGTGTTTTTATGGGCAGGCGACATTCTGGTATTGTATGCCATATTTGGAATGCCATTAATATTTTTCAGGAACGTATCTGACAGGGGATTAATTAAATGGGCAATTTGGCTGGCTGTTATTCCCTCTGTTCTCGCAGTATTTCTTGCTGGTATGGCTGCCCTGGCTATGAGTATTCCTGAAGCTGCGGATGCTTTTCAGGCTGGATTGAAAGAAGGCATGGCCGTGTATAATGAACTTGCAAGAGAGGCTGCGCAGATATATTCTACCGGAAGTTTTTCTGAAATTATTTTTATTAGGCTAAAAGAATATCAGGTTTTACTGCCAGGAGTATTATTCGTTTATCCTGTAGTTTTGGCTATGTTTTTATTAGGCGCCTGGATCGCCTGTAAGGGGTATGTTAAAAATTATATGGAGCATTTGCCACTGTTTAAAAGAGTAATTTGGATAACTTTACCACTGGGGATAATTTTCAGTACACTGTATGCAATTGCTTACCAGATTTCTATTCCAAGTGTACCTGATTTTTGGTCAGCCTTGGGCGTAATTTCACATTTAGTGGGAGGCATAAGTTTTGCACTTCTTTATAGTTCCACAATTATATTATTTACTGCTAAGGGAGGTTTATCCTTATTTAACAAGCTACTTGCACCTGTGGGGCGAATGGCACTTACCAATTACCTTTTACATTCTGTGATTTGCACAACTTTATTCCTGTCGTATGGTTTTGGCTTATTCGGAAGGTTGGAAGTATGGCATGGTATTGTATTGACAATTGTTATCTTCTTACTCCAGATTCCTTTTAGCAGCTTATGGCTGAAACATTTCAATTATGGCCCTGCCGAATGGTTATGGAGAAGTTTGACATATTTAAAAATTCAACCCTTCAGGAAAAACAGGGGTTAAAAAATGAGCCTTATTATTTGTGGCTTTTAAAGATGAGAAGCAGAGTTTAGCAGGGAATTTTCCCTGCCGTTGTGAAACGCGAAATTTAACCCCGGCGGAATGCTATAGGCCACAATTATTTCAATAATCTTGTTTTATATCGGGTAGTTTATCCGGGAGGTAAATTGAAAACGGTGGATTATTTTCGCCAGCACTTGAATATTGATGTTAGTGTTTATGCCGTTTATCGTTTTTTGGATGAGTTAAATGTCAATTTGAACAACCATCGAACGGATATCTTTCGAGTACACAAAAACGCTTTTAGGAGACAAAATTGGGGTGGTTTTTTATGACATGACTACTTTGTACTTCGAGGCATCCGAGGAAGATGATTACCGCATAACCGGCTTTAATAAAGACGGAAAACATCAACAACCTCAAATAATGATAGGATTATTGGTCAGTGGGCATGGTTATCCTATCGGCTATCAAATATTTGAAGGAAACACCTCCGAAACCAAAACACTAATCCCTGTACTTGAAGCTTTCCAAAACAAATTCGGTATCGACCAGCCAATTGTTGTGGCAGACGCAGCGTTGCTGTCTGAGAAAAACATAGAAACACTGAGCGCAACGGGCTATGAGTTTATTCTCGGCGCCAGGCTCAAGTATGAACCGGATAAAATAAAAGAAAAAATTATAGAGCTCAAGGTTGAACAGGATAAGCCAAAGGAACTGGCAATAAAAAATGGACGGTTAATCGTGAGTTACCCGCCCCAACGGGCATATAACTACAAAAGGAAGCGGGAAAAGGACTTAAAACGGTTAGAAAAAAAAGTAATCGGTGGCAAACTCAACTACTTCAAATGAAAATTTAAAAGTGGGTGACCTAGTGCACAAAACAGGAAAAAAGGCCGGAAAATCAGGCAGCAACTATCTGTCTCAACCTATAGTGGAAGGGTTTGTTATTACTGAATTTCCCATATAAAGCAAAAAGTTTTATGAAAAAATTTCATAAAACTTTTCGCTATGTATAAGCTCATTTACTCTTTAAAAATCAGCAACCATTACCTCAAGAATCATTAATTCTAAAAATATTTTGCAAAATTCTGAGCCGCAATAAAATACAGTGGCACGCCAAAAATAACATTAAGAGGGAAAGTAAGTGCAACAGACGCTGTAAGAGATAGAGACGGATTAGCCTCAGGAATTGCTGACCGTAAGGCTGCCGGGGCTGAAATATAAGATGCAGAGCCTGCAAAAACGCCAAGCATAGTAGCACCTCCAATGCTAAGTCCGGCCAAAGTACCCAAGGCTACACCTATAGTACCAAAAACAAGTGGTAAAGTAAGTGCAAAAATACCCAATTTATATCCTACCAATTTCCAGTCATGTAATTGTTTAGCGGCTGCAAGGCCCATTTCAAGCATAAACAGGCACAAAACACCTTTAAACATACCTCTGAAGAATGGCATAATATCGGCGGTTCCCGCGGTTCCGCTAATATAGCCAATTACCATGGCCGCAAACATTAGTAACACAGCCTTACCCAATAATGCGTCTTTGAGCAACAGGGAAAAATTACTACTGGCCATCCCTCCCCTTTGCTTTGCAAGTACCACTCTGGCAAGCAAAATGGCTGTAATGATTGCAGGACTGTCCATAAGTGGGTAAAAAGCCGGAATAAAAGCCTCATAGGCAATATTCATTCTCTCAAGGTACGCAAATCCAACCAGCATAGTTGCTGCGCTAACAGCACCATAATGACCTGCTATAGAGGCAGCGTTGGCAGCATCAATTTTTAGTTTGCGTAAAATAAAATATGATATTAAAACTATTCCACACCCAAGTGATATAGTAACCAATGCGGGAATTAATACTTCATTAATTTCCACTTCTGCAAGACCGATTCCCCCTTTTAAACCAATTGCGGCAACAAGAAAAAGCATCATTGCAGTACCCATTCCTCCCGGAATTTTCAGATCAGAACCCGCAAGTGCGGCAAACATTCCAACCACAAAAAACATAATAGTCGGAGATAAAATTTGTCCGACGATAGTGCTAATAAAATCCATAGAATTTAATACTTCATTCGCGTTAAATGGTTACACAGCAAATGAGCCTGTAGAAGGACACACTTCATCATCGGCCAATTCAAATGCGATTTGTTTCAGGAGAATCGCATCCTTGGGACACTTCTCTACACAAATACCACATCCTTTACATTTTTCCGATACCACAAATGCTTTTTTCCTGCCGGCTATATAGTTTATAGCATTTGGCTCAGGACATATTTGAATACAGGTTTTACAACCTATACATTTTGCTTCATCAACAAGGGCTACTAAATACATATTAATTTATCCTTTCTTAAATTATTTTTTACATAATCAAATTCAAAAATACTTAAAAAATATTTCTGAAATTCTTCCTCTAAACGGCAACATTCTTTAAAAGTTCCGAGGCTCTTTTATAAGTTTCGGTTAGCACCGATAGGTTAGCAGCCAACAGCTTTTCAACCTTATCATACTGCTTTTTGATAGCCTCATCAAGTACTGCGGTTGTTCCTGATGCAATGAATTTCGATGTTCCTCCAAATCTTTCGGCTAAAGCTTCTTCCATTGCTTTAAGGCTTACAACAGAGGTAGCTCCCAGAAGGCCACCAAGCATGGCTATATTTGATGCTAGTTCAGTACCTCCAACCTCTCTTGCTATATCGGTTGCCGGAATAAAATGGACCTTTACATTTAGGTCCTTTAATCGTTGAGTTTCATCATCGGTAAAAGTCAAAACCTTTTTAGAATTAATTACTATAACACCGTTTTTTTTAACTCCGGAAAAAAACGGCATAGTGTAAGACTTCCCCTTCAGGATAACATCATGATGAAACACCATAATAATATTAGGATACAAAATTTCTCCGGTATCATAAATGGGTTCATTACTAATTCTAACGTAGCTTTCCGCCGGAGCAAGCCTTTTTTCCGCACCGAAAAAAGGATTAACAGTAGCATTTTTGCCATCCTTAACCGCAGCACTTCCTAAAATATGTGCTGCTGTAACTACTCCTTGGCCACCCAGGCCAGACATTCTGATAAAAGTTTGCATTATTTGTTTACCTCCATGCTTATTTCGTCCTCTTGTACTTTCTTTTTACTTTCAATTGTTTCAAGAAATTTTTCTGCCTTAGGCGATATATATTCCTTGAATGCATAATCTTGCTGTAGTCGTTCGACTGCCATCATAACGCCTTCAGAAGATTTCTTTTTCATATTCGTAGGGCAGGGAACATAAATCTGAACATACGTGGGACCAATTTCCCGTGCTATTAAAACAGCTCTTCTGAACGATTTACCGATTAATAAGGGCTTGGCGGTTGAAACAACTGCCACATAAGCACATCCCGAGGCTTTTGCCAGTTCGGGGACATCAACCTTAGCAAACTTCTTGCCTGTTGGTGCCATATTTAATACTGTACCATGCATACTCATGCCGCTTTCCTGACCTCCTGTATTTGCGTACAGCTCGTTATCAAACATAACGGTTGTAATATTCTCTCCTCTGAACCATGAATGTAAGGTCATGTCGAGACCTATATCGGCAGTTGCGCCGTCGCCAGCCATAACTACCACATCCTTACCCTTGTCGGGAAATCTGATTTTTAGAGCTCGTTTAACACCAGATGCAACCGCATTTTGATTTCCAAAAAGTGAGTGGATGTTGTGAAGGGCAAGTTGCGAAAAGGCAAGGCTGCTGCAACCGGTTGATCCAACCACTATAGTATCTTCGGGTTTTGGTAATGAGGCTAATAAAATCCGCAGTGAAATGGCAAGGTTACAACCAGCACATAAGGGATGCTCTTCCAGTAATTCTTTAAAGGAACCGAGATCGGTTACTTTTTTTGCCTGACCAAAGGGACCGTTATTAACCAAATCCCTGTATTCCTCAGGCATAAATTCCTCAAAATGAGGATTGATTTTCATAATATCAAGTGACATAATTAATTTTCTCCTTGTTTTCTTTACTTAAATTATACACCAATAAGAGTACGATTTTTAACAACCTCTGCTATTACTTCAGGAGGCATGGTCATACCGCCATATACCCTGGGCCCCGGAAATATTCTGTCATTATTTGGAATTACAGAAGCTATTTCTTTACAGAACCATCCGGTTATGTTAAACTCAGGAACTACAATCATTTTAGCATTTGCAAGTGCAGCCTTAATTTCTTCGGCCGGAAACGGATTTATCATCTTAACCTTTACCAGGCCAACATCAACACCTTCATCTTTTAGCATTTTAACTGCTTCCCTAGATTGCGCTACTGCAGTGCCGCAAGCAACAATCTGAACAGGAGCATCGGGATTCTCCTGCTCTATAAAATTCTTAAGATATTTTTTTATGTGTTTCTTGGCCCTCACAGATGATGCTTTAACCTCCTGCTGCCAGCTAGCGTGCGCCGCATAACTTATAAAGTTGCTTTTCATTACAAAAGGATCCTTCATATACCTGAATGGAGGCGTCTCCATATCAATTATGGGTACGGGAGATTTGGCCGGATTATAGGCTTTTAATTTCACATTTTCAGATACAACATCAACTTTCTGCCTTGTATGTGTTACAAAAAACCCATCAATAAAAACTCCAATCGGAATATGAACCGTGGTTTGTTCAACGATGTCGAAACTCATTAGAAGCATGTCGTATAAATCCTGGGCATTTTCGGCATGTAGCATTATCATTCCCGTATCCTTTAAAAAGCCCATCTCAATGGTGTCGGGTTGTATAGTTAAAGGCGAATTAATACCTCTTGTCATAAAAGCCATTACTATGGGCAAACGGGCTCCCGCCCACATTGGAAAATTTTCAAATGCTCTTAAGGTACCGGGTCCGCAAGTGGCTGTAAAAGTTCTTACTCCGGCCATTGCTGCTCCGGCCATTTCCGACATTACAGCAAATTCATTTTCTCCCCTGAAATATTCTTTCACATAGCCCTCTGCATACAAATCTCCAACAAGATGCATGCTTTCACTTTGAGGTGTAATTGGGTATGAAATAGCGATATCAATATTTGCACGTCGTATTGCTTCTCTTAATGCCTCGCTGCCAGTAATAAACTGTGACTCCCGTTTTGCTTCGAAAAGCATATAACTCGTTGATACTTCTTTTAATTCCTTCATAATTTAAACCCCTCCCTTTTTAGCTCTTTAATTGATTCTAACAGTTTCTGAAGCAAATCATTACCGGCATCCCTTAGAGATGCATTCGCTTCCTCATGACCATCTTCGGCGCATAATGCAACAGTATAACAATCGGTGCCTCCTCTTATAATTTTAAGCGCCAGATTTGCCTGATGACAATGAACACCGATAAATATACCTACATCAATTTTGTTGTGCCAAATTGTAAGATTCGGATGATTTGGATTTATTTCTACGGCGGGATTAATCATTGGATATTTGGGCCTGTAATCGGGCATAGGAATTATTTTCGCATTAATCTCAGCGGCAATAGTCCTGACAATTCTACCCTTTTCAAGGGCATATTCATTAGTTTTCCATAAAAGTAGCGGCCCCGGGAAAAAAGTTGGATTTTTTGCACTCAGAAGTTTTTTTGCGATATGTTTTACACAAACATCTATACTAACGCAATTGCCTTCAATTAACGCCTCATCCGGTTCGGGCATATGCACGCCCTGCATTGAAGCTGCAGGGGGAAGATAAGATTCCGGCCCTGGTAAAACTTTGTAATTTTTCATCTTTCCATCTATCATTTTAATTGATTAAATTCACGTTATAAAAATAACAGTGTTATAAAACAAACTTAGTGATAAAAATCATATTATCAAAAAAACCAAAAATCTTTCAATCCTTGTATTTACAAGGGCTTCTTCCCTATTAACTTATGCAAATTCATTTTACTGCTAATCAGTATATAAATTGACCAACTTATTTCACGCAATTATAAAATTTTTCAATAGTGTCCGACAATAAACTCTCTGTTTG
>BBPF01000270.1_pt4 | contig 32966 bp, 22 predicted proteins | sample 1343921 | NCBI WGS metagenome assembly BBPF01 (sample SAMD00019090, study PRJDB2971) | groundwater metagenome | isolation source: The Cedars highly-alkaline
AAAAAAAGACTCTTTTTCTGCTGTAGAAAAAAATTTAAACCCGTGCTACCCGACCGCCTGAACAACGAGAGATTTTTTGCCGAAGATTTGTAAATATTTTATTAAAAAGCTACATTAATTCAGAAAGTTCAATTTCCTCAGAAAGGTCGGTTTCAATGAGTTTGTCTTTTTCGCATTTCAAGGTTCGTGCAGGAAATTTTTTGAGCAACGAATAATTATGTGTAGCCATAATAACCGTTCGGCCATTATTACTTATTTCAAGAAGAATTTTTATAATTTCTTCCGAAGTTTCGGGATCAAGGTTCCCGGTGGGTTCGTCTGCCAGTATAAGTTCAGGATTATTCAGCAATGCCCGGGCAATAACAACACGCTGCTGCTCTCCTCCTGAAAGCTGATGAGGCATTTTAAAACCTTTAAAACTTAAACCCACAAGATTTAAAACTTCGGTGATTCGTTCCTCAATTTCTGCTTTATTTTTCCAACCTGTAGCTTTTAGCACAAACAAAAGATTTTCATAAACACTCCGGTCGGTAAGCAGCTGAAAATCCTGAAACACTATACCCATCTTTCTTCTAAGATGCGGTATTTGTTTTCTTTTTATAGACCTGAGTTTGTATCCAAGAGCCATAGCCTCACCGCTTTTCAACGGTAATTCGGCGTTAATGGTTTTTATTACGCTTGTTTTTCCGCTGCCTACCCTACCTATTAAATAAACAAATTCTCCCTTGCTAACTGAAAAATTCACATTAGTTAATACCTGATGATCTACCTGTGTGATAGTGACATTTTCAAAAAGTACAAGAATATCCGAAATCGTATTCTTTGTATTTATTTCAGATTGCATACTAATGGTTTGCATGTGGAAACAGTAATTTAATAGTTTCAAATATACAAACACAAAACGAAACTGTGTTTATAATTTTTATTAACCGCCCAATTCAGGAATTAAAAAAGACTATTATAGGGTGCTGATACCAATTTAAAAAAACGCCAACACCATCCTCAATAAGGGGTTTTTGAAATCATTAATCCAACTATTTGAAAATTCCGCAATTCTGTTTCATGAATAACAATATTCACGTAAATTAAAGAACAGTAAAAAAAATCCTGAATATGAATTCTTTACAAATTGATTTACATAATCTGATTATTTTCAGTGATATTTTAATTGAACACAAAAATAATTTATGTTCATTAACAGTTATTTGTTAATTAATTTCAATTATGGCAAAAGCAAATAACTTTATTAATGCCTAAATTTACCACAAATTAATTTGTTCCCTTATGAAGATAATAAACACTGTTTTATTGGTTGTTATTTTATTCTTGAAAGCACAAAACGGCATAAGCCAGAAAAATTTAATAATTGACAACCCTGACTCTGAATATCGGACTGGTATGGAGTTATTTATGAAGAATAAATATGGAGCCGCCCAAAAGCATTTTGACAGGGCAATTGAAATACACGGAGATTCTAAGAGTCTCTTAAAAAGCAATGCCTTATATTATGCCGCAGTGTGTGCTGTTAAACTTTTTAACCATGATGCAGAGCACCGTATGAAGCGTTTTCTGTCCGATTATCCTGAAAGCCAGTTTGCAAATAAAGGAAAATTTTATCTTGCCCAGTATTTATTCATGAAAAGGAATTACAGGGAGGCGATTAATTGGTTCGAAGCTGTAAACCGTACCGAACTCGAATGGGACTATCAGGAAGAACTGTTTTTTCAGCTTGGCTACAGTTATTTTATGCGTGATGAAACCGACAAAGCTTCTACAATGTTCTTTGCAATTAAGGGCAAGGATGGCAAATACGCATCGCCTGCCACCTATTATCATGCCCACATCGCATATTCAAACAACCACCTTGAAACTGCCCTGAGAGGTTTCATGCTATTAACCGATGATGAAACTTTTTCTCCATTAGTACCCTATTACATCGTTCAGATTTATTATCTGCAAAGAAAATTTGATCAGGTTATAGCCATAGGCCCTGGACTTTTACAAATCGCAACCCAGCGAAGGGTGCCTGAAATAAACCGGCTCATTGGCGAATCGCACTTTAGTTTACGCAATTATACTGAGGCTATACCATATTTTGAAGCCTACATGTTAAAATCTACTAATATTTCAAGGAATGACAGGTATAAATTAGGATTTTCGTATTATAAAACCGGACAATACAACAATGCAGTACAACACTTTGAACGCATAGTTGGAATCGATGATATGCTCACACAAAATGCGTCTTATCACCTGGCCGATGCATACATTAAATTGGGCGATAAACAAAACGCAAGAATTGCTTTTGCAAATGCTGCCAGGCTCGGTTTTGATGAAAAAATAAAAGAAAATGCCCTTTTCAATTATGCGGTTATAACTTATGAACTTTCATTTACGCCATTTAATGAAGCAATTTCAGGATTTCTTGAATTCATTGAACTGTATCCAAATTCCAGAAGAATTGACGAGGCCCACACTTTTTTGGTTAACGCCTATCTGAATACCAGAAATTACGGGGAGGCATTGCTTTCACTTGACAGAATAAAAAACAAAACTCCGCAGATTCGAAAAGCATATCAGCGGGTAACCTTTTACCGTGGTCTGGAACTATTCAGCAACCTACGCTTCGAAGATGCAATAGATATGATGAACCTTTCACTGCAATTTGCCCAATTCAATCCTACTATTGCAGCCCAGTCACATTACTGGATGGGAGAAGCTTATTACAGACTTGCGGATTATGATAAGGCTATAAATTCTTATAACAGGTTTTTACTCTCTCCCGGTGCATTTAATCTCAATGAATATATTCTCACACATTATAATCTGGGTTATTCTTTTTTTAAGAAAAGAGATTACCAGAATGCACTCACCTGGTTCAGAAAATATTTAAGTTTAACGCGAGAAGCCCCTACCCGGCTTGTTGGCGATGCGCTAAACAGAATTGGTGACTGTTTTTTTATAATGACCCAGTATAAAACTTCAATTGAGTTTTACGATCGTGCAATAAAAAACGGGCAAAGCGATGTGGATTATGCCTTTTTCCAGAAAGGTATTTCATTGGGACTGCTAAACAGTAATAATGAAAAAATACAAGTGCTCGCAACTTTAGTCCGGGAGTTTCCCAATTCAACCTACATACCCGATGCCCTTTATGAACTCGGTAATACCTACCTGGCCAAAAACGCCACGGAACAAGCAAAGGTACCATATAAAAGAATTATTGACCAATACCCTACAAGTAGTGTCCACCGCAGAGCGCTTCTGCAGGTTGGTTTAATATACTTCAACCTGAACAGGAATACCGAAGCCCTTGATTACTACAAAAAGGCTGTTTCGCAATACCCTGGAACCTCAGAAGCAAGAAGCGCACTGGCCGGTATAAGAAATATTTATGTAGAGTTGAATGATGTAGATGCCTATCTTGCCTATGCAAAAACTCTTGGAGACTTTGCCAATGTCACCATATCTGAACAGGATTCTCTTACCTATATCGCTGCAGAAAACATTTATATGAGTGGTAATTGCCAAAGTGCAAAGGAACATTTTCGCAGGTATATTAAGCAATTCCCCACAGGCAGCTTTATACTAAATGCTCATTTCTACAAAGCCGATTGTCACTACAAACTGAATGAATTACATGAAGCTTTAATTTCATTTAATTTTGTAATTGACCGTCCCAAAAATATGTTTACCGAACAGGCCCTGCTTTCGGCAGGGGAAATCAACTTCAGGTTAGGAAACTATGCGGCCGCATTAGATAACTTCAATAAACTTGAAATAAATGCCGACCTTAGGCCTAACCAGATGCTGGCACGCATTGGCCAAATGAGAAGTAATTATCTGCTTCAGAAACATGAGGCAACATTAGCTTCTGTTGTAAAAGTACTTGGTACAGATAAAATTCCACCTGAAATAATTCGTGAAGCAAATTTTTACCAGGCAAAATCATTTCTGGCATTGGAACAACTTGACAAGGCATTGGAATCGTTCAGAAAAGTTGCCGTTGAAGTTAGCAGCAAGGAAGGTGCAGAGTCTAAATTCAGAATAGCGGAAATATACATGCGGAAAAACCTTGATAAGAGGGCAGAAGAGGAAGTGTTCAGTTTTGTAAACATGAATACACCACACCAATTCTGGATGGCCAGCGCCTTTATTTTACTTGCTGATATTTATTCAAGAGCAGGTGATGATTTTCAGGCACAACATACACTGCAAAGTATTCTGGACAACTACGATTTGGTTAACGACGGGATAATTGAAACTGCCCAGCGAAAACTTAATGACCTAAGAAGAAAACAAACGTTATTAGGAGCGCCAAAACCGGTAGAACAATTAGAAATTAAATTTTAACAGCCATTTTAAGAAAACTATACAGATATGAAACACATAATCAGATATACAATTCCCTTAGCCTCTCTAATAGGTCTTTTAACAAGTCCTTTTGTTTTGCAGGCACAGGAAACAGTTGACAGACAGGTTCGTGTTATTAAACCATATGAACCTTCGGTTTCCGATGCTTTCAAAATAAGCATACTTCCAACTATTACCGACACGATAAGGATAGTGCCTGATTTTCAGTATCTTATTTTCCCCAACCCTATGATTGGAGCTTTTACAGTGGACCCAATCACACCTGCCAGAATGACCACCTCGGTTCCAAAACTATTCAACAGCCACCTAAGAATGGGCTTTGGCAGTTATATTTCCCCCTTTGCAGAATTAAGCATAAACACTCTACGAAATGAAAACCATACAGCCGGTATCTGGCTGCGGCATCGCTCCTCCCATGGAAGCATGAAGCTTGAAAATAATTTAAAAACTTATCCGGCATACAACGACAATGAAGCAATTGTTTATGGAACAAGATTCTGGGAAAAAACTGCCCTGACAGCCAATATGGGAATAGAAAGCAACCGTTTCCACTATTACGGTGTAAATCCAAATATTGGTGCCGAAATAATCAAGGATGAAATACGTCAGAATTTTTTGAATTTTCAAACCGGATTGCAACTGGCCTCTTATGATACCGACAGCCTCAATCTGAATTACAATACATCAATAAATTACCGGTATTTTCAGGACAGGAATAATACCAAAGAAAACGGAGTTAATGTAAAGGCCGGTTTACAAAAATTCCTGAGAAATGAAATTGTAGGTGCAGAATTTTCACTTGATTATTACAATAATACAGCATTCAGTGACAGTTCAAATACTGTATTTTCTTTTAACCCCTGGATTTCAAAGGGCACTAATGATTGGCGGATGAATGCAGGTTTTATCTTTACAAATGACAAGCTCGGAGATAATTCCAGAACATTTTTTTATCCAAAAGCGAATTTTGAGTTTAATATTATTGAAAACCACCTTGTACCCTACGTCGGACTTGACGGAAATCTTCAAATTAATAATTACAGTACAACAGCGCTTAATAACTTTTTTATACTACCCGGATTATTTGTAGAAAATACTAATAACAAAATGAATTTGTACGGTGGTATAAAAGGCAGGCTTGGCAGGAATACTTCGTTCAATCTGAGTGCAGGTTATTCAGTATTTGAAAATATGCACTTTTTTGTTAACGATACCACCACAGTTCACAGAAATCAGTTTTTTGTGGTTTATGATGATGTTGAAAGAATAAATTATTTTGGTGAACTTGCAATAAAAGCAATACCGCGACTTGAATTATTATTAAAAGCCAATATTTACCAATATTCACTTAACACAGAGAAAAAAGCGTGGCACATGCCAAATTTCGATCTTACAGTTTCGGCAATTTATAATATCCGCGATAAAATTATTGTTAGAGCCGATATGTTTGCCATAGGAAAACGTTATGCAAAGGTATTCGATCTAACCGAAATGATTGAATTAAAAAATATTGTTGATTTCAATCTGGGAATAGAATACCGGTACACCGAAATAATTTCGGCCTTTCTTAAATTTAATAACATGGGAGCCGCCCGTTACTATAAATGGAACCAATATCCTACACACAGATTTAATCTGGTGGCCGGCTTTACGTATTCTTTGTAATCTGCTGTATTTATGCGGATTAAGCCGATAAAGGCAATCGAAAAAAACCTGATTTGATGTGGTTTTTTTGTAAAAAGTATCCTGAATTTTATTATCTTTGAAGGTTCAAATAAATTACAAAAATAATATTGATATTTTTTTCTTCAAAAGATATTTCTGACATTGAATGAGATTATTTCCCTGCAACTTATTATTTTAAACTAAGAAGAAAATAAACAGGAGGATCTTGTTTACTTAGTTTTATGCATTAAAAACCAAACGAATGAATGACAAAAAAGTAAAAGCCAACAACGAATATCTGGCCGACAGTATTCAGGTTCTTGAAGGCTTAGAAGCAGTTAGAAAACGTCCTGCAATGTATATCGGCGATATCAGTGTAAAAGGTCTGCATCACCTGGTTTACGAAGTTGTTGACAACTCAATTGATGAGGCATTGGGAGGCTATTGCTCAAAAATTGATGTAGTTATTAACCCAGACGGTTCAGTTACAGTATTGGATGATGGCAGGGGCATACCTATTGACATGCATGAAAAAGAAAAAAAATCAGCCTTAGAAGTAGTAATGACAGTTTTGCATGCCGGCGGAAAATTTGACAAGGATTCCTATAAAGTTTCCGGCGGATTGCACGGTGTTGGAGTATCTTGTGTAAATGCCCTCTCATCTGACCTTAAAGTCGAAGTTTTTCGTGATGGCAAAATTTATATGCAGGAATACAAAATGGGTAAGCCCCAACAACCCGTTGCCGAAGTTGGAACTACAGATAAAAGTGGTACACGCATTACTTTTACTCCCGACAAATCAATTTTTACTACCACCGATTACAATTACGACATTTTATCATCGAGATTAAGAGAACTAGCTTTCCTGAACAAAGGAGTTGGTTTATCAATAACCGACATGCGTGAATTTGAAGAATCATTGAACGGCAATGGAAATGAAGGCAAAAATTACCGTTCAGAAAATTTTTATTCTGAGGAAGGTCTCAAGGAATTTGTCAGATTTCTTGATTTAAACCGCGACCCTATCATAGAAAAAATCATTTATATTGATACTGAAAAAAACGATACTCCTGTTGAAATTGCACTGCAATACAACTCCTCATTTTCAGAAAACGTTCACTCCTACGTAAATAATATTAACACCATTGAGGGAGGTACTCATCTGGCAGGTTTCAGGCGTGGGCTTACACGTACCTTGAAAACATACGCAGAAAAATCGGGATTGCTGTCCAAGCTAAAATTCGATATAAGCGGAGATGACTTCAGGGAAGGACTTACGGCCATTATATCAATAAAAGTTCAGGAACCGCAGTTCGAAGGACAAACCAAAACCAAACTTGGCAACTCTGAAGTAATGGGTGCTGTTGATCAGGCCGTGAGCGCAAGTTTGGCGCATTATCTTGAAGAAAATCCAAAAGATGCAAAAACAATAGTACAGAAAGTTATACTCGCTGCAACTGCAAGGCACGCAGCAAGAAAAGCCAGGGAATTGGTTCAGAGAAAAAATGTTCTCTCCGGTTCCGGTTTGCCCGGGAAATTGGCCGACTGCTCGGAAAGAGACCCTGCAAACTGTGAAATTTTTCTTGTTGAGGGTGATTCGGCCGGCGGAACAGCCAAGCAAGGACGCGACAGGCAATTCCAGGCCATTCTTCCTCTAAAAGGAAAAATCCTGAACGTGGAAAAAGCCATGCCGCATAAAATTTTCGATAATGAAGAAATAAAAAATATTTTTACAGCACTTGGAGTATCTATAGGAACAGAAGAAGACAGCAAACTGCTGAATCTTGAAAAACTTAGGTATTACAAGGTTATTATTATGACCGATGCCGATGTGGATGGCAGCCATATTTCAACACTGATTATGACCTTCTTTTTCAGGCATATGTTTGATTTAATAAAAAACGGTCACCTTTACATAGCTACTCCACCCTTGTATCTCGTTAAGAAGGGCAAAAACGAAAGATTCTGCTGGACCGAAGATGACCGGCTACGTGCTGTTGCAAATCTCGGACAGGGTTCTGAGGGCGGTATTACTATTCAACGTTATAAAGGTCTTGGCGAAATGAATGCTGAACAACTGTGGGAAACAACGATGGATCCAAAAAAGCGTTTGTTAAGACAGGTTACCATAGAAAGCGCCGCCGAAGCCGACAGGATTTTCAGTATGCTTATGGGCGACGAGGTTCCACCGCGACGCGAGTTTATTGAAAGACATGCCAAATATGCAAGAATTGACGCTTAAAACAATTTATCTTCCTGAAAGCTTAAAAGGTTGAACCCCCTAATCACTTACTTATTCTAATAAATTCCAATTCGGTAAAATCAAAGTCTGGATTTGGAATATCAATTTTCATTTCCACGGCATTGCCTTTTGTGTCGAGCAAAAACTGTACTGTCCCCTCTGAAAGAGATGGATTATTAAGTAACCTGATTTTAAAAGTATCGAAATGCCAGTGAGTTAGTTCACCTTTAAATAAAGGAGTATGATCAAACTGAACCATTAGTTTCCTGTTTTCAAGCTTTACCGTAGCAGTTCCGTAAAGCTCTCCGCCATAAACTCCAGTAAAATTTTCAAGCGGAAGCGAGGGTTTGGTATTTTTTATACGCTCAGCTTCCATTTTTTCTTTGCGTAGTTTCTCGTCCTCATGCATCTTTTTAAAATCAGGCATAAAGTGTGCAATCCAATCTTTTCCATCAATACCAAGGTACAAATCCAGTAGTTGGTACATAAGTGCAGTTGGCAGATTATTATTACTATTCGTGAGAATAATAAATCCCAGATTTTGTTCGGGAACTAAAACAAGCCTCGAAATCATCCCGTCCAGACCTCCGCTATGATTCACAACCTTATGACCGTGCCACGCAAATAAACCCCATCCCAGGCCGTATCCGCGAAAATTCATAGTAGGAAATATCTCCTCATTTCTTTTGGTCACAGGCAAGGGCATGTGCACATTCCACATCATTCTTGAGGCCTCTTCTGAAAAATATTTCTTTCCTTCAAGTGTTCCTCTGCTTAACTGAAGTTTTATCCATCTGGTCATCTCTTTTACGCTGGAATTGACTGATCCGGCAGCCGCAATATTATCCCAATTTTCGTAATCAATCGGAATAATTTCCCTGCCGGTATGCACATGCGGTGTGGCTACATTTTGATCGTACTTCATATCCTCCACAGAAGTATTCGTTCTGAGCATACCAAGTGGAATAAAGAATCTTTCCTTTATAAAATTATCCCAGGTTTGCCCTGCCACTTCTTCGGTTATTTCACCTGCAAGCAGGTACATAATATTATTGTATCCGTATTGCGCACGAAATGGAAAGGCGGGCTTCAGATACCTTGCCCTTCTGAGAATTTCTTCACGCGAATGAGTGCTGGCATACCAAACCAAATCACCGCTGAAAGTTCTTAAACCGGTACGGTGGCTTAAAATGTCAATTATGTTAAGTCCTGCACTTACAAAAGGATCATAGAGCTCAAACCATGGCAAATGGGTTTGTACCCAGTCGGTCCAATTTAATTTGCCCTCGTCAACCAATATAGCAAGGCCGGCGGCGGTCATGGCTTTTGTATTGGAAGCAATACCAAAAAGTGTGTTTTCATCAACCCGTGCACCTGTTCTAAGGTTGGCAACACCAAAGCCTGAGGCATACACAACAGCATTGTCTTTAACAACAGCCACCGCCATTCCGGGAACCTGGTAACTTTGAACAGCGTTTTCAAAAAGCCGGTTCAACTCTGTTGCGGATGGTTGTCCAAAAACATGAATCTTGCTCGCTAAAGCAATAAAAAGTATAAACAAGATTTTAGTTTTAATAGACGAAATTCCTAAATATTTTTTCATTTTAATAGTAATTTATATTGAATGTAAAAAATTACCGATACGCCTTATCCATATAAAAAAATTTGCTTTACTTTGTTTATATTAATTATATTGTAAAGAAAATTCAAAATCAAAGATCTTAAAATTCTAAATATCGCTAAATTTTTACTCTTTAACAAGTTTATGAATATAAAACTTCCCGAAAAAACGATTTTTAAAATCCCGGTTAAACTCGCCTTCTGGCACACCCTTTTAGCCATTTCTTTGGTTATTGGTGGACTTTCCAATTACCTGCACAATAAAAATAAGATAAGGCTGGAAAAATATCAGGAAATGCAGATGATTTCGAACTTCAAGTACGATCAAATTGCAGGCTGGCTGAACGAAAGAAGAACCGAAGCCCGGTTGGTAAGAAATAACGCGCAAATCCAGAATTTGATTCTGGAATTAACCGATGTTCCAAAAAAACCTTTAATAATTGAGGAAATAAGAGAGTGGCTTCTTCCAATTTATAAAACTCAACAATACTCAGATATTTTTATCATTACCGAGAATCTGAAACCACATAGTTTATTTTCGGAATCCACTAATTTTTCAGGCCTAGATACAGTATATCAAATTCTACGGAAAATTGAAAATGATACAATTTTCACCACCGATTTATTACAATCTAACCAGAAGAACGAAGTATTTATTTTAAATATAGTTCCTTATTTCATAAAAAGCAGCAATAAATTTTCCGGTGCAATTATTTTTAAAATTGAAGCAAAGGATAAACTCTACCCTATACTGTATGCTTCTGTGCTGCCGATGAAAACTCTTGAAACCTTTCTGGTTTCAATTTCACCCGATTCAATCAGATATATGAGCCCTCTCCGGCATAAGTCAATAAGGCCGCTTAAAGATGCAATTCCATTTTCCTTCCCCAATCTGGCTATCTCAAAATTTGATTCAATAAAGCCGCTAGTTGTTGAGGGGGTTAATTGTAACAAAGAACCTGTTCTTAGCTTCACAAAACAAGTTGCCAGTTCAAACTGGCATCTTGTAGTTGAAATAACTCAGGCAGAAATTTTCCAGCCGGTAACCACACGGGCAATATTTACTACCATTTTTATACTTGTTTTAATAATAATTGCCGGTTTTATATTAATTTATTATTGGAAATCCAGGGAAATAAAATTTTTGATAAAAGAATCCGGCTACAAACATGAAAAAGACGCACTTATAAAGCATTTTAACTATCTGACTAAATATGCCAATGATATAATAATATTAATGAATGAAACGGGCAGAATAGTTTGGGGAAATGAAAAGGCACTGCAAACTTACGGTTATACAGAAGATGAATTTACAAAACTCACAATTTTCGATTTAAAATTACCGGTAAACCGGATAATTGTTCAGGCTCACCTGCAGGCTTTGAAAGAAAAAGGAGGTATGCTTTATGAAACAGAACATTTGAAAAAAAACGGAGAAATAATTAATGTGGAAATAAGTTCAAAGTACATTGATGTGGATGGGAAAAGCTTTTACCAGGGTATTATAAGAGATATTAGCGAAAGAAAAAGGCATGAAATTGAATTACATGAAAGCAGGGAAAAACTTGCAATCACATTAAAAAGTATTGGCGACGCAGTAATTACCACCGACAAGGCAGGGTTAGTTACATCTGCAAACCCTGTTGCCGAAATATTAACCGGATGGAAAGAAAGCGAGGCAATTGGCAAACAGGTTAATGAAGTTTTTAAAATCAGAAGTGCAATCGATTTTAAACCTGTTGAAAATCCTATAAAAAAAGTATTCGAAACAGGTTTGATAATCGGGCTGGCAAACCATACCGAATTAGTTGCAAGGGATGGGAGAATATACCAGATTGCCGACAGCGCCGCTCCAATCAAAAAAAATAACGGGGAAATTATTGGCGCGGTAATGGTTTTCAGCGATGTGACCGAAAAATATAAAAAAGAGAAGGCCATAAGGGAAAATGAAATAAAATTCAGAACCTTGTTTGAATTGGCCGGTGATTCGTTTTTTATTATGGACAAAGACATTGTTTTAGATTGTAATTACCGTACAGTAACGATGTTTGGATTAGCAAGCAAGAACGACATTGTTGGAAGCTCTATTCTCAGGTTCAGTGCTGAATTTCAAGGCGAAGAAATCCCATCAGGAATACTTGCATCGCAATATATTCAAGCAGCGACAGAAGGTAAACCACAGAATTTTGAATGGAAACATAAGAAATTGAACGGTGAGTTATTTGACTCCGACATTTCTCTGAATACAGTTAGTATTCAGGATAAAATACTCATTCAGGCCAGTATAAGGGATATAAGCGAGCGCAAAGAAGCAGAAAAATCCATAAGGCAATGGGGAGAAATATTCAATAACGCCAAAACGGGTATAGTAATTATTCATTCTAATTCAGGCAGGCTTGATTTAATGAATACGGCCTTCGCCAAAATGCACGGTTATACGGTTGAAGAATTAAAGGAACAACCAATTAATTCAATTATTGCACCCGGCATTCAAAGTAACTCATTGGCAACAACAAATATTGCAGATGAAACAGGGCATTACATTACTGAACAAATGCATATTAAAAAAAACGGCTTGCCTTTTCCTGTATTATTGGATGTTACAGCAGTTAAAAATGCCCAAGGAAAAATGATTTACCGGATAATAAACGTCCAGGATATTACTGAAAGGAAAAAAGCCGAAGAAGAAATTTCCCTGCTATTTGAAATTTCTTCCTTTTTAAATGTAACAGTTGACCTGCAGACATCGCTTGAGGGTATTATTAAAATGCTCTGCAAAACCTGTGAACTGGATTACGGAGAAGCATGGTTACCGCACGAAACAAAAAATTATCTGGTTCACAGTAAAATTTTTTACTTTTCTAATAAAGCATTAAGTGAATTTGCCGAAAAAAGTTCAAGGTTAACATTAAACTTCGGCGAAGGATTACCCGGCCAGGCATGGGCATCGGAAAAACTAATCTGGTATAAGAACATTTTTAAAGAAACAGAATTTACCGGAAAAGAACTTGCTTTACAATATGGTTTAAACTCGGGTATTTCAAAACGTATAATGGCCGGCGGTAAAACCATAGTTGTTCTTGCGTTTTTTATTAGAAAACTTTCAGAAAAAGACAACAGACTTATTAAGTTGATAAACTCTGTTGCAAGCCATTTTGGAGAAGTATTGCAAAGAAAATGGGCCGAAGGGGAAATTAGAAAATTATTTGTAGCTCTGGAACAAAGTCCGGTTGCAGTAGAAATTACCAATCCACAGGGAGTTATTGAATACGTTAATAAGAAGTATATTGAAAGTACAGGCTACCTCCCATCTGAAGTAATAGGCCGTGAAGCAGATTTTATATCTTTGGGACAACCTAGCAGTCAATTATTTAACGATTTCAAAATTACTCTCAGTAAGGGTCAGGTATGGTCGGGCGAGGTATTAAACAGAAAAAAGAACGGAGATTATTTTTGGGAACAGGTGTATATCTCAGCCATAAAGGATAATGCAGGAAAAATATTGCATTACATTTCTGTAAAAGAAGATATTTCGCAACGGAAATCCCTTGAACAAGAAATGTTGCTTGCCCAAAAATTAAGTGAGGAAGCCAGCAGGCTGAAATCGGCTATACTGGCTAACATGAGTCATGAGATTCGAACCCCGCTAAACGGAATTTTGGGATTTTCTCAAATTCTTCAACAAAGAATTTCGGATATAGAAAGTATAAACATGGCTAAAATGATTGAAGAGTCGGGTGAACGACTCTTGAACACATTGTCGGGTCTGGTTGAGATTGCTCAATTTGAAACCGTAACAAAAGTCAGCCAGAAGAACACCGAACTCTTCAATTTGGTCAATAAGGTTTGTGAACCTTATTTAAAAATTGCAGCAGAAAAGAACCTGTTTATGCTAAATAAAATCCCTGAAGACACAATTATTTACACTGATGCTGCAAGACTCGCCCAGGCATTAAAATACCTTGTTGATAATGCTCTAAAGTTTACCAAACAGGGCGGAGTTACTTTTTCCTGCAGGAAAATAAATATTGATAACATACCAAACTATACAATCAGTGTTGCGGATACCGGTATAGGCATTGCAAAAGAAAACCAGGTTAAATTGTTTGATCTATTCTGGCAAGAAAGCCAGGGATATGAAAGAACTTTTGAAGGCACAGGAATTGGCCTTGCTCTTGTTAAAAAGATAATAACTCTGCTGAATGGAACTATTACTGTGGAGAGTGTCCCCGGAAAAGGTTCTTGTTTTAATTTGAACCTGCCCATAGCATTACAACAAATAATTAACGAAGATTTATTACCGGAGGAACCATTAATTAGGAACATACCGATTAAAGGAACAAAAAAACAAAAAGTTTTAATAGTTGAAGACAATAATATTAATGCCAATTTGCTGAAGTTACAGCTACAGGAATGGTATGAAACCGATCTTGCTCCCAATGGTAATTCGGCAATTGAAAAATCAAGGGGGAAAAAATTCGACATAATACTCATGGATATAAATCTCGGACAAGGAATTGACGGAGTGCAGACAACAAAGGAAATAAGAAAATTACCGGGCTATAATGAAACTCCAATTGTAGCAGTAACAGGTTATGCCCTGCCCGGCGACAAAGAAAAATTCTTAACCAACGGTTTTAACCACTTTCTTCCAAAACCCTTTACAAGAGATCAGTTAATTAACCTTATCGGAAAACTTTAATTAGTTAAATTTCGGGATTTAATCAAATTCATTTAATATTACATATTTATATATTTATATGTTTGTATTTTTATTATCTTTGTGTTTAATTTAAACTTAATTAAAATGGATATGATAATTAAACTGCCGGGAGGCAAGAAGGTAGATGCTGAGTACAACGGAATGACAATTAAAACCGACCAATCGTTGAGAGCAGGTGGAGAAGGAAGTGCTCCTGAGCCATTCACATTGTTTCTTGCATCAATGGGAACTTGTGCCGGAATATACGTGAAATCGTTCTGCGACCAACGTGGTATCCCAACCGATAACATAAGGCTGGTTCAAAAAATGACCTACAATCCGGAAACAAGATTAATTGATAAAATTGATATTGATATTCAGTTACCAGTTGATTTTCCTGAAAAATACAAGGAGGCAGTAGTAAATGCAGCGGATTTATGCGCCGTAAAAAGACATTTGCTCAATCCTCCAAAAATTGTTGTAAAACCGGTAACAATTTGATTTTAACAGAAAAAAGTGGAAGAAAATCGAAAGTTTTGCCCTGTTTCGTGAAAGAGGAGTTAAAGTTTCTTGCTACTGAATATCTAAAAAACGGATGAAACATTTTATTATTTGCCTTGAACTATTATTAGTTTGACTAATTTAAATGCAATACCAGTAATTCAATTTCAGTAAATTTGGTAAAGCTTAAAACCCAAAGATATTTTAAACATCCGCGTAAAACCTGAGTTCTGAGCCGGGTCAATCGTATTTTTCTCCACTTTTGGAATACCAGTCGCACCCAAATACCTGCCTATTGCATAACCTAAATCAAGATATGCAATATGGTCGAAATTTATTTTAACACCCAATCCCAAATAATGCTCATGTGAAGCTTTTCGGACAGATTCTCCCGAATTGTAATTTAGTCTTATCAGTTCAGGATGATCATCAACCTTGTAATGCATTGAAAAATAATTAAAATTATAAAATATAAATGGGTTTAAAACCCTGTCTTTTGATTTAAAAAGTCCATTTTCATTGGTTCTGCCAAGCATAACCTTATAGGATGAAGAAAATCCGCTAAAAATCTGATTTTCATTCTGGAGAACGGCTCCCAGCTTAAGTAATTTCCTGCCTTTCTCAACAGTAACGGAAGATACAAATGAGTGGCCAATCCCATTGGACATTCTCATATCACGAATTGAAAAACCGTATCTTACAACTTCACAGGTATCAGGTGGTTCTATTTGCGAAAAGGAATTAGCTGCAGACATAATTAAGAAAGCCACGAACAAAATAAATGACTTGTGATACCTTCCTGATTCAGAAACTATTGTTGTTTTCATAATTCTATTAATTAGCTTCAACATATTATATGCTTGTATTACGATTAAAATTGAATCAGGATATGGAGCAAAGTACCCGAACAACCAATAAATTATACCCTTTTTGTATGGGTATTTATACTACTCTCACACGAAGTGAAAATAAACATGCATTTAGAACTTGAGCATAAGGCCGTATTTTTTAACAATACAGACGGTTAAATTTTAATTAAATCATGAAGTTTACAATAAAATCAATGTTACAAAACCGTCTTTTATTACCGGAGCTTATTTCCGCCTCAAGTAATTTCCGTTAATAAAATCAAATAAATTGGCATAATACATCCGTGCAGTTTGAGCAAAGCGAGTTTCCCGATTTCAGACAATTATTCTGATTTTCAGGAAATTTCCTGCAATGGCGGTAATTTTTATTTACTTTTTTTGCTGCAGAAAGATAGTAAAGGCCCGTGCGTTCAGGCTTTTGAACAAAGAAAATATTTTTAGCTGTATAAAAGCGGTATTATATTTAAAATTCCTACTCTCACAAGTATGACACCCGGGGGAGCAGGAACCTTTATGCATGCAAAATCCGCAAAAACCTGCATTTATGGCAACAATGAAGGTGAGAATCTAATACAATGTATCAATTTCACAAAACATGGCTTCACATAAGGAATTAGACTGAATTTAAAAAATTTCAGATGAAAAACTATTTTCAGGATCAACTAAATCTTTTTGAGCAATATTGCAGGAAAGTAAACATAACAACTTGCAGTTGCGATTGGTTTTTCCTATATTAACAGAAATTACCATTGATGAAAACTTTCAATAATAATATCAAATTGACAGAACTCGTTAATTTTGGTATAACTATATCCTGCAACAGTAAGCAGCATGTGGTTAAGAACTATAACTAAATTTTAAATTTATGAACTATAAAAGCAAATTTTTGATTTTTACTGCGACCGTTACCGGGCTTATTATAATCTGGCTTTTCGTGGCAGCCAGAACCGACAGCCAGAATTTGGAACTGCAAGTTGAGAATTCGGATGCAACCATCGCAAACTACAAAAGATTTTGCGCCGGTTGCCATGGCATGTATATGGAACGCTTTTCGGGCAAGGACCGCGAAAAACTGTTTGGCACACCAGAACAGGAGATTATCAGGGTTATAGCATATGGAGAATTGGAGGCGGGTATGCCCGCCTTTAAAGAGACTTTTTCGGAGGAAGAAATCGGAAATCTCGCTCGCTACATCCTTACCGATATAAAAGAAGCGGTTAACCGGGGTGATTACAGGCCGGTTCTGCAATCAATACAAAAAAGTGAGAAATTATCTTTTATATTAGACACGTTTGCAACCGGTCTTGAAATCCCATGGGGAATGGCCTGGCTTCCGGATGGCGACATGCTTGTTACCGAACGCGCGGGGCACCTTAACCGTTACAGGAATGGTATTTTTGTTACTTCCATAGAAGGATTGCCAGAGTTTTACGCCCTTGGCCAGGGAGGACTTTTAGACATAAGGCTGCACCCTCAATATAATACTAACGGCTGGATTTATTTGTCGTATTCAGCACCTGGGGCAGGCGGGCAAGCGGCAGGCGGCAATACAGCCATAATGCGGGGCAGGCTCAAAGAAAACAGACTGGTTGATCAACAGGTTTTGTTTAAAGCCACTCTGGACAGCCGATCGGGAGTACACTTTGGTTCCCGCATGGTTTTTGGAAACGATGGACATCTATATTTTTCTGTAGGGGATCGCGGTCATATGCAAAATGCTCAAATGCTTAACAACCACTCGGGCAAAATACACCGAATAACCGACGATGGTAAAATTCCGCCTGACAATCCCTTTGTTAATACACCAGGTGCAATGCCATCAATATATTCGTTTGGCCATCGCAATCCGCAAGGGTTGGTAAAACATCCTGAAACGGGTGTAATTTGGTCGCATGAACATGGGCCAAGAGGCGGAGACGAGATTAACATTATACGAAAAGGACTAAACTACGGCTGGCCGGTTATAACGTATGGTATAAACTACGATGGCACAACTATTACCCCGTATTCGGCTAAGGCCGGTATGGAACAGCCTGTGTATTACTGGACCTCTTCCATAGGGGTTTGCGGTATGACATTCGTAACCGGTAATCGTTACAAGGGATGGGAAAACAATATCTTGTCGGGAGCGCTGAGCCATCGGCATCTTGTAAGAACCGAAATCGAAGGTGACAGAACCACCCATCACGAAATTTTGTTAAGAGATGTTGGAAGAGTACGAAACGTGGAAATGGGGCCTGATGGTTTTGTTTACGTGGCCGTTGAAACGCCGGGCCTTATTTTAAGATTAATACCAGTTGAGTAAAACATAAAAAATCTATCTGCCCTGTATCAATAGTGTAGAACAAAAAATTCTCTATTTGTTCATGTGCTCAAGCTGCACGGGCTTTTACTTTTTTTCTGCAGCAAAAAAAAATAAAAAAAATGCTGCCGCTGCGGAAATTCAAATTATTCGGCTTACCTAAACTGTAAATTAAATGTACGCATTTATCAAAAGTTTAATGTCATCTTGTTGAAATAGGCCTTCGGGACTGTGAAAGATGAAGGGCTTTGTTGAAAATTTGTCAAACACTCAAATGCCTACCCAAAAGTTTGATATTAATACAGTCCTAAGGCTTTCGTAACTAACAGGTAGGCAAAACTCGGCTCTCAATGATATTTCTCGGCCAAACTAACAATTTTAGTTGCAAATATTCAATAGAAGCAAATATGTAAAATACTTATTTGATAGGTTAATTAATTAATCAGGGAACAAACATGCGTTTTTTAATGGCGTAAATAATTAGGTTCGCGGTATTTTTACTGCCGGTCTTTTCAAGCAGACCTGCACGGTGTTTTTCGACAGTACGTTCACTTAAAAAAAGTTTAGCTGCAATTTCGGAAGTTGTCATTCCTTTGCATAAAAATTCCAAGACTTCCAATTCTCTCGCGGTAAAAGTTATTGTCTTCTTCAAATCTTCAATACTCCTGGCGCTTACGTTCTGAGCCAGCAAAGTCATCATTTCCGCAGAAAAATAATTATTCCCAGCCATAACTACATTTAATGCTCTCTCAATTTCATCGAGGCCGGCATTTTTTAATATAAATCCCTTAGCCCCCGATAATAACATTTTTTCAAGATATTCACGCTCATTATGCATGGATAAGGCAATGATTTTTAAACCGGGGTACTTCTCAACTGCTAATCGGGTGGCTTCAATGCCATTCATTACAGGCATCTGAATATCCATAAAAACAATATCAGCAGTGGTTGTTTTTAACAGTTCAATAAATTCATTGCCATTTGTAGCCTGACCGGCTAAAATAACATACTCAAACTCCTGTAAAATAAGTGCAAGGCCTCTTCTAAAAATCTCATGATCGTCAACAATTATTACTCGCATTTGCTCCATATCTTTTATCACTTTAGTTATTCGAGCCCTGTATATTGTATTCTATATATATCTCCCAATCAGTCAAAGTAAGTTTTTAAAATTAAGCCGGTATGCCGGTACATATTGCTATAACCACACTACTTTTATCATTAAGACGCAGGCATGAAGCTTGCAAAATTTTCTTCAGGCCCAGCATAAAGTGTAGAATTACAATAATATAAAACCAAATAGAAGGTAAATTAGCCGACAATCAAATAATAATAGTACAACCATGACTAAAATCAAATTTATTGAATTTTATTATTAATTGAAGCATTTTACCTATCAGTTTTTATAGCTAAAACCAACATATATTCCAAAAACCCTATTCTTCAATTGCTGCACAATTCATTAATGAGACAACAACCCTTGTTCCTTCCCCCTCTGAGGAATTAATTTCGCAAATTCCATTCATTGCCCTAACCCTGTTTATAATATTGTGTAACCCTTGCCCTCCCTTCTGATTACCAAGCACATGCTTTACGTCAAATCCCCTGCCATTATCCTGATAATACAGCAACAGCATTTTATTTTCCTGAAACATATTAAAATCAATTCTGTCTGCTCCTGAATATTTCATTGTATTATTTAGCAGTTCAAGACAAATTCTGAATAAATTTTTTTCAATACTTAACTCAAACCGGCGATTAAAAAGTTTTATACGGGCATTGATCATAATTCCCGAGGCCTCCTTCATTTTATTCAAAATTGTTTCAAGGGCAATTTTCAGTCCAAAATCTTTAAGTATTAACGGCGATAATTCATTTGCAATGTTTCTGGTGGATACAATTGCCATATCCGTTAACTCAATAGCGTTTACAATTAGATTTTCACTTTCATTGTCAGCTGAATTTTTCTTCCTGATTAAATTAAGATACAGGCGTATAGTTGACAGGAGAGGCCCAATTTCATCATGAATATCCTTTGAAATTTTACTTTTCTGAATTTCTTCAACTTCAATTAATCTGGAAAAAACTTCTGCAGCTGTTTCTTTTCTTTCTGTTATATCGGTTGCGAGAACCATGGTACAGGGAGTTGATATTTCTGAAAACATTACGAAAACAGTCCTGAGTAAAATCCATAAAACAGATCTATCCTCCCTCACAACCCGTACTTCTACATTTAATTCTTCAGTTTCTTCAAAATCAACAATTTTACCGCTATAAATCAGCTGTTCCAGATCCTCCGGATAAATACATTTAAGGTAAAGCCTTGAGTCAGCTTTAAGGTCGTTTCCGGTTATACCCCATATTTTAGCGCAGGATTGATTGGAAAAAATAAGGTCGGCGCCATTTCTGATAATTACAGCTTCATTCAAATTATCAGCCAATTCCAGGGATTTTTTTGCAGTAATACTTAAAATCCTCCCTGTGTCAATGGTAGTTAAATCAAGATTAATCATTACAAGAAAAAAGAAGGTGTTTTCGTAACCTACTTTCATTGAAAGTACCTCGACCGGGAAAATATTTCTATTTTTACTAATATGTATGGTCTTAAAAACACGTTCGGAAACATAAAATTTTGATTTTATTTGAGCCAAACCAATTCGTGCCTCCTTTGCAAATAAATCAGAACAATTCATTTCGCTGAATTCCTTCAGGGAATACCCATAAGTTTGAATTGCCATCTGGTTCGCATCAAGAATTTTCAAATCGGGCTTAAGCGTGAAGAATATTTCCTTCGATTTATTAAATAAATCCTTGTAAATATATTTAGGTAATTCAACCATAATCATTTTTTTGCAACTCACCAATGATTTTAAAAACCAGCTAATATGCAGAATTTACAAGCGTCAATTTAAATTTAATGCAATTCAATTTTCTATGAAACAATATATTTTCAAACCCTATTATTTAGTTTCAAGCTTTTTGCATTTTAATATTGGATACAAGTTAGCAATTTTTAGCAAACTTTAATATATAAATCGCATGAGTTATGGCAAATCTACTCATAGCCGCATTTAATAATGTCTGAATCGTTTTTAACCAGAGCATTTCGAATTTGCCAATAAAAATATGGTAATTACTTTTGACAATCACCTTTACAACACGAGAGTGTTTCACCTGCGGCCTTTTCAAATGCTTCCCTCCCTTCTCTAAAGGCAAGCCAAGCAATTGCAAGGCTTCCTGCTTCGTCAATATATCTCAGGCCGAATAATTCAAACCCCAAACTTGAAACAAGCAGTATAATAGAAAGGTAAAAGCAGGTGCGTGTGCAATGTGCATCAGCAATTATTGCATCGGAGTTAAGTTTTTTACCAATCACCAGTTTGTATTGCATTAATAAAAACATGGTAAAAATTGAAATCACTGAGATAATTATACCCACCTTCTTAGATTCGGGTATTGCTCCGGTAATAAGGTTTAAGACTGAACCGGCAACAAGGCCCAATGTAAGCAAGTAAAAGCTAAAGCCGGTTATCCTTAAAGCAGTACGTTCGAACTTATCACGCCTTTCAACCTTGCTGAAACGCATACGCATAATCATATGCAGTATTCCAATTCCCGAAATAACCTCAACAAAGCTATCAACACCAAACCCAAGAAGAGCCAGACTATCATCCTCCAGCCCGAAATATACCGCAACAATTCCCTCAACAATATTGTAGGCTATGGTAAAAATCGCCAAAATCAATGCAATATTTACTAATTTCCTTGTCATTTACACTAATTTAATGCCCCTTTACATTACTTCGAATTCTATTCTTCTGTTATTTGCTCTGCCTTCGGGAGTTTCGTTAGTATCAACAGGTTTTGTACTTCCAAACCCGCGAAACGTGATTCTTTTCTTATTTATGTTCTGAGATAAAAGGTAATTTACCACTGCAGCAGCCCTTTTTTCCGATAAAATTAAATTATATTCATGTGACCCAATATTATCGGTATGACCATTTAAACGGATTTTAACATTGGGGTTGTTCCGCAGAAATTGTCCAAGTTTTTCCAGTTCAACAATCGATTCCGGCTTTAATTCACTTGAGTCAAAATCGAAAAAAATATTCCTGAGAACAACTGTTTCTCCCAGTTTTATTCTCTTTAAAGGAATATCCAATAGAAATGGTTCTTTAATAGACCTTATGCCTTTCAGCGGAAAATTTTCGGAAAAAAACAGATACTCTGGGCGTGAAATATTCAGGGCATAATCCCTGTCGGAGGGAAGGATAACAAGGAATTCCCCCGTTATTTTATCTGAAAAAGATTCCATGATTGTTTCCTTATTGCCCAAATCTATCAGTTCAAACCTTGCACCAAGCCTCTGTTTGCTTTCGGCATCAAATACAATTCCTTTCATATATGATACTGGCAGAGGACGTGCCTGTTTATGCAATTCAAACATAAAAATATCTTTGCCGGCATCGGCGAACCGGTCAGATGCGAAATAAGCCGTTTTACCTGAAGCCGTGACAATAAGTCCTGTCTCATCCCTGAGTGTATTTACAGGGTAACCAAGATTAAGTGGTTTCGTCCAGCCTAATTCCGCACATCGGGTTGCTTTAAACAAATCTTTTGCTCCCATCCCTATTTGGCCGTCAGATGAAAAATAAAGGGTTTTATTATCGGGGTGAATAAATGGAGACATTTCATCACCTGAAGTATTAATGGTATTGCCCAAATTAGTGGGAACCGACCAGAAACCGTTTTCATCTTTTACACTTTCCCATAAGTCCATACCTCCGAAACCGCCTGGCAGGTTACTTACAAAGTAAAGTCTTTTGCCATCGGGTGATATTGATGGTTGAGCCTCCCAAAATGATGAGTTTACCGGAGTTCCAATGTTAACCGGATGCTTCCACTTGCCTCCTTCCTTAACAGAAGTATATATATCGCAACTACCTTGCCCCTCTTCCCGGTTGCAGGCAGTAAAAAACATTAAGAGTCCATCAACCGAAAGCGATTGCGCACCTTCATTTCCGACGGTATTTATAGGAGGACCAAGCTCACTTGCTTTTAACCAAACACTTTTTTCCTTCGTGCTGATGTAAAAATCTTCTCGTCTATTTTTTAAGTTTTTTTCACCAATAGTATCTATAGTTATTTGCCGCGTAAATACAAGAGTTTCTTCATCGGCAGTCAGACTGGGCCAGTATTCATCAAAAATAGTATTTATACTGTCTCCAAGATTTATTGGACTGAATTCTACGGGATGTTTTTTAGCATGAATGGCAAAATCGCATCTTTTTATAAATTCTCTGGCTTTTATACGCGATTGCTCAGCTACATCAGGCCTGTCGACAAAAATTTGAAAATTTTTCTTTGAATTTTCATAATCTCCGGTTTGCAAATAAATATAGGCTATATTATAAAAAGTATTTGGGAAAAAATCGGGATTTATGGCAATTGCCGCATTAAGTGTATTAATTGCCTCATCAAAATACTTATTCTCCGAATAAACCTCTGCAAGTAACAGGTAAGCTTCAATAAAGTTTTTATCCAAACTAATTGCACGTAAAAGGTTTTTTATGGCTTCATGATCTTCCCTTGCTATATACAAGTCACGGGCAGTAAAATAAATGTTTGCAGCACGCGATGATTTTGTAGTTAGTTGTGAAAAAGATTGTTCACTGAACATGCACAAAACCGCTAAAACGATAAACACCCTGTTTTTCATGTTTTTTAATAACCAGTACTAAGGTATTTTCATAAACTTATGCGACTGCAAGGATATTTTCCATGCCGGATTATTTTTTACAAATTCGACCAGCACAGGTATAATTTCCGGGTACCTGCTCCATTCAGGCTGAAGATATAAAAGACAATCCCTGTTTACAAGCCTTGCATTTTCTTCAGCCCATTTCAGTTCGGCCTCATGGCTGATAATCACTTTGAGCTCATTTGCCCTTCCCTGAATATTATTAACAGGAGGCTGATGCAATTTAGGCGAAAGGCAAATCCAGTCCCATTTACCGGTTAATTCGTAGGTGCCTGAAGTTTCTATAAAGGTTTCGAGACCTGCCCCTTTAAGTCCATCGCACAAATAATCGAGCGGATACATTGAAGGCTCCCCACCGGTTACAACAACCGCCTTGGCAGGATATTGCGCAGCATTTTCAATGATCTGCCAGGTACTTACAAGCGGGTGAAGATTACGATCCCACGAAAATTTTGTATCGCACCATGCACAACCTATGTCGCAACCACCCAGCCTGACAAAATAAGCCGCCTTGCCGGTATGATGACCTTCTCCCTGAATTGTATAAAACTCCTCCACAAGCGGTAATTTCTTCCCTCCATCAAAAACGTCCATGCTCTGTTAAAAAAATAGTTTGTAAATGAGCTGTAAAGATAACTATTTGAACCCATATTCAATCAACCTGCATGTAAGCCCGGTTATTTAAATTGACCTAATTCCAATTTCATAATTTAAAACATAAGTGTTCAAAATTCTATTATTAACATGCCTTTATTCCGTTCAATCTTTGCGGGAATATAATTCGGAATTACTTTTTTTGGTTGGCCTTCGGTCAAAATTTCTTTCTCAGCAAAACGTTTTTTTCATGCATATTAAATTACGAAGCAAATTCCGGAATGAATTAATGATTACAATGCAATACAGCATATAATCAAGGCACTTGTTTCTTTTACAAATTATACTATATTTGTCGGCAATGGAAATTTTCAGGTAAAAAAATTAATCACTAATCATTTAACTTATGCATGCATTTAACGACTTCCTGTTACTTCTGGATAGTTACATTGGCGGAGCTAATTGGTTTGTATTTCTGCTGATTGGAACTGGTATTTTTTTTACAATTTACCTGAAATTTCCACAAATAAGATATTTCAGGCATGCTATAAGAGTTGTAAGGGGGGGTTACGACAAAGCAACCGATTTGGGCGACACTTCTCACTTTCAGGCATTGGCAACCGCCATTTCGGGTACAGTGGGAACAGGAAACATTGCCGGAGTAGCTTTGGCTATTCACCTCGGAGGTCCCGCTGCCCTATTTTGGATGTTGGTGACGGGGTTTTTGGGTATGACAACTAAATTTGTTGAGGTAGCCCTTTCTCATAAATACAGGGAATTTACCAAAGACGGAACCGTAGCCGGAGGCCCTATGTACTACATGAAAAATCGAATGAACATTGTTCTTAAAAATAAAAAAATCATACGCACCGGCAAATGGATGGGAGGATTTTTTGCACTGGCAACAATACTTTCTTCCTTTGGAACAGGTAACCTTCCCCAGGTAAACAGTATTGCCAATTCAATGAATTTAACTTTTGGTATTCCCAATATTATTACGGGCGGAATTTTGGCTGTTATTCTTGCCTTTGTCATACTGGGCGGAATAAAAAGAATTGCCCAGGTTACCTCGCGCCTGGTGCCCGGAATGGCTATTGTATATTTTATTGGTGCTCTTGCGGTTCTTGGTTATAATTACGATAATGTTTTACCCGCAATTGCTTCGGTTTTCACCAATGTGTTCACCGGTACTGCTGCCGCAGGGGGATTCCTGGGTGCTGGATTTGCAATAGCTTTTAATCGTGGTGTAAACCGAGGGCTATTCTCAAACGAGGCCGGGCAAGGCTCAGCGCCTATAGCCCATGCCTCTGCAAGAGCGCACGAACCGGTTTCTGAGGGCATAGTCGCAATTCTTGAGCCTTTTATAGATACCATTATCATTTGTTTTTTAACAGGAATTGTGCTCCTGTCATCCGGCGTGTGGAAAGAAAAACATGAAAACTCATTTCACGCAACTGATATGATAGTATTAAGCGGTGTATATGATGATAAAAATGAAGCACAACGTAACAAATTGTCTGCTTACATTGCAGGTACAGATGATCTTCCGGGTTTTAATGGTCAGTTGCTTATAGAAGATGGAATTATTACCAACCCTGTTACTGTAATTAATTCACGCTCTGTAGCCGAAAATGTGGTTGTTACCCAACGAAATAATCCATTTACGGGCACCATTGCGGTTGCTAAAGGTAGAATCCAACCTGCTGTTACAGGATTAAATTTTACCGGCAATTCGCTAATTCACAGCGCTCCGCTTTCTACCGTGGCATTTACAAAAAGTTGGTTTGGGGATTTTGGGAAATTTATAGTTACAATCGGCCTTCTCCTCTTTGCATTCTCAACTGTAATTGCCTGGTCTTATTACGGCGACAGGGCTGTAACCTACCTTGTCGGGAATAATTATGTGTTTATATACAGAGTGCTGTATGTAATAGGATTCTTTGTGGCATCATTCACCGATACAACAATAATCTGGACGCTTGCCGGGATAACCATTGCCTTTATGACTATTCCAAACCTGATAGGCATATTAACGCTTCACCGTGAAGTTAAATCAACCATAAAGGATTATTGGAAAATGTTTAAAAGTGAATATCCTAATGAAAAATCGCCTGAGTAAGTGAATATCGGAATAATATTTTTCCGGCATCACTTAAAATAAGCTGACAGTAGTTTCAGGGAAAAGGAAATTTAATTATTCCCTTCTTTCTAATAATGCAATATTTTCAACGTGATGGGTATGCGGAAACATATCTACCGGCTGTACTCCTGTAACTTTGTAAAAATCGTTCATTAACTGAATATCCCGTGACTGAGTAGCAGGATTGCATGAAACATACACGATACGAGCCGGAAGTATCGTGCAAATATGGTCAATAACGACTTTATGCATACCGGTGCGAGGTGGGTCAATAATTATAACATCTGGCAAACCATGTTCAATTGCAAATTCCCGCGATAATATATCTTTTATATCTCCTGCAAAAAACCGGGTATTATTTATTCCGTTCAGTTTTGAATTAAATTCTGCATCCCCAATTGCCTCAGAAACATATTCTATTCCTATAACCTTTTTTGCCTTTCGAGCAACAAAATTGGCAATTGTACCAATTCCAGTGTATAAATCATATACTATTTTTGATGAATCCAAACCTGCGAATTCACTTGTTTTTTTATATAATTCATAGGCTTGCACCGAATTTGTCTGGTAAAATGATTTTGGGCCCACCTTGAAAAGCAAATCCTCCATTTTCTCCAAAATATGATCTTTCCCATGGTAAAGAAAAAACTCACGGTCTCCAAGTGTATCGTTTGCTTTCGAATTAATCACAAAATAAAGTGAAGTTATTTCCTGAAACCGTGTTTTTATCGCATTCAGCAGTTTTATCCTGCTTTCTTCATCCTCATAAAAAAATACTACAATAACCATCAATTCATCGGTTAATGAAGTACGGATAATCAAAGTGCGAAGAAATCCATTCTGTTTTCTCAGATCAAAAAACTGCAGATTGTTTTTTAAGGCATACTCCTTTATAAACAAGCGTATGGCATTTGAAGGCTCTTGTTGCAAATAGCACCGTTCAATATCCAGAACTTTATCAAATCTTCCCGGAATATGAAAGCCAATACCGCACATCTCCTTAACATCGCTATTTATTTCTTCACGGGTAAGCCAGCGGCGGCTTGAGAATGTAAACTCCAGCTTATTCCGGTAATTTTGAGTATAAAGCGAACCAATAATCGGGCTGACTACAGGCATTTCAATTTTTCCAATTCTTTCAAATGCATCTATGACCTGCTGCTGCTTAAAGTCCAATTGTTTTGCGTAAGGTAAATTCTGCCATTTACAACCACCACAAATCCCAAAATGACTGCAAAATGGCTCAGCCCTCCCTTCCGATATTTTATGAAAATGCACAGCTACGCCTTCCAAAAAATTCTTTCTTTTTCTTGTAAGCTGAACATCAACAATATCCCCCGGAACAACGCTGGGGACAAATAAAACCTTATTATTATATCGGGCAATTGATTTCCCTTCGGCTGCAATGCCTGTTATCTCAATTTTCTCAAGAAGTGGCAGGTTTTTATTTTTTCTCAAAGCTTTGTGTTTATGCGCAAATATAGTAAAAAGGCATATTATCTAATGCCTGCATACAGGCTCTGGCATAATAAGTTTTGCAAAAGAGTTCCGTTCCCTTTATTACCTTTGCAAAATTATTCGGGGAATTATGATTTCAATAAGTAATGTAAGTGTCCATTTTGGAAATTTTGAATTGTTCAGCAGCATTTCATTCCTGATTAACCAGCGCGACAGGATTGGATTGGTAGGAAAAAACGGAGCAGGAAAATCGAGCTTGTTAAAGGTTTTGCTTGGTTTGGTTCAGCCCGATTCGGGTGAAATTGCCGCACCATCTGGTACCAAATTCGGGTATTTACCTCAGCAAATGGTTCATAATAACGACAAAACTGTTTTTGATGAGGTCTTATCGGCTTTTGCCGAAGTACTTGAACTTGAAAAACTTATTGCCCGGATAAATGAAAGTCTTTCATCCAGAATTGATTATCAAAGTGGTGAATTTTTGGACCTCATACACCAACTGGCCGAGGCTAATGACAGGTATCAGATGATTGGCGGTTCATCAGTCCACGCTGATTTGGAACTAACCCTGATTGGATTGGGTTTCACAAGCAAGGACTTTTCAAGATCTACCAAAGAATTCAGCGGAGGCTGGAGAATGAGAATTGAGCTGGCAAAACTTCTGTTAAGTAAACCCGATATACTGCTTCTTGATGAACCTACCAATCACCTGGATATTGAATCCATCCAATGGATGGAAGATTTTATGAAGACTTTTCCCGGAGCAGTGGTAGTTATATCGCACGACAGGGCATTTTTAAACAATGTAACTAATAGAACAATTGAAATTTCCCTGGGGAAAGTTTATGATTACAGAGTACCTTATTCGCAATATGTACTTTTAAGAAAAGAAAGGAAGGAGCAACAACTTGCTGCCTGGCGAAACCAGCAAAAACTTATTGATGACACAGAAGAATTTATTGACAGGTTCAGGTATAAGGCCACCAAGGCAGTTCAGGTACAATCTCGTATAAAGCAATTAGATAAACTTGAGAGAATTAAAGTTGATGAAGAAGATACTTCAAGCATTCACATACGCTTTGCACCTGCCCCGCGAAGTGGCACCATTACGATTGAAGCGGTGGATTTGTCTAAAAATTACGGACAAAATACTGTACTCAATAATGTAAGCATGATAATTGAAAGGGGAGAAAAAATTGCCTTTGTTGGCAAAAACGGTGAAGGGAAAACAACCCTTTCAAGAATTATCGTGGGAGAGATTGAACATGAAGGAATTATGAAAATAGGTCATAATGTTAGAGTTGGTTACTTTGCGCAAAATCAGGATGAATTGCTGGATGAGAACAAAACTGTGTTTCAGACAATTGATGATGTAGCTGTTGGAGACATAAGAACAAAGACAAGAAACATTCTGGGAGCTTTTTTATTTGGTGGCGACACCATTGAAAAAAAAGTTAAAGTGCTTTCGGGAGGTGAACGATCGAGGCTGGCCATAGCAAAACTGCTTTTGGAGCCTTACAACCTGCTTGTACTTGACGAACCTACCAATCACCTCGACATGCGATCGAAAGACATCCTGAAGCAGGCCCTTGTCAAATATAACGGCACTCTGATTATAGTATCGCACGACAGGGAATTTTTAGACGGGCTTGTAAATAAAGTATATGAATTCAAAGATAAAAAAACAAGGCAGCACATTGGCGGTATCTATGAATTTTTGAAAAAGAAAAAAATGGAATCGTTAAATGAACTTGAAAAAAAAGAGAAAAAATCAAGTCTGGAGAAATCGGTTAAAAACGGAGTGAATAAAATAAGTTACGAAGGAAAAAAGGAGTACGACAGGCAATTAAGAAAGGCAAAGAACCAGGTTTCTCAGGTTGAAAAAGAAATTTCCGATATTGAAAAAGAACTTGAAAGAATTAAAGTAATTTTAAATAAGCCTGAAAATATAAATGCGGGGGAGATTTATACAAAATTTAATTCTCTAAATACTTTACTGGAAAGGAAAATGTATGAATGGGAAATTTTAAACAATGAACTGGAAGAAATGCACAGGGAAAAATTATAATAACAAGAATATGGCTAAAAGAAACGATATAATCTATGGAATAAGATCGGTATTGGAAGGGATAAGAGCAGGTAAAGAAATTGACAAAATTCTGGTTAAAACCGGACTGAAAGGCGAGATGATAGCAGAACTCATGCAAGTGGCAAAGGAAAACCAAATCCCTGTTCAATATGTTCCCTTGGAAAAAATTAATAGGATTCATTCCGGAAGTCATCAGGGCGTATTAGCATATATTTCACCTATTATATACGATAAAATTGAGAATATTTTACCCGGTATTTTCGAAAAAGGACAGGATCCCTTCATACTCGTACTTGACCAGATTACCGATGTGCGTAATTTTGGCGCTATTGCAAGAAGTGCCGAATGTGCCGGAATACACGCCATTATTATTCCTGATAAAGGCAGCGCTATGGTAAACGCTGATGCCATAAAAACCTCTGCCGGAGCGCTAAATATATTGCCTGTTGTAAGGACTTCGAGTCTGAAACAATCTGTCAGGTATTTAAAGAATTCAGGATTAAATGTCATAGCCGCAACTGAAAAAGCTTTTTCCCCCTATTATTCAATCGACCTGAAAGGCCCTTTAGCAGTAATTTTAGGCTCGGAAGACAGCGGTATATCTGCTGAACTTTTGAAGGTTGCCGATTATCTGGTTAAAATTCCGCTTGCGGGGAAAATAGAATCTCTTAATGTATCGGTCGCTGCTTCCGTAATTCTTTTTGAAGCAGTAAAACAGCGTGTCAATACTGCCGGGAAAATGCAATGAAACGGACCCTTTACCGGATAATTTTATTGAGTTGCAATATCCGCCATTAATCCATTAATTCGGTTCTATGCATTTGTCATGCCGCACTTGATGCGGAAACGGAACATTTTTGTCGGATTTCTGCTTTCGCAGGAATGTCAGGAATTAGTGAATTGATTGTCTAATTTGCGGATATCGTTTAAAATATTTTTTGCATTTACGCCTACGGATAATTACATGTTAGGCACACCCGGAATACCAATATTTCCTGATTCTTTAATAAATCTGGCGAATTCAGTTCTTCCTTTTATTTTAAACGCCAAACCATAATTTATTTTACCTGCCTCTTAAATTAAAATTTTCAGCAAGTATATTCAAATAAGGCCAAATTACTTAATTTTATTATCTTGTAGGCAAATTGTCATAAATTCCCAATAGATTATTGAATTACATAAATTTATGAAGAAGTTTAATAATGGGAATTTATTTACTTTGTACCGGGACTGTCAATTTATGCTCTATTATACGGGTAACTTGAAAGTCCCTGAGTACTTACCGATATCTTAGTTCAGGGATGCACTACACAACAAAAGATATTTTAAATGGAATAAGGAGAAGGGATAATGAAGTTCTCAGCTTTGTTTATAGGGAATATTCCCAACTTATAAAAAACCATGTGCATATTAACGGAGGCCAGAATAATGATGCCGGAGATGTATTTCAGGAAGCAATTGTGATAATTTTCAAGAACCTTAAAAACAGGGAATTTGAGATTAACAGCTCCTTTGGCTCATACATACTGGGACTATGTAAAATAATCTGGAATAAGAATAAAATTGAATACATTACCCGCGAAGAGTCGGTGCAGGAAGAATACGAGTTCCCTATTACGAATGAAGAAAAACTACTTGAAGATTATCGTCAAAATCTTAAAAACTGTTTGTTTCAAAAGCATTACCGCAATCTTGACAATCAATCCAAAAAGGTTTTGCGCATGTTTTTTAAGAATTATTCCTTTGAAGAAATTGCCCGTGCAGTTGGATACAGAAATGCCGATGTTGCCAAGAAAAAAAAATATGTATGCCTAAAGCAGCTGACAGAACAAATAAAAGCAGACCCGGAATATAAAAAATTAAATATTGATTAATTCAAAAATGCTTGCACTGCCTCAAAAATGTCTCCTTTTTCTTTTATACAAACCAAAGACTAAAAATGCAAGGATAACAAGAGAGCCTGAAAAAATAATCACAAGCCGCCAGTTATAAAAAACCGGGCTGGTATCGCCGATTACTATATATCCACCCCAGAAATACGGGTGTGATTTGAGCATATCGGCATTTTCTAAAAACTCGAGTTTTGCGTTCCGTAAGGCCTCATCCTTGGTTTGACCCCTACGCAGATATTTATAAAACAGTGTCATTACCTCGGCGCTTGACTGGTCCTCAATTTCCCAAAGGGTCATAACAATAGATTGAACACCTGCATATAAAAACCCCCGTGCAAGACTTAATACCCCTTCCCCTGAAATAAATTTACCCCAACCGCTTTTGCAACTGCTTAAAACAGCCATATTTGCGCTCAGACTTAAATTATAAATTTCAAAGGTATTGAGTAATCCGTCTTCAATGGTATCATTATCCTGAGTGAAAACAAGTTTAGAGAACATTGGATTTATTTCGTCAATAAGGGTGTGCATGGCCATGTGCAATATGTTATATCCTGGAGCATACCGCTTGAAGTTTCTTTCTGTGGCTTCCCCGTCTATCCTTAAACTTCCTCCGACAAGTTCTAAAATATTTTTCACCTCCTCCCTGCTAAAAGGCAGTGGTTTCAAGTTTCCCCTGTATCTGGATCTGGAATACATGAAATCGGTTATCGTTTGACCGTTTGGTTCATATTTGGGTGCAAAAGCCAGCAGCCGG
>BBPF01001692.1_pt2 | contig 32674 bp, 31 predicted proteins | sample 1343921 | NCBI WGS metagenome assembly BBPF01 (sample SAMD00019090, study PRJDB2971) | groundwater metagenome | isolation source: The Cedars highly-alkaline
CCTCCGTATTACCGCGGCTGCTGGCACGGAGTTTGCCGGGGCTTCCTCTCCAGGTACCGTCAAGTTGCCTGACTATTCATCAGGCTATCTTCTTCCCTGGTGACAGAGCTTTACAATCCGAAGACCTTCATCGCTCACGCGGCGTCGCTTCGTCAGACTTTCGTCCATTGCGAAAGATTCTCGACTGCAGCCCCCCGTAGGAGTCTGGGCAGTGTCTCAGTCCCAGTGTGGCCGGTCACCCTCTCAGGCCGGCTACCCATCGTCGCCTTGGTAGGCTATTACTCTACCAACTAGCTAATAGGACGCAGGTTCCTTCCCAAGCGACAGCAGTCTTTAAGACTTAAGCCACCTTTTATTACTGAGAGATGCCTCTCTAGTAGTCTTATCCGGTATTAGCCTACCTCTCGATAGGTTATTCCTGTCTCGGGAGTAGATTGCCCACGTGTTACTCACCCTTGCGCCACTAGTCAGTGCGGTGCTATCGCTCGCTGCATTGCTGCAACTCGCGGTTCACTCCACGCTAACCCGTACGACTTGCATGCCTAAACCACGCCGCCAGCGTTCGTTCTGAGCCAGGATCAAGCTCTCAAAAAACACTCATAAACTCACATTGACGGGTAATACACCCTGTTCAATTTCCAAAGAACACTTAAATACTTTCTACTTCTAAATACTTCTAAATGAAGTGTACCACTTGTATTATTTCCTGTCAAGCTTTTTTTTATGCTGCTTTTTCTATCGCTTTGTAGGTAAGCTCAATGGACTCGCTTCCTACATCTCCTCCTGCGCCAGGAGCAGCAATAGAGTCTCCAACCAAAAATAGATTTTTAATTCCTGGCACTTCTGAAGTAGGCCGCGCCTCAATTGTCTGCTCAGTATTTACCTGCACCCCATCTATCACCCTTAGCTTTGACACTCTTCTCCATTCAATGTACTTTTCAATATCAGGGAAATACATCCTTATCGCTTTCCACAGCTCATTCTCCCTCTTGCCGGCAGCGGCAGAATCCTCCATATCCTCCAATGTTGTTGGGAAAAACCAGGTCAGAAGCTGCTTGCCTTGCGGAGCAACAGAAGTCTCAAGATTTGAAGTTATTAATCCAAAAGTCTTTGGGTCATAGGTATAAAGCAAGCCGCTTAAGTCACTAATATGTTCTTTAAGTCCGATATCAATGAAAACTCCAGAGGTTGGAAGCAAATTCTTGCACATTTTCATATACTCTGACTCAAAGAGGTCTTCCGACAGGACGGAAAACATCTCCTGGGCAGGTATATTAATAATCACACTCTTGGCATTATATGTAGTTTTACCTACCTTGACTCCGACAGCCCTTCTTTTTTCAATTATAACTGAATCAACGCTGGAGTCCGACTTTATTTCCCCATTGCGCGCGATTGTTCTGGTGATTATCTCATAAATAGGCTTCCATCCTCCTTTAGGATACTCCGCTGAATGACCCAGCCTTGCAACCTTCTCCATATTATGAAGCATCTCACCAACAGAGACCTTCTCAATGAATGGGCAGACCATCATAGAGGCAGATACAAGATGAAAATACCGACCAAGCCCGCCACTTATTTTCATTTCCTCCAGCCACTCTCTGAGGCTCTTTCCCATATAATCATCAAAGTTAATTTTCCCTTTTTTTATTTTCAACATCACCTTTATTGCGCTCAATTTTTCTTTGAAAGAAAAAAGGTTTGTTTTTACAAAATCCACAGGTTTAGTTGGAAATATTTTTCTTTCGCCATCCTGGTCAACAACAAAAGATTTTCCTAATTTCACAAACTCTATTTTCTCCCCAATATGATTCATAACCTTTGCCAGAGAGCTATGAGGACCAAAGCGAACGAGGTGAACCCCATAATCAACGATAAATCCGTCCTTTTCCCACAGGAACGCCCGTCCACCAATGCGCGGAGCTTTCTCAAGGATTAACACCTTCTTTCCATCATGAGCAAGCATTGTCCCCAAAAGCAATCCATTAATTCCGGACCCAACAATAATATGGTCATACATTCCTTATCCTCCTTATATGTGCCATTCATTAACCCCTTAAGCGCTCAAGTGCTTCCTCTGCCCGTTCTTTTGCTTCTATACCCCACCACCGGTAACGTTCCTGCAGTGGCAGCTCAATTACCTTCTGCCAATACTCAATGGCTTTATCATTTTTTCCCATCTTCTCATAAGTCATTGCAATATCTTCATAATTATTAAGAAATCCCGGGTCAAGCTCAACTGCTCTTCTGAGATATCTCAGCGCTTTGCGAGAGCTCCCCCCTACAAACCAGGGAGTATCTCTGAGTCTCCTTCCGCGGACCGCATACATCAATGAACGAGGAGGATAATCAGGCCCATAAAACTTCTCACTCAACCTCATAGCAGTCCCAACGTGCCGATCAAAGCCTACTAATCCAAAGAGGCTTTCAAGTATGCCAACATGAAGAGCTCTCGCGCCCATCGCACCTCCAATGTAAGCATGAGCAAATGGCAGATACCTATCCTCCAGCCCGAGCTCAATCGCTCTACCCAAGACTTTCACTGCTTCATCAGTGTGATAAAGTATACCTTCTTCAAGCTCAAGCATAAGGTATCTATCTACAAGTATAAAGTGCACTATGCCAATCTGGTAGAGTAACATAGTCGTTTCGCCTTCTTCAGCAAGGGTTTTCTTTCTTTCCTCAAGTAGTTCCTTAAGAGCAGGGATATCTCCTGTGCTGCTGGCATGTAGAAATCTCTCTGTGAATTCATCTTGAAGAGGAATGCCGGTCATCGGGTCAACCTCATCAAGACAGATGCCAATCTCTGGATCAACTTCTCCACATCTTGCGTAACTCTCTGCAACAGCAGAAATGCCCATTAAAAGAACCAATAAAGCCACTATTGCTTTCATTGTCATTCCTTCCATTTTCTTAAACAAGACATCCTTGCTTTCGCTAATAAACTATAACCTATCAGTCCGCTTTACTATCTACTTCTACGGATGTCTTTCTTTTCTTGGGTTTCAAAGTACTAAAAGTATTTTACATTGTTTCGGCCGCGGTTGTCAATTAAAAAATGGTTTTCACGCTCGGAGCTTGACAGAATTTGATTTTCCCTGTATTAGCCTTTCCTATGAAAGGTATCCAGTTCTCTTGCAGGGAGCGGAGTAGCTTGAAAGCATGGGAATCCGACCAGTGAGAAGAGATGACTTACAATAGTAAATTTAGACACATTCTGAATGAACTGCGACACCATGCGCCATTTACAGCACTCAGCGCTTGTATAGCAATAGCCCTGTTGCACATTTACACGAGAGTAATTTTAGCAAATAATGGACAAATGGCTGAATTTGCCTGGAGATGGTTTCATATATTTCACCCTGTCCATATTTTCTTATCCGCTGTGGCTACAACGGCTATGTTCTACAGGCATGAAAAAAAGTTATTTAAGGCAATAATTATAGGGCTGGCAGGGTCACTCGTAATCTGCGCTATCAGCGATGTGTTCTTTCCATTTCTGGGTGGAATTATCTTCGGCATTGAGTTAAATTTTCATCTATGCCTCATTAAGCACTCTGAGGTCATCTTGCCTTTTGCGGTCTTTGGTATTTTTCTGGGATTAATACTGTCATGGAAAACTTATGGGAGAATCCAGACAATATTTCCCCACAGCTTGCATGTTCTCATAAGCACAATGGCGACAATGCTATATCTTGCCGCATTCGGACTTACAATGCCTCACATTGCAGGAATATTTCTCATCGTATTCCTGGGAGTTATAATTCCCTGTTGCTCAAGCGATATAGCACTCCCACTCCTTTTTAACAAAAATATTGATATTTGATCCAAATTTTATTAGCGAGAAGTGTCAATCTACAATTATTCTTGCATCTACACAAGTTGCTTTCTGCCCTTTCTCCTGAACAATTAATGGATTCAGATCCAACTCTGCAATTTCCGGGAAATCATTAACCAATTGAGAAATTCTGAACATCACTTCAATTAAATAAGAAATATCCGCTTCTCTTTCTCCCCTTACTCCGTAAAGCAGGGAGGAGGACTTTACTTCTTTCACCATTCCCCTAACATCATTCAAAGAAAAGGGGATAACTCTGAAGGAAACATCTTTTAATATCTCCACATATATTCCGCCCATGCCAAACATTAAAACATGCCCGAAACTCTTGTCTCTTTTTACTCCCAGTATCACTTCCCTGCCCGCCTCCACCATCTGATACGATAAGACACCTCTCTCCCGGGCGGAGGGAAAATTTTCCTTCACCTTCTTTAATATCTCATAGTATGATTCTTTAAACTCTCGCTTATTTTTTATTCCTATTTTTATTCCATCTATATCTGACTTATGAAGAATATCGGGAGAACAGATTTTCATTACCTGTGGATAGCTTATTTTACCGGAAACCTCTTCCAATATTTCCGCATTTTTTATATGAATTGGTTCTACCGTGTTTATTCCATAAGCCCTTAAAATTTCAAATCCGTCCAAATCGGGTATTTTGCCCTTAATATTTTTTCTCAATATTTTTTTTACTTTAGATTTATTTACTTTGAAGGATAATTTCTCATCTTCTTTATCCCGCAGGAAATAATCACGATATTTCGCCAAAAGCTCAAACATTTCTTCCGGGTTGGAAAATATAGCCATCGGCGCTGCCTTGTTTACCAGGCTATATGTTTCTCTATCAGAGATAAGGCAGAAAATAAGGGGTTTATTATATTTTTTGCCTAAATTTCCAAAGATGGAGCTAAGGCTCTCGGCTAAAAACTTAAATTTAATGATGTTGGGCTGAATTTCAACATCAAAAAATACAGATACAACAGCATCAATGTTTTCCTGCTCCAGGGATAGCTCAAAAGAGCGAAGAATTGCCTCAGGCGCAAAAGCATCACCTAAGTCAAGTGGATTAGTAAACTTGATGACACCGGCTCTGGAATATTTTTTTAGCCCTTTGGTAGTTTTTTCAGAAATTTCCGGAAGTTCAAATTCGTTTTTTTCTGCGCAATCAGAAGAAATTACACTCCACCCTCCAGCCACATTTATAGCCGCAATTTTATTTCCCTTTAAGGGCGGCAAAGAAGTGAGCATTTTGGATAATTTTGCTATTTGATGCATTTGTGAAACCCTAATTATCCCTGTTTGTCGACACATTGCTTCTACCACCCTATCATCAGTAGCAAGTGCTGCCGTATGAGAAAGAGCTGCTCTTTTTGCCACCTCACCTCCAGTATTTGCCTTATAAAGGATTATGGGTTTCTCTATCTCTCTGACAATTTCCACAAACTCTTTGCCCCGGGTTATGCTCTCCAGATGCAGGATAATTATCTCTGTGCTCTCATCTTCTTTTAAGTATCTCAAAAAATCCACTTCATCCAGATCATCTTTATTGCCCAGGCTTACAAATTTATTAATATGCAAATTTTCATTGGCAAGAAGTATTATAATGGAAAGGCCCACTCCGCCTGATTGAGCAAGAAGCGCAATATTTCCTCCCGGGGGTATTTTTTCAACGAGCGCAAATGGAAGACACAAACCAATCTCAGTATTTATTACTGCAATTCCATTTGGGCCTACAAAACGAATATTATATCTCCTGGCTTCTTCTTTAACTTTTTCAATTAAACCTTTCCCCCTGTTGTCCAGTTCGGAAAATCCCCCGGTAGAAATAGCAGCCCTTTCTATCCCTTTTTCTCCACATTCCCTTAGAATCTGCGGCAAGGTGCGAGCAGGAGTTAAAATTGCTGCCAGGTCAACCTCCTCCTCTATTTCTAAAACTGATTTGTAAATTTTTCTACCAAAGGTAAAGCCACCCTTAGGATTAACCAGATAAATGTTTCCTTTATATTCCCAGTTAATTAAATTCTGGACAATATTTCTTGCCAGGTTGCCTTCATTTTCCGAAACACCTATTACTGCCACATTTTCAGGATAAAATATTTTTTGCAATTTTTTATCTCCTTTTACTGCCTCTCTATTATTGCCCGAGCTCTTAATCTTCCAACTCACTTATGCTTCTCTCCCCACTTTGCACCTTCTGCAATTAAGGAATTGAACCCAAACCCAAAACCGAAGGCAAGGCAGAATAGCTTAATTGATGCCTCAAGGCCAGCACCAGGTTGAACAACATTGAATTCCGGGAATATTAACAGTGTAGTAATTAGACCTAAGATAAATGAGGCAAGGGCTGATATCCAGTATCCTTTTTCAAACTCCTTAATTTTCCCCTGCTTTAGTTTTCTCAAGTATGGTACCAGTGTCCTGGCCAGGACACCAAACAAAATACCTAATAATTTTAAGGCTTCTTCCATAATTTACCTCCTCTTTATCTCCCTCAAAAGTATAAAGTTGAATTAATCTGTAAGGTAACTCTACTGGGAAAGGTGCTGGGTGTCCCAATTTACGAGCAGGTTCTGCTGGAAATGTCCAAACACTCTTAGTAAATTCAAGAAACTCCTCTTTAGATATGGAGCTTTCTCTCCCATCATTAGTATTTCTTCTAAAAGTGAGGCAGTCGCTTCTTGATTTTCTCTATGAGTTTGTTATCTCTTGAATACTTCTTCTAAACGAATTACTTCATAAACCCCGTTAGAAATTATGTCTTAGTGGGTAGCAAAATTGATATTTCTAACGGGGTTTACGTCCCGAAATCGGTATATCTTGCGAAGTATCCTTATACTTTCCTAACCTTTGTCGCTTTAGAGCGACCCCTGCCGTCTTTCTCTATCTCAAATTCTACAGTATCCTCTTCGGCCAGAATTTCAAGTCCTTCTTCCTTAATAATATCAGAGTGATGCACGAAACAATCATCGCCTCCATCATCAGGGGTGATGAATCCGTAGCCTTTCTGCTTACTGAACCATTTCACTTTACCTTCAGGCATGATTTAGCCTCCTTTCTTTCTATACTAGATTATCTCCTTCTACAATCCTCTCTTATTCTCCCTTGCCGTTTCTCCCCACCTATACATCCCGGCTCCGCAATCAGGACATTTACCTTTCATTGCCTTATGGCCATTCTTTATAGTTACCTCCTTTGTTTTTTTTTGGCATTTCATCAAATCAGAGGACACAATACCTATTTCCCTTTTTTCCTGCGTCCCGCTTAATGGTCATCCTTTTCTCTGCTCTTGTCAATAAAATTAGTATTGTGTCTCTCTAATTCCATTGAATTCTTTGTCAAGTCAAATAGAGCCGTCCCTTTTACCGCGCTTTAAATGTAACCATATTTCCGGGAATTCTCAATGATGCTCCGCGCTACCTCCTCCGGCTCATCGGCAATACTATAAAGCAACATGTCTTTCCTAAAAACATATCCTTCCCCTAACATACTATCTCGCATCCATTCCCTCAATCCCTTCCAATAGCCCGAACCGAAGAGAACTATTGGGAAATGCTCTATCTTTCCTGTCTGAGCGAGGGTAAGAGATTCAAAAAGCTCATCCATAGTGCCGAACCCGCCGGGGAAGATGACGAAAGCCACCGAGTACTTAACAAACATCATCTTACGCACGAAGAAGTAACGGAAGTGAAGGCTTATCGTCTGGTAGGGATTAGGAGTTTGCTCAAGGGGAAGCTCAATATTACAACCGACGGAGGTGCCGCCCGCCCGGTGGGCCCCTAAGTTGGCTGCTTCCATAATTCCCGGACCGCCGCCGGTGATGATGGCTAATCCTGCCCTGGACAGGTTTTCCGCCGTCTTTACTGCTGCCTGATAATAAGGATTCTCTTTCCCGCATCGGGCTGACCCAAAAATAGCCACTGCCGGCCCTATCTTGGAGAGAGCATCAAACCCTTCTACGAACTCCCCCTGGATTCTCAATGTCCTCCATGGGTCGGTCTTGGTGAAATCCTCCCTGGCCTCAACGGTAGTTTTGAGCAGCTCCCAATCCTCGTCGGATTTATACTGCTCCCTGCTTCTATCAATGCCCCTGGCCATATTAACCTCCCGGATATAACATTTATTAAATGCTTATTAACATATCAAGACTTAATCCCTTTCTTCTTCTACCATAAAAACTGGGTAATCATCAAGAGGATGTTCATTTTCTTTCGGCTTAAATTTCCTTTTAGGACTTATCGCTACTTCTTTTATAGGAGTTGCTTTTAATCTATTAAGATTTTTTAGTATCTCTAAATACTCCGGCTGATAATACTCAGCATCCAGCCGATGCGTACCTTCAAGTTGGGATTTTTGGATAATGGAATAGGTAATCATTATTTTCCTCTAAAATCTTTTTTTATAAAATTAATCAGTCCTTTAACATTTTTGAGGTTTTCTTTAATTTCTTCTAATGATATTTCTGTTTCGCCGAAAGGATATTTCTCTTCAAAATAATATTCAGTTATCATATCTAACAAGTCATAGTAATTATTAAATATTGGATTATGTTTTACCGCTTCATCAAGAAGTTCTTTTAAGTCATGTGTTTTTACAAGCTTCCACCCCTTGCTTATTAAATATCCTTTAAGATATTTTTCAATACCTTGCTGTAACAATACGCCTGCTACATCGGGATGTCCGGAGCCTTTTAAAATATCATTTACAGCGTCAAAATCATGGTCTGCCTTTTCAAACCATTCTTTCGCCCTTATCTTATTATTCTCCATATAAAACTTCTCCTTTTTCCAATATTTCTTTTATAAAATCGTCCTCTATTTTTAATCTTTTATGAAGTTCGTCTTTTGTAAAGACCACTGGTTGAACTGACATGCCTCTTATATCTCTAATTATTTTTCGGACTTCACAGAATCTATCTATTCTTCTTTTATTTGATTCTTTAATAATAAACAAATCTATATCGCTACCCTCGGTGGGTTCTCCATAAGCATAAGAACCAAATAAAATAATCTTCTCTGGTCTGTATTCGGTTTTAATCTTTTCTACTATTCTTAGAAGTATCCTTCTGGCCCTTTCATCTCTGCTCATTTATCTCACCTCCACCATTCAAGCCCTTCTTATCTTGACAAACTTCACAAACCCTTCGGCAATTTCATCAAGGTCGTGTTCAAGGACAGGGCGTCCTTTTTCATCCAAAAGTTTATTTCCGAATCTATCTTTTTTATAGATATACTCACCGGAATTATCCTTGCCTGGTTTTTTACTTACTGCCATAAAGAGAGGATAATCTTTGAAGGGCTGTTTATCCTTTTGCCATTTTTGTAAAAATAGAACCGTCTTTTATCTTTCGCTAAATAATCTTTCAGGCCAATCTTCATCATCTAAAAATAATATATGATGTTCTTCTATATATTTATCTTTTGAAAGAGGCTCTGTTCCTCTTTCTATCAATTTCTCGTACGGGGTTTTGGAAAGTATAAAAGATTCCAATGCTACATTATCCTTACCAAGTTTTTGTTCTAATTGCTTAATGTCATCTTTAAGTTTTATTTTCTCATCGTCCAATCCTTTTGTGTGCTCTAACCCCTTAGGGTCGATGAAGATCATATTCTGCTTTTTACCGTTCTTAATCCACATAATAAAATCAGGATAGAATCCACTTAGACTGAAGAATCCTACTCCTGATCTTGGATAATTTCTTAAAAGATACACCTCAACACCAGAAAATTTATCCGTGTTCTTTTTCAAATAATCTCGTAGGCCTGTAACAAATTCCTTCTCGCTATCTACAAGACCAGCAGGGGATATCTTATCTATTTCCTTACTTTGAAGAAGTACCGGTACATAGAGATGTTTATCAAAATAAAACCGCGGCAGAGTTTTGGTATCTTCTTTAAGTAGTTTATTTAAATCTCTTGCCAGTATATTTATCTCTTTGATTAGTTCTTTTTTTCTTTTATCTATCTGCACTGTGTAGCTATATCCACCTTCTGGTTTTTCAAAAACAAAAAGGGGCAACTGTTTTCCGACAGTATCATAATATAAGTTTTCCGTCTCAAAGCGCTTTGCATATTTTCTATAAAATAAATCCAGATATTTTTTGATAACCAAAAGCGCTATATCTTCCACCCGTCGGACATCATCCTCGCTTTTGACCTCCAGAGTCTCAGGAAGTGCCATAATTTTATACCTATCTGATAAAAGTAAGTTTTTTAGTACAGCTCTATCCAGAACCAAATTCCAGTATCCTTTTACAATTTTGAAATCATAAATTTCCTGCCATATCCTTTCCCAATCAAGCAAATCTACAATATCTTCTGTGATTCTCAATCCCTCAACCTCTGCTCTTATCTGGTCTATTTTAATCCCCTCTTCTTTTCTCTCCTTTGTCAGACCTGCCTGTGCCCTGGCAGACAGGTATATTGACACCTTTGGCAGAAGGTCTAATGTGAAATGAATCCTATCATCAATCTCTAACCTTCGAATTTCTTCTTCTTCAAACTTCTTACTCTCATTTTTAGAAAGAGTATAAAGAGTCTTCCATTTTTTCTCATGTTGAGGTTTAATAGGTATTCCAATAGCCTCAAACTCCACTTCCTCTTTTCTGATTGCCTCTAAAAATTTGCTTAAATAATCAGCCTTTATCCCATAAATATTGAGCATCTCTAAGAATTGAACTTGGGTTTTCTCTTCGCTTCTTTTAAGGGACATCCCTTTACCTTTCAGTCGGACTCCTCTCCCAAATAACTGAATAATCTGAGGCCCCTGACCTCTACCAATATTCAAAAGTCCCATAGAAGAGACCCGCCATGTATCCCAGCCTTCAATAAATTTCTTTGAGCCAATAAGAACACTTATTTTGGAACTCTCTTTTTTTATTACATCAAAAAGGGAATCTGATACAGCATCCTGAGCTACAGATATTCCTTTTTTCTCTAATTGCTTTTTAAAACCTGATACATCACCGATATTTATCACTCCAAAATATTCATTTTCTCCAATCTTTAACCCCAACTCTCCCTCAGCATTTTTTAACCCATATATACCAAAACTTCCTTTTCCTCCAAAAACTCTTTTGTATAAGTCCCCAAAATCAATGCCTCGCTTCTTTAGATACTCAAATTTGCCAGAAAATACATCTTTATCATCTTCATCTTTCAGTTTTGTATTGCCATCCAAAATATTTTTTACCCACTTCTTAACCCAGTCTTCATTCTGGATTACTCTTTTTATAAACCCCACAATCTGAATAACATCGGATTCCTCTTCTTTTCCAGTAACCGTTGTCCCAACAAAAATCCAGAGAGGTTTTTCAAGGTTATGTTCTAATGCTTTCTTTTTGTTCTCTTCAAAGGTGAGAGTCTGCTCATAAAAAGATAGGAGATTTGCTACAAACATTATTTCCGAAAATTCCTGCTCACTGATTCTTGCCTGCTTTACATTTAAAACAGAGAAGTCCTTGCCATATCCGTCTAAATAGAAGTATTTATAGGAATAATCAAACAGAATTGATTTGGCATATTCTTCAAGTGTCTCTTTATTTCTTTCGCTTAAAATCTGCCCAAATGTTGCACTGTATTCAAATACAAAACCGTTTTTCGCAAGTTTATTTCTAAGTCTTGCCCATTTTTGTTCTTCTGACCTCTTGCCTTTATGACCTTCATCCACAAAAACAAGATTTCTTCCCTCAAACACATCAACTGATAGAGTAACCCCCCCACCCTTTTTCTCTTCCACAAATTTTGTCATCTCTATTACCAAAACTTCACGCTCGTTAGTTATTGTTCCAAGACCGCTCAAACTACCTGTATAAAGCCTGCAAGGAATTCCACTTTTTTGCAATTCCTCAAAGTGCTGTCTTGAAAGTCCTTCATTGGGAGTAATTAAAATAATATTGTCAGGAGAGAATAAATTGTAATGGAAGAATTGATAGTAGCTTATATGGGTAATCAGTGTCTTCCCGGAGCCCGTTGCCATCCAGAAGGCAAGTTTTCTTAAATCATTTTCGGTAAATGAATCTATAAGTTTAATGTTTTCTTCTTGCTTGTAGTTTTTCAAGAACTCATTCAGCTCATACAAAAACTCAAATTTTCTATTCTTCAGGTTATCAAGGGCAATCTCTACGGAAAGCACAGCCAGATACTGGAAATACTTTAGAGTTACAGGCTCACGCTTGTAGTTTATTTTCTTTACATAGGATTGAATATTTTCATCGTATCTGAGGAGTGTGTCTTCTGGAAGTCTAAGCTTCTCAAAAGATGACCGCAGGACATTTACAAAATAACTTCTCCCATCGCTATTATCAACGCCAACTCGTGCATCTTTTAATTTCTCCTGCAAATCTCTGAAATCACTCACTCCAAAGAGAGAAAGTAAATATTTGTTTAGCACAAGGTATTTTTCTATATTCATGGTTATCCCATTAAATTTTTAAATTCCGGCTCAACATAACGAATTTCTGCTGTGTGCTTGCCGAGTTTCGGAGTCAAGACACTTTGCCCATTTATATAGACAATATGTGGCGCCCAGGGTTCAAGTTCCTGAATAATAAACTCTTTATCCTTCTTGAAATCATCTTCATTCCAATTATCATTGTATTCTCTCCAGGCAATAGCTATCTCTTTTCCCTCTTTTTCACCAAGAATAAATAAATATTTTCTCTTAGATCCCTCTCCCCTTGCGGGAGAGGGTAAGGGTGAGGGGGTCTCTCTTGCCTTTATCTTTTTAACCTTCAATCCCAGAAGATAATTAAATGTCTCCGGTACATCCACAATCATCTCCTGCGGTTCACCAACTTCTTCAAGATTGACTTTAAGTTTGTAAGAGAAGGGATTTTTAAGTTTTTCAATGTTTAAGAGGCTGGGATTTCCCCTGCCTGTGCCGTGCCCGCCACGGCAGACAGGTCTTGTTTCATAATCCAAAAAGTATTTCAAAAGATAATCATCACCAAATTTCAATTCCGCCTGTCTGTTTGAGGTAAGTTCAATGTTGTCTAAAGTGTCTTCGTATTGTTCTAAAATTTGGTATTTGAAGAATTGACTGATGCCGTCTGTATCTTGTGGTGTGCCTTCTTTCCAGTTGAAAGAGTAACAAACTTTCTTGAGTCTTGGAATGATAACTGTATCAAAATAATCTGCCATTTCCACAAGAATATATTTTCTCTTACCACCATCTTCTTTATTAAGTTTCATAACGGCGTCGGCAGTGGTGCCTGAGCCAGCAAAATAATCAAGAATAAAGGATTCATTGGATGCACCTATTTTTATTACATGTTTTATTAGTGAAACAGGTTTTGGATAAGATGTAAAAACAGCATCTCCAAAAAAATTTTCTATTTCTTTCGTTCCAATCTCATTTGTAAAATCTAACAATAAAGTTCTATATGGGTTTTCTCTTTTTGTCGGGTTTAACTCATTGTCAACGAATTGATATTGTTTAAAATATACAGTCCACCTTTTATTTTGTTTTTTAAATACTATTAAATGATTTTTGATTCCCCATTCTACTTTTTCTTTAGACCATCTCCATGTCCATCTTTTATCAAGAGGGTCTCCACCTGGCCATATTTCAATATCTTCCTGTAAATCATATTCTATGATTTTACTTCTGATCATTAAGTCAATTTTAGAACCCTTTTTCAACTCAATTGAATAGTCAAGACTTTCTGAATAGTGGATGCTCCCTCTATCTAACTTGTTTAACTTAAATTTCCCTCGCTGGGTAATAAACTCATCTTGAAATGGGTAATCTTCTAATTCAGCCAACTGTTTATTTATAGATGCTTTTTCAAAATTTTTAGCCAAACATAAAACATAATCATGCTCAGTAGCGATGAACTTTACATCCATTCTGGGAGCAACTCCACTTTTCCTTATAAAACATGAAATAAAGTATAATGAATTCCAAATAGACATTTTTTTAAACTCTTCAATTTCATTATCATCAATACTCACAAAAATCACTCCATCTTCCCTCATTAATTTCCTTGCTAACTGCAACCTATTCTCCATCATACTAAGCCAGCTGGAATGCTGATACCTATCTCTATACAAAAACTCATCGTTCCCTGTGTTATATGGCGGATCAATATAAATACACTTGACTTTCTCTTTATACTTCTCTAAAAGCAAGTTCAATGCCTGAAAGTTTTCGCTTTTAATAAGTATGCCATCCAAAAGGTCGTCGAGAGGGATTGCTTCGTCGCTACCGCTCCTCGCAATGACAGGAGAGGAGGTAAGTTTCTCGAGGAGTTTTTCTTTGAATTCCTGGCTGAAGTATTTTGTATCAATCGGTAAATGAAGGTTTTTTAGAGATTGCTTCGTCACTTCGTTCCTCGCAATGACGAATCCTAATTCTTTCCATTCTTTTAGTTGCTCTTTGCTCTTTAAAATCTCATCATAAAACTCTTCCGGTATTCGGTCTGTGGTTATTACATACTCGGTCTTTAATACAAACTTCTTTTTCTCCCATAACCTCTTCTGGAAGTCCTCGATCTGGGAGAGAAAATCAATGAGAGACTCTCCGATCTCCCGCACCACCTTGGCACGGGTGATGTGTTTATCTAAAAATCTTTCCTTTTCCAGTGTCTCGAGAGATAAAACCTCGGCTTTGATAAAGTAGTCCAATTGTTCGGCGAGGAATTTCTTAAGGTTTTTATGGATGAAATAATCCTTTGTGTTTTTGGCTGTGAATCTTGAAATCTGATAAAGAAGAAGGGGTCTTTCATTTTTATATTCCTTGCTCAAAAATGATTTTAATTCAATACCCTCAATTTTCTTTAGAACTTCATCATAAATCTTCTGGTTAATTTTCTCCTGCTTTGAAGTGTTGCTACCGCCTTCCACGCCGTAACTTTTTACCTCTTCCTCGGTGAGTTCTCTATACTGAAAGCGGATGATTAAGTTCTTATTATCCCCCTCACCCTTACCCTCTCCCACAAGGGGAGAGAGAATTATTTCTACCGGATTTTCATCATCCAGAATAAAAAATCTTGCCTTTGTAGCTTTCTTTGCCCCTAATTCTTCTCTAACTGAAACGATACGGAAAATAACTTTATACTCATTGGCTTCAAATGTGTAATCCCGAAAAAGAAGACCAGTTTTTGTGTAATACTGCTCATTATTTGCCCAATAAAGTTTTACTTCTTCGCCGTTATAAGGAATGGCATATTTATGCCCTTTTATGGAGTAGCGGTATTGCGGGACAAAATCGCCTTCTTCATAGTAACGGGAGAAAAAATTATAGAGGTCGTTGAAAACCTGTAATTTGATTTCATCAATAGTTTCCGCCTCATCTTTTTGTGCTTTTAGGGAAAGAAAATCTCTGCCAAGAGGTGTATCCTTGAACTCTCCTTTAAGCTCTCCGGTAGGGGTAAAAGCCTTTGTTCCTAAACCCTGAATGACCTTCTCTTTTGCCCCTTCAAATCTCCGATTTATGTCGGTTAGTCTTTCACCTTTATGTTTAGCAAAGGCAGATTCAACCTTATTTTTAAGGTCTTCCTGAATAAATTTCTCAATTCTATCCCGTTTGTAATTCAGAACACGATAAATCCCGAAATCCAAATCAGAAGTTTCAAACTGAAAAAGCCTTTCAAGCAAATCCTGAAATTTTTGAATGGTATCCATAGTTACCTCACTTATTTACTTTTTTATCTTTCCTCCCTGCAGAATTGTTCTTCATTTCTCCTCCCATACTAAACCATACTTCTTGCGCTTCTTTAATCGCTTGATTTCTTTAATCAAATCTTCTTTTCTCCAGTTTTGATAATCTCTATTTTTAGGCATAAATAATATTTCTGATTTTGGTTAATACGTTCTTTACAAATTCTGTAAACTCACCGCACTCTTTTTCTGTAACCTCAACTCCACCTGCATAGAAATCAAGATTTCTCTTTGAACGCATAATATTTCCCATTGTCATAATAGAATCGTCTTTAAGAATCTGAGCGATTTTCTCGATTATTTTAAAATGGTGGCCGGGAACGCTTTTTATTTTTACTTGATAAAAACTTAGTAAGGCAATACCCGCCTTAATGAAGTCGGTATAAACATAATTGAATTTTACCTCTAAGAATTTGTCTTCCTCAGCAATGTTTAGATCTTTCAGCGCATTTTTAAAATTGTTGTTGATCTGTTCTTTGGTAAATTCGAGTTTGCTAAAATACCTTTCGTCAAACTTCATAAGTTTATTCTAATGTGTTTATTTTTTAAAATCCCTGTTATGAATGGATCCTTATTTTTAATTTTTCTCTTGAATTCCTTTTCACCAATATCAACGACATTTATTTCTCTATTAATTTCCTTCTGTAGTTTATTAAGTTTTTTCTGAAGTGAAATAATACTATGGCCACCTACAACTATTAAATCAATATCACTGTGAGTATCCATTTTATTTTTAGCATATGAGCCGTAAATATAAACCTCTCTTATTGCCTTAACATCCTTTAGGGCGTTCCTTATACCCTCCTCAAATCCAATTGTTTTGATGACTATTCTTCTATACTCGTTGTATAGAGGATAATCTCTATTTATAGGATAGAGTTTAAGATTTCCTCTAACCTGACTTTTTAGAATTCCTTCTCTCTCTAATTCCTTTATTTTCTTAACGAGGTTTCTCTTATCAAGGGCAAGATTTCTCGATAATTCGTTTATATAGAGACTCTCTTTCGGATTAAGAAAGAAATAATTTAACAGTTTCCTTGTTATCTCAGATTTCAAAGAAATCATCGGTTCTCCTTATATTACACCGATAAGTGTAATGTATTACACCGCTTCTATCAATGAAATTATGAGGAATCCAGTGGTCGTATCAATCTTCTCTCCTTAAAACTAAAGAAAGCATTTTTAGTAACAACTATATGGTCAACAACTTCTATACCTAAAATCTTCCCAGATTCTACTAATCTTTTTGTAATTTCTAAATCGTCTTCCGATGGTTCGGGGTCGCCTGATGGGTGATTATGGATAACTATAATTTGAACGGCATTGCGGGAGATAGCTTCTTTGAAAACCTCCCGAGGATGAACAAGATTAGCGGTAAGGGTCCCAACAGAAATTATACTTTCTTTGGCAATTCTGTTGCGGGAATCCAGGGGGAAAATTAAAAAATATTCCTTCTTTTTATCTTTCAGAATGGGTTGAGCAAATTCTGCTACATCTTTTGGGGAAGAAATAACAGTATCCCCTGATATTTCTTTGTCTTGGGTTTCTAATCGTTTTAATATCTCAAAACAGGCCTTAATTTGAGCTGCTTTTGCTGAACCAATTCCTTTAATTTCACAAAGCTGTTCAATAGTTGCCTCAGAAATCCCTTTAAGATTCTTAAATCTTGCTAAAAGTTCCTGGGCAATATTTACTGCCGACCTGTTTGGAGTTCCCCGGGCAATAATTAAAGTCAGAAGCTCCTGGATTGAAAGAGATTCGGAGCCTAACTTTATCAGTCGTTCCCGTGGACGCTCTGTTTTTGGCAGGTCATGGATAGTAAAAGATTTTTCCATAGTACGAATTAACGGGGTTAGGGTGAGCGACGGGATTCGAACCCGCGGCCACCAGGACCACAACCTGGTGCTCTAACCGAGCTGAGCTACGCTCACCATGCAAAATCAAAAGTCAAATTTTGAAGCAGTAAGATATTCTTTAAGTAACTTTATCCTTTCTGCAGTTGGAGGATGAGTAGATAGCCATCGGCGGCTTAAGCCTTTCTGCCTTTCTTCCTCCCTGAACATCTCCAGAACTCTGACTTTTGCCCAGGGGTCAAATCCAGCCCTATGGGCATATTTCACCCCCTGCCTGTCAGTCCACAGCTCCTCTTCCTGGCTATACCCCATCATAATGATTGAAAGCGCCGTTGCCGCAAAATAAGCCATTCTACCAACTTCACCGCCAGATACCATAGCTCCAAGGAGGAAGGCTTGTCTAAGCTGGTGAGTTTGAAGCCTTTCTACTCCATGACGGGCAGTAATGTGGGCAATCTCGTGCCCAAGGATAACCGCCAGCTCATCATCATCCAACTCATCAAAGAGCCCGCTTGTCATAAAAACAGGGCCACCGGGCAGGGCAAAAGCATTCATTTCTTCCTCTTTAATTACCTGGAAACTGTAAGGAAGGGCAATGTTGCTTGATACAAAGGCGACCTTTCTGCCAATTCGTGTTAAATATTGAGACCTCTCCTCACAAATTTCAAACTCTGCCCTAACTTCCTCCGCTGCAAGTTGACCAATGGCAATTTCTTCTTCACGACTAAAGACAATCCACTGCTGCTCTCCTCTTGCCGGGTTGTAAGTGGGAGCACAACCAGCAATGAAAGCAAATGATGACAGAAACACAAGCAACCAATACTTCTGCTTATTATTATTTGACCTCACTTCTCAAGCTCCTTCGGTCCTTTTATATCATAAAAAAAGGTTTTTGTAATTATAATTTTTTTTGCTTAAAATTAATAGGTATCTTTTGGAGAAATAATCCTTTAACTCAGCAGGGAGTTAAGATGAGCAAGGACGCATTGGGGGAGATATCCTAAGTTATACCCGCCTTCTAAGACTGATATGATTCTACCTTCAGCAGAACTTTCAGCAATTTTTTTAACAATGTCGGTAAACTGGCTAAAGTCCGATGCGGTTAATCTTAGATTATTTAGCGGGTCATCGATATGAGCATCAAATCCTGCCGAGATAAAAACTATCTCAGGGGAGAAACTTTTTACTCGTGGAATGAGAACATCGTTAAAAATACGCAAAAAGTCCTTTGCTTCGCTTCCCCAGGAAAGGGGAAAATTCAGGGTAAACCCCTTTCCGTCTCCTTTTCCTGTCTCATCGGAATCTCCCGTTCCGGGGTAATGGGGATATTGATGGAAAGAGACAAAGAGAACTGATGGGTCACAATAAAATATGTCCTGAGTTCCATTTCCATGATGGACATCCCAATCAATGATTAAGACCTTTTTTAATCCATATTTCTTTTGCGCATATTTAGCGGCAATAGCGATGTTGTTAAAAATGCAAAACCCCATTCCCCTATCTCCCAGGGCATGGTGTCCAGGGGGACGCACCAGAGCAAGGGCATTCCTGACTTTTCCCTCAATAACGGCATCGGCAGCAGCAAGCACTCCGCCGGCAGCCAGCAGTGCAATCTCAAAAGAGGAAGGTAGAACGTACGTATCAGGGTCAAGGTATCCCCCTCCCCTCTCGCAGAGTGATTTTACTCTAACAATGTAATGAGCAGAATGGACATATTCAATTTCCTCTATTTTTGCCTGACGTGGGGCGATGCTCCTTGTTGCCTCAAGCATTCCCTCTCTCTCAAGTGTTTCCATAATTGCCAGGAGCCGCTCGGCATTCTCGGGATGACCTGCCATAGTATGCTTAAGGTAATCAGGATGATATATTATACCAGTGTTCATTTTTTAATCTGTGTAATCAGACCCAGGGAAGTAGCAATGTCAAGTGCAACCACATATTCTTCTCTGGTTGTCCTGCGAGACAGCAAAGAAAAATTAAATGCTTTGTAACAGGGATGATACTGGTCCATTATGTTCACATAAGTGTCTTTAGAAATATCTTCTGCAATGAAACGGATAACATCAGCCGTCCCGGCAAGGTTATGAGGCAGAATTAGGTGGCGAATGAGCAGTCCCCGTTGGGCAATTCCATTTTCATCCACTTTAAGATTTCCTACCTGACGATACATTTCTTTCAATGCTTCCTTCATTATCTGCGGGTAATCAGGAGCATTGGAATACTTCCTCCCCTCTTTCTCAACTCCATATTTGGCATCGGGCATATAGATATCAATTATCCCATCCAGAAGATAGAGAGTTTCCACTGACTCATACCCGCCGCAGTTATAGACGAGAGGAAGAGTAAGCCCCCTTGCGACTGCAATTCTCAGTGCTGAAATAATTTGCGATATAAGGTGAGTGGGAGTAACAAAATTTATGTTATGGCATTTATTTTTCTGCAGAGTGAGCATTTTATCTGCCAGCTCTTCAATGGAGATTTCTCTTCCCACCCCGAGTTGGCTTATCTCACAATTCTGGCAGAACTGACAGGAGAGATTGCAATTCGTAAAGAATATTGTCCCGGAACCAAAGTGTCCTACAAGTGGGGGTTCCTCCCCAAAATGAGGACCAAAGCTGGAAACAACGGGAAGTTTTCCTGTCCGACAATAGCCATTTTCATCATTCAGCCTGTTAACTCTGCACTTTCGTGGACAGAGAGAACAAGATTCCAGTATTTTATAAAATTTTTCTATCCTTTTATCAAGCTCACCACTACGGTAGAGCTCTCTATAGTTCATTCCACAGTAACGCTTTTTGCCAAGTTTCGCGGCTGGTCCACCGGGCACTTTCTCTTTATCGCAATATGATAGGCAAGAAGCTGTTTCCAATATATCCAACTATTCCGCACATTTTTTTCTCAGCTCTTTTCCTAATTTTCCTCCAGGGTGAAAGCGGGCAAACTCATCCCTGGCAAAACCTCGTTTATCAAGCAGCGCCATTGCCAGTGCATCTCCCATTGCCAGAGCGGCAGTTGTGCTTGCAGTAGGAGCAAGACTTAGCGGACAAGCCTCACGGTCAACGCTTATGTCAATGACAATATGACTGTTTTTTCCCAGAGTAGAATTAACTTCTCCCGTAAAAACAATTATTTTCGCGCCCATCTCTTTAATCAGCGGGAGGAGCTGGAGAACCTCAATAGTTTCTCCACTATTGGAGATGGCAAGAATGATATCCTCATTTGTTACCATGCCAAGATCGCCATGAACAGCCTCGGTGGGATGAAGAAAAAAAGCAGGAGTGCCGGTACTCGCAAGAGTTGCAGCAATTTTTCTTCCGATGTGACCTGACTTACCAACACCAATAACAATTATCTTTCCTTTATTCTCAAGAATCATTTCTACAGCGCTGGAAAAATTATGGTCAACCCTATCAATCAAGCCATTAATTGCCTCCGCCTCCAGATGAAGAACATCCTTTGCCCGCTTTATTACTCCTTTAGTGTCCAGGAGAAATTGTTTTTGATTTTTGGTTTTTGGTTTGCACGTTTCTAAAAACTTATCTATGCTACGCGCTTCAGCAGAGGTTATTGGCTTTCCTCCTACCGCCAGGCAATCATCATCAATTCTGCCAAGTTTCTTTAAGGCATACTTGATTACCGCCGACGGATTTTCAATGCATACCTCCCGAAAATCCATCAACATCTCACCTATGTTCCATACCATTGAGCAATAATCAGGGTCTTTCTTGCGCGCATCATAAGGGTTCAGAGAGAAGTTTACGGCATCTTTCCACTGCTCAGGAAAAACATTGGCCCCGGCAGAGATGACTCCACTCATGCCGGGGCATTTAAGAAAACTTGCCTCGCTCCCGTCATAAACCCTGAAATCCCTTCTCTTCCTCACTGTCCTGAGATAGTTAAGTCCCCTAAAGAGGTCTCCTGCATGTTCCAGTCCCACTATTTTATCATTTAAGCTTAATTCTTTTAGAATAGCCGTTCTGATATTTCTTCTCATCAGGCCGCCTTTCCTTTTCATGATGAGTAGTGGATTGTTGTAAAGAATAAAGGGATGCTCTGTCAGCTTCCCTAATTCAAGGTAGTTATCACTTAATCCACGATTGCCGTGATACCATAGGGGGCAGTCAAAAAGAAATATTCTTCCCCGATAGTCAAGCCTGTCAATTTCTTTTTTCAACTTCTTTATGTTTTCTCTGGTATCCTCTAAATCCTCACCTGTAATTCCCACAAAAAGATTGGTTCTGCCGGCTACCATTTCCAATGTCAACCTAATTAACTCAAAGCGGTGATTATTTTCAAGAAGAAACCATTCCCCTATAATGCTTGCTCCGACAAGAATTCCATCTGAATGAGGGATAATTGACTCAACAAGTGTCCCAAGACTCTCTTTATCTACTCCCCCACTGCTGTTCAATGGAGTAATAAGAGCCGTAATTAATCCTTTTGGTGGTAAAATATTCATTTGGATTAGATTTTACCCACATCTCTGGTTGCCGTCAAGCTACCTTTAAAAAACTGCTCTTACTCCAGCAAAGACAGAAGCTCCCGGAGTTCCATAGCCCCTTGCCTCCTCATAGTCCTCGTTGAAGATATTTTCACCACGCAGAAAAAGCTGGAAGTCCTCCGTCCAGTCATGAGAGGCAGCAAAATCAACGCGGGTGTAACTATCCAATCTTTCTGTATTTGCGGCATCGTCCCAGCGAGCGCCAATATGGTTAAAGTGCAAGTTTAGATTGACTCTCTCCACGGGACAGTAGTTGAAGCTGAGGCTATGCTTAATCTGCGGCCTTCTGGCTAATTCATTTCCTTTATGCACACCCTTTAAAACCACAGTATCAGTGTGGGTGTAGTTAGCCGTTACCCTCATATTTTCAGCGGGCAGAAAAGAAACCTCTAACTCTATTCCTTCTGTTCTTGCTTCATCCACATTGCTCGGGGTCCAAAACCAGGGCCTTACTTCTGCCCAGGCAATTAAGTTCTCAATGTCATTATGAAAATAAGTTGCTCCTATATGGAATCGCTCGCCCCAGAAATCTATGCCTAAGTCGTAACCGGTGCTTTCTTCGGGCAAAAGATCTGGGTTACCGGCACTCCAGGGAGTAGCGGGCCAGAAGAGGTCATTAAGAGTAGGGGCTTTAAAGGCAGTGCCCCAGTTTCCTCTTAATTTTACCGGCGCCTCCGGAAGAAGATAAGCGATACCTATGTTGTAATTAGTATCGCTGCCAAAGGTCTCGTGGTCATCTATCCTGATACCGGTAATGAGAAAAAACTTTTCTTCTAAATTCCATTGATGCTGAAGGTAGTAACCCCGGTTAGTAATTGACTTATCAAAATTTTCCACTAACGGGTCCCCACCTTTAGAGACTCCTTCCTGCTTCTCCCGCTCAATACCGGCGATAAAAGTGCTCGTCTCTCCTGCCGCAAATTCATGCTGCCAATTGATGGTGCTTATGCGAGTATCCAGCTTGAAATTATGCCATGGCGTGTCAGGGTCTTTGTTCTCCAAGCTTTCGTCACTAATGGAGGTGTTCACCTTATGGCTCCATCTCTCGGTGAGCAACTGGTTGAAGTTAGCGGAGAAAATCAGAGATTCCCTATCGCTGGTGTAATTCAGGTCGTCAACAACCACACCCCGAACAAAACCATCAAGGTCAACGCTGGCATCGGTGTGGCGCAGGGTAAAGTCTAATTCTGCATCTTCAAACACAGGAAAGCCAAAACGGGCAGAAAGAGATGTGTTTTCAGAGCCATCATCTTCTACCCCAACCTTTGCCCGTGATATTCCATCGGTGACAAAGTTGGAGATACTAAAGGAGTGGTGGAATGGTTCAACACTGCCTGAGGTGGCAAGTGATACCCGACGAGTGCCAAAGGAGCCAGGCTCAACCAAGAATTCCCACCGGGCAGGTCCCACCCCTCTTTTAGTGATGATATTGATTACCCCACCTATGGCATCCGAACCATAAAGGGTGCTTTGAGGACCGCGGACAATCTCAATCCGCTCAATATTATCCACCGTCAGGTGGGCAAAGTCAAACATACCAGTGGTGGGACTGTTCACCTTTACTCCATCCACCAATACGAGAGTATGACCTGAGTTAGTTCCTCTTAGAAAGACTGAGGTAAGTGCCCCCGGCCCTCCGCTTTGAACTACATCTAACCCGGGAAGACCGCGCAGCGCCTCCAAAACTGTTGTTTCTCCCCCCTCGGCAATTTCCTCAGCACTAATTACCGTAACTGAACTGGACAGCTCTGCTACTGTCGCTTCCCGGCGGGTAGCAGTTACTATTATCTCGCCCAAATCAAAAACGGGCACTTCTGCCCGACTAATCCCCGCTGTAGAGACAAGAATCCCCACCAGCGCAATCCCAAAAACAAATTTCCTTAAATACTTGCTCATTTTTCTCCTCCCTCGAGAATACTTTCCAGGATAAGCAATGGACCGGACTCTCCGCCAGTAGGCGGAATCACCGTTGCGGGGCAGCGAAAGGAATCACACCTTCACTTCCTTTGCCTATCTGGAATTACTTATTACTTTTATCCGAGCAGAACCGCAGGCATGCTTTTCTCACCTCCTTTTTGCCCAAATTAATTCTGCCGTTTTCCTAATCTTCTAACCTCACATTATTCAAAGTAATTTACATGAAATATACCCTAATGTCAACATACGGATTTTCCGTTTTTTTTAAGTAAAGCCTAAACGGCTTCCTTTGCCTCTCTGGTCTTAGCCACTTTAATAAAAGATTCCCTTTCTATCACCAATCCTTCATCAAGAGTGCTATTTAATCCCTTGTTGACGCAAAAGATAAGAGTTCTGGTTACAAGAGGAGATCGTTTAGCAAGCTTTTGAGCAAGCTTTTTAGCCTCATCAATCACTTCCACTTTTTTTGCTAATTTATTTACCAATCCTACCCTGAGAGCTTCATCAGCAGTTATTTTAGTGCCAAGTATCATATATTCCAGAGCTTTAGCCCGACCGATAAGTCGCGGCATTCGCTGTGTTCCGCCCCATCCCGGTATGATTCCCAGACTGGATTCCACCAGGCCAATACGAGCGCCCTCTTTCATTATCCGAAAGTGACAGGCCATGGCTAATTCACAGCCCCCTCCTAAAGCATGGCCACCAACAGCAGCAATTACCGGCTTACTGCATCGCTCAATTTGATTGCACATATCCTGCCCCATCATGAGAGCTTCAGCAATATTTTTTGCTCTAATTATATCAGCAAGGTCAGCGCCGGCCGAGAAAAAGCTCTCTCCTGCCCCGGTAATAATAATCACCTTTATATTTCTATCCTCTTCAAGCTCACCAAGTATCTTACCAAGCTCTTCAATGGTAGCAATATTCAACTGGTTAGCTTTAGGGCGATTAATGGTTACTACAGCATAACTTTCTTCCTTTTTTATAATCAGATTTTCACAAGCCATTGACATCTATCCTTTGACACTTCTCTGTGCCTTTGTGTCTTTTATTGAATCCTTAAATCCTTCTCTCATTAGTATCTACCTTCTGTCAAGTAGAAATGGCATTTGAGCTCCTTGCTCCTTTTTCTTCTCTGTGATATGCTTCGTCAACCCGGAGGTGATAAAAAATGAAAAATTGTTTGTTCTGTCAAATTGCAGCAAAAGAAGTGCCAGGCGAAATTGTTTATGAAGATGACGACATCCTTGCATTTAAAGATATAAATCCTATGGCACCGGTTCATATTCTTATTATTCCCAGGAAACATATCTCAGGAATAACATCCTTGAAAGAGGAGGATAAAGAGATAGTTGGAAAAATTTATCTCACTTTTAGTAAAATTGCCCGTGAGTTTTCTGTCTACCAGTGTGGATTCAGGGTTATCGCAAACTCCGGCCCGGATGCCGGACAGGCAGTTGACCATCTTCATTTTCATCTTTTAGGAGGAAGGACACTGAGCTGGCCACCTGGATAATATACAAAAATATGGAAAATTCAGCCAGTAAAATTAGAAATTTCTGCATTATTGCTCACATTGACCACGGTAAGAGCACTCTTGCCGATCGGATTCTTGAGTACACTCATACTATTAAGGAAAGAGAATTTCGCGAGCAGGTGCTTGATAGCATGGACCTGGAGCGCGAGCGAGGCATTACCATTAAATCCAAGACAATAAAAATTAACTATCTTGCCCGTGACGGAGAGCAACATACTCTAAATCTGATTGATACGCCGGGGCATGTGGACTTCAGTCATGAAGTCTCCCGCAGCCTGATTGCTTGTGAGGGTGCCCTGGTAGTGGTTGATGCTGCTCAGGGATTACAGGCGCAGACGATTTCAAACATTTACCTGGCAATAGAATATAAATTACGCATCATACTTGTAATCAACAAGATTGATATGGAAAATGCAGATGTGGATTTAGTGAAGAAAGAGCTTGCCGGTATTCATGAGCTTGATGATGCTCCATGCCTTCTGGTTAGCGCCAAAGAAGGCACCGGCATTGCTGAATTGCTTGAGGCAATCGTAGAATACATTCCACCTCCGAAGTGCAGCAATGAAAACAAAAGCTCTAATTTTAAAGCACTGATATTTGATTCCACCTTTGATACATACAAAGGCGTTGTCGTCTATCTTAAAATAGCTTCCGGTGCGGTAAAGAAAGGCGATATGGTGCAGTTTCTTTCCAATAGAAAGGAATTTGAGGTTAACGAGACAGGCATCTTCAAATTGAAGATGGAAAAAAAAGAATCCTTGACTTGCGGCGAAGTTGGATATTTAACCGCCAACATTAAAAACATTCAAGACGCTCGTATTGGAGATACAATAGTTTCCAGTCTCAACTCTGCAGAAGAACCAATTGCAGGATACAAACCGGCAAAGCCAATGGTTTTTTCGGCTATTCACTCAATAGAATCCCAATGTTATCCATTATTAAGGGGGGCGCTTGACAAATTAAACCTTAATGACCCTTCTTTTACCTATGAGCCAGAAACCTCATCATCATTAGGGTTTGGATTTCGCTGTGGATTTCTTGGACCGCTTCATATGGAGATTGTTCAGGAGCGGCTGGAAAGAGAATACGACCTTGACCTTATTTCCTCAGCACCGAGTGTGTGTTATCAAATAAAAATTAGGGGAAAGACTGTGCTTATTGACAGTCCAGCAAAGTTTCCTCCACCCCAGGAAATAGAGAAGACGGAAGAGCCGTTTGTCAGGATAAAGATTTTCTCTCCGGATGAGTACATGGGAGCATTGATAAAACTTTGTAAGGGGAGAGGAGGTACCTACATCAGCACCAGCTACCTTGACCCCACACGAGTTGTTATCACCTTTGAGATTCCAATGAGTGAAATAATAGTAGATTTTCACGATAGGATTAAGTCCATAACGCGAGGATACGGCTCTCTTGATTATAAAGATATTGGCTATAGAGAAGCAAACGTTGTCAAACTTGATATTCTACTGAATGGCGAGAAGATAGACGCACTTACCTGCATTATGCCCAGAGAGAAGGCGCAGGAGAGAGGTAGAGCGCTTGCATTAAAACTCAAGGAAGTAATTCCCAGGCAACAGTTTCCCATTGCTATTCAGGCAGCTATTGGTAGTAACATTATAGCCCGGGAGACAGTTAAATCCTTTAGGAAAGACGTTACCGAAAAGCTCTACGGTGGGGATGTAACAAGAAAAAGGAAGCTACTGGAGAAACAAAAGCGCGGCAAGAAACGAATGAAGACATTGGGCAAAGTGAACATTCCGCAGGAAGCATTTCTTGCCATTATGAAAACACTCTAACCCCGTTGGAGCCAAGATTTATCTCAATAGAGAATAGGAATAGCTTTAGCCTCTGCAATTTTCCACCTTTCCTCTGTTTTTTCCCAGTGCATTTCAATATCCCGTATTTCTCTGGCGGATGCGTGGGTTACTACGGCAGTCTTGATAGATATAGCCGTTACTTTATTTTTTCTTATGGTAATGGAAACATCGTGAAAAGCAACTTCTACCTCATCAGCAACCATCTTTCTTATCTGATAAATTGTGGCAATAAGTGCTTCCCGCCCATGAATTTCCGGGATGGAGTCGCCCACCACAATTCGGCAGTCATCAGTAAAAAACGCCCCTATCCTATGGATTTCAGCCAGAGCTACAATCCCACCTCCATTTATTGATTTAGACAGCATAGCCGCCAGGGAAATTAAGTAACCATGAATTTGTCGTTCATCATTATGACGGGTAACAATAAGGACAACGATAAAGGAGATAACGAGCAAGAATATTAAAGTCAGGACAATCTTCTTCAAAACAGGGGTCCTCCTGCAATTCGGTGACGCTGGACTCGCCCGAAATCATGAGCCTCAGGAGGCATCTGCCTGTTGTCACCAACCACGAAAAACTCATCTAAGCTAATCTCCACCTCAGGCGTGGTCCAATCGTAGCTGCTCTTTAGATAAGGCTCCGGAGTTAGGTGTCCATTTATGATAAGAGTGCCTTTCTTAAACATCAGCCGTTCCCCGGGCAAGCCCACGACTCTCTTAAGTAATAAAATCTGTCTCCCGGCCAGCCTAATAGCCACTACATCTCCCCGGGCAGGCTCACGGAATCGGTAGCGCAGAGTATTCACGAAGTTGACGGAACCATCACGATAAGCGGGCTCCATGCTGATACCCGTTATGCGAATCGGCAAGAGTATAAACCCGAACACTACAAAACAGACTATTGTTAGAATTAGAGCGCGCAACAGCGTCTGTCGCGGGTTTTTGCCCCAGATAACCCTCTTTACTATTGTACTCACTTTGGTTCACCAGAAAGTCTATTGCGCTTAAAAATATCACTATCTGTAAGAATTTGCAAGTATTTATCCCCTACTCCATTATAAATGAGAAAATTAGTTATAGTAAAAAGGTAAAAATATGATATAATCCCACAGACTCCCAAGTGGAGCAAACAGTCATGTATAAACCCTGTTAAATAGCAAGCATCTAATGATGTAAACGAAGTGGTTCGGATATTTTAAACAAGAATGCAAGTCAAGAATTGTCAAAGGTATCGAATCATGTTGAAAAATAGGAAAATAGCATCCATAGAGATGAGTGGACACAAGGTGAAGAGCTTCACGCCACCTGATACAAAGAATAAGCTACCTAAACTATATGTAGTCAAATCTGGATCGGAAGTCATCTATGTCGGTGTAACGTCTCAAAGCATCCAAAGTCGTTTGAGATATGGTCTAAAGGCACAAGGAAAAGGTGGCTACCACGGGTATAAGTGGAAGGACTTAAGCGAAGTTGACATCTTAATATGGCACTTCCCAAACGAAAGTCGGGACTATGTAGAAGCAGTAGAGGCAGAGCTGGTATATTTGTTTCGCAAGTGCACAGGAAAATGGCCTAAGCATCAGATGGAAATCCACTTTCATAATACTTCAGAGGATGAAATTAAGGCAGTAAAAGCAATCTTTAAAGAATCTTGTGAATAGAAGGCATTACATCCGATAACAGAGCGTATCTGGCTTCGTGCCTTCGGCACTTACCCAAACTTCGGGTTTGCGTAATCCCTGATGAGATTCGCAAATCCCTTCGGGACTTCGCATACACCGATACCGTTATCTGAAATCGTATCAGTTAGAAAATAATAGATGTAGTTATGGGAGGTAGAGGTGTTAGGTAGAGAGAAAAAGTTTTATAATAATGTCCTCTGTGTTTATCCTCATCAGGAAGGGGTTCCGGAAAAAAAATATTGTCCTCCTATTGGGTTGGAATATATTGCTACTGTTTTAGAATCCCTGGTTGAGAAGGTTACCCTTATTGATATGCGATTTGAGCCAAACCTGAATGATTTCCTTAAGGAAGCTGATTTAGTCTGCTTGTCTGTAAACTGGGATTACCAGCGAGAGGCCGCTATAAATATTATTGCTCAAATTTCTTCCGATATCAAGGTCATTGTAGGAGGAAGAGACGCTACGGTTCATGTAGAAGAGCTTTTTGCCGCAGCCCCTAATATAGATATTATTGTCAGAGGAGACGGGGAGGAAATTATTCGGGACATAGTCTCGGGGCTATCTCTTGGGGAGATTACCGGCATTTCTTACCGTGAAGACGGAAAAATTATTCATAATAAAGTTCGCGACCTTCACTCGTTGAATGATGCCATCTATCCTAATAGAAAGATGAGGCGGGCTAATTATAGACTTTTATATGGAGATATAGACCTTGGCCTGGGCATGGACTTTATTTCAACTTCCAGAGGGTGCCCTTATAATTGTAAATTTTGCACTTTTACTAATAATCCTTTGGGGCAGAAAAGGGATTGGAGCGCCAGGTCAGCGCGCTCTGTTATTGAAGAATTAAAGACTATTGATGCCGGGTTTGTTTTTATAGTAGATGACAATTTTGCCATAGATATGAAAAGGGTTGAAGAAATTTGCAATTTGATAATTGCCGAAGGTATTAAAAAGACATTTATGGTTGCCTTAAGACTTGAAATTTATAAGCATCCGCAAGTCTTAAAGAAGATGTTTAAGGCAGGTTTTAAGATACTTACAATAGGAATTGAATCAGCCCAGAATAAAACTTTAAAAGCAATGCAAAAAGGTTTTGATACTACTTTAGCCAAGAAAGCATTTGCCAAGATCAGGAAAACAAATTTTTATATCCATGGCTATTTTATTATTGGATGTATAGGAGAAAGTGAGTCAGAAATGCTGGAGATTGCCTATTTTGCCAGGGAGCTCAAATTGGATACCATTAGTCTCAGTTTACTGAGAACAGAAAAATACTCCCCTCTAAATGACCTTATCTCCAGTTCAACAGGTTATTATGTAGGTGAAAACAATATAGTGTGTTCCATGGAATACCCATTAGAAAAGTTGGGGGATATTAGACGTCGTATAGGTAGGAGCTACTATAATTTTCCTACTGTGCTAAGAATAACAAAGAAAATATTCACTGCTCGCTTAATAACCTTTCCTCACCTGGCTAAATTGATATTTATTCTTTTTCTTAGAGGGGTATTAAACAATAAGAAAAGGAGGAATTATGGAATATAAAGAGGAGCAGGGGGTAAAGATGAAAAAGATAATTTTGCTTGCAGGTATTTTTTTAGGGCTGTGCTCACTTAACTTAGTGGCAAGAGCAGAGCAAAGTGAATACTTATACAGTTCGCCATAAGGAATTAGGAGGTGAGGAAATGAAATTCAATGCAAAGCGATTTATCAATGAAAAGTTGGAAGAGATAAAAAAAGAAGCAGGGAATGGAGGAGCTTTGGTTGCCACCTCAGGTGGTGTTGATAGCATGACGTGTGCTCTTCTATCTTACAAGGCATTGGGCAAAAAAGCAGTTATACTTTTTATAGACGATGGCCTGATGAGAGAAAGTGATAAAAAAATAGTCAGGGAGGGACTTAAACCCTTTGGGGTAACTGTAAAGATAATAAAGGCACAAAAGGATTTTTTCAAGGCTATAAAAGGAAAAGAAAGCCCTGAAGAAAAACGAAAAGCCTTCCGCCAGGTCTTTTATAAAACCCTGGGTAAAGCAATTAAGCAAAATAAAGTAGAGTCATTAATTCAGGGCACTATTGCTGCTGATGTTATTGAAACTAAGGATAATATCAAGACTCAACATAACGTCTTAAAGCAAATAGGAATTGACCCAAAAAAACGATTTGGTTTTAAAGTCGTAGAGCCCTTGCGAGAAATTTTTAAGCATCAAGTAAGGCAAGTGGCGAAGCAATTAGGATTCTCACAACGAGTTTATAAACAGATGCCCTTTCCCGGGCCCGGGTTAGCAACCAGAATAATAGGCGAGGTGACACCCCGGAGGATTAAGGTTCTGAGGCAAGCCACAGAGATAGTGGAAGAAGAGATTAAGGAACTGCGACCATTTCAGGCATTTGCTGTCTTATTGAAGGATAAGGCCACAGGTATTCGAGGAGGAAAGCGCTTTTTTGGTAATATTATAGTGGTCAGGTCGGTAGAGAGTAAGGATGCTATGACAGCATCCGTTACCAGGGTTCCGTGGCGAATCTTAGAGAAAATCAGAGATAGGATTACAGAAGAGGTTCCTCAGGTAATAAAAGTTCTATTTGACATAACTCCGAAGCCACCAAGCACAATTGAATTTATTTAAGTTCAAGCCGCTCCCTAAAAAATAAGAGGTAAATGAAGAATATTTTGGTGACTGGCCGCCCGGGTGTTGGGAAGACAACATTAATCAAGAAGGTCATCAAAGACTTTGAGCTGGATGCCGGTGGTTTCTATACTCAGGAAGCGAGAAAGGGAGGCATCCGCCAGGGATTTGAGATTGTTACCCTCAGTGGAAAGAGAGGAACACTGGCTTCTGTGAACTTCAACAGTCCTTACCGGGTGGGAAAATATGGAGTGAACCTTAGAGACTTAGAGGAAGTAGCGGGAGGAGCCATTGAGGAAGCTCTTGAGAAGAATAGCTTCCTTGTCATTGATGAGATCGGCAAAATGGAGCTATTCTCCGAGAAGTTCATTTTCCTTCTCAAGAAAGCGCTGGAAAGTTCGGTTAAGCTCCTGGGAGTGATTAAGCTCAAGGATAACCAGCTTACCAGCGAGATAAAAAATCGTCCCGATACCGTGGTCTATACCCTGGACAGAGCCAACTTCCATCTGGTGGAAGAGAAGATAAAACGAGACCTGGGTGATCAGGAAAAATAAAATTATGAAAAATTGCAGATTTTTAGGGTTAATCAAAATTATTGTCGGTTTTCTATTTTGTATTCTGTTACTTGGTTGTATCGTTTACGCAGGTGAGTTCTATCGTTAGGTCATAGGAGAAAAATGAATGAATCTGTATGATGAACTCTTTTCCATTGTGCGTAAATTCTCAAGGAACGATATCAAATATTCAGTAATCGGTGGTATAGCAATGGCGTTACATGACGAACCGAGATTTACGAAAGATATAGATTTTTTGATAATGTCAGAGGAAATCAACGATGTTAGAGGATTGCTTGAAAAGCTCGGGTATTTTGAATCAGCAGAACCATGGAAATTTAAGAATATTGCTCTGACGCTACATAGATTTATGAAAACGGAGGGAGAAGAACATTTGGCTGTGGATATTCTGCTTGGAAATGAAGAAAAGCACAAGAGGATAATTGCTGACTCAATTGAAGAGGAGTGGGAAGAAGGTAGAATACGGATAATAAATAAGGCTGACCTTATTTGGATGAAAGAGCTTAGAAATTCTGACCAGGACAGAGTAGATATAGGGAGATTAAAAAATGACAAAGATTGAGAAAATAATTAAAGATGTTAGTGATTTGCACCAGTTCTATGCAAAGATACAAAAAAGGAAGAAAATTAAGAAAATAACAAAAAATAAGGCAAAGGTTTTAGCA
>BBPF01001091.1_pt3 | contig 31602 bp, 25 predicted proteins | sample 1343921 | NCBI WGS metagenome assembly BBPF01 (sample SAMD00019090, study PRJDB2971) | groundwater metagenome | isolation source: The Cedars highly-alkaline
GGTGGAAAGACCGGGCTCTGGGAGGAGTATATTTTGGGCGGGACGGCGGGTTTTTTATGGGTGAAAAATCAGACAAGCTATACCTTATCCGCAGAGATAGAACCTGGAGCAAAATTGAATTGTGCGAGGTGAATACTCACACTGGAGAATTGCGAGTTTTAATTTCCGAAGAAAGTAAGCCATACTTTAATACCCGTTTTGCCCAACTCGCAGTGATTGAGGAGGGGAAAGAGCTTATCTGGTGGTCGGGGCGCGACGGATGGGGACACCTTTATCTTTATGATGGGAACGGTAAACTTAAAAAACAAATAACCCGTGGTGCCTTTAATGTTGGCAGGATTCAGCACATCGACACCCTTGGGCGTACAATATATTTTGAAGCCTTTGGCAGGGAAGAAGGAATTAACCCCTATTATGCCAAGTTTTATAAAACTGATTTTGATGGCCGAAGGATTACCTTGTTGACTCCCGAAAATGCTACTCATTCATTCTCCATGTCAGAATCCTCAAATTTTTTTGTTAGCAATTTTTCAAGAGTTGATCAGGCACCGATTTCGGTATTGCGCGATAAAAAGGGGCACATAATTATGGAGCTTGAAAGAGCCGATATTTCAAGGCTTTTGGAAGCCGGCTGGAAAATGCCCGAAACTTTTATAGTAAAGGCTGGCGACGGCGTAACCAATTTATACGGGGTAATGTGGAAACCTTTCGTTTTTGATTCAGGCAGAAAATACCCGATAATCGCATATGTTTACCCTGGTCCCCAAACGGAGCCTGTTCCATCGTCATTTACAATTACAGGTTCACGTGCCCGTACAATTGCTCTGTCACAATTAGGCTTTATTGTTGTAGCTGTTGGCCAGAGGGGGGGCAGTCCTCTTCGCTCAAGGTATTACCATACTTTTGGCTACGGAAACCTGCGAGACTACCCGCTTGAAGACAATAAAAAGGCTTTGGAACAATTGGCTGCCAGATATTCATTTATTGATATAAGCCGCGTCGGTATTTATGGCCATTCCGGCGGCGGATTTATGTCAACCGCTGCCATGCTTGTTTATCCTGATTTTTACGATGTTGCAGTTTCTTCTGCCGGAAATCACGATAATAATATTTATAATATTTGGTGGAGCGAAGTTCACCATGGAGTAAAAGAAATAACCAAAACTGTGAAGAAAAATGTGAAAGATGAAAAAACAAGAGAAATGATAGAAGTACTTGATACTATCACGAAATTTGAGTCCAGAATTCCCGACAATGCCTCACTGGCAAAAAATTTGAAAGGTCATTTGCTTTTAGTACATGGCGACATGGACAACAATGTGCATCACGCGCATACACTGCGTGTTGCAAACGCACTTATAAAAGCCAATAAACGCTTTGATCTTATGATTTTGCCGGGACAAAGACATGGATTTGGCAACTACCAGCAATATTTTGACAGAATGGTTTGGTATTATTTTGCGGAACACCTGCTTGGAGACTACAGAAATAATGTTGATTTACATGATTATTAAGAAATTTATTCTTTATCCATTACTTGTCATTTAAGTATGCTGAATACCAATCAAATAACCATGATTTAGCGGTCAAACAGTAGTATATTAGCAGGATTTTTTAAAACTGAAATATTAATAAAGCCGCACCCAAATTGAAAAAGAAGGATTTTAAATTTATTTAACAGTTAAAATCGTTTTTAGCAAACATAATTTTTAATTAGAAAGATTTTAAATTATATTTGCAGTATGAAAAATCAGGCAAAATGTTTGCTTGCTGTTTTGCTCGGACTTACTGTAATATTTGGTTCGAGCGGTTTTTCATTTATAGTTCATCAATGCTTCAAAGCTGAGAATACTATTCTCAGAATTCCGGCCCAAATTACCACTCCATGCTGTAATCATTCGGTGCCAGTTGCTGATTTAGCACATGAAATTACCTGTTGCACCGAAAAAAATGAAGGTGACAGGCAGCAATCCAAAACGGAAATTAAAATTAAATGCTGCACAGATAATTTTCTAATTATTGAAAGCCTCCCCGGATTTATTAAATCAGATTTTTCCGAAAGATTCGTTGCTCAAACAAATCCGTTTGATTTGAATGTTCTTTATTCAATTAACAACAATCCCATTCGTCAAAATCTTAATTTTTATTCCTTCACCAAACCATCTGGTAAAAATATTCTTATTTTCCACCAGTCCCTTCTGCTATGATTTGCTATGTGATTACCAGTTTTTAATCATTAGTAAATCATATTTTTCATTTTAAATTATTTTCATTATGTTAATTAATAAATTACGTTTCGTAATATTTTTAACTGCATTATTTATTTCATTGAATGGTTTTTCTTCAGAAAAGGGACCAATACTAAAGGGTGTTGTTAGGGGACTTGCTGTGGATAATGGAACAGCGCAACTTATTGGTCTTCCATATGCCAATGTATATTGGGCAGAAACCACAGTAGGAGTTACAACAGATGAAAACGGGCTTTTTGAAATTTCCAAGCCTCGGTCAGGGAATGATTTTTTGCTTGTTGTTAGTTTCATAGGTTATACATCCGACACTGTTAAAATAGACAGAAATATTTCTCAAATTGAGATCACTTTAAGTGAAACCGTTCAATTAGAAGAGGTAACGGTAATCAAAAGGATGGGGGGAATTTATATTTCGAAGTTGGATCCATTAAAGACAGAGGTAATTACAATAGAAGGACTTCAAAGTCTGGCTTGTTGTAATCTGGCTGAAAGTTTCGAAAACAGTGCAACGGTCGATGTAAGTTTTTCTGATGCGGTTTCAGGAGCCAGACGAATTCAAATGCTTGGTCTTTCCGGAGTTTATAGTCAAATTATGTTTGAAAATATACCTGTTTTAAGAGGATTAGCTTCAACCTATGGCATGACCTACATTCCCGGAAGCTGGATGGAATCAATACAAATCTCAAAGGGCGCTTCATCGGTAATTCATGGGTATGAATCAACTACGGGACAAATTAATGTAGAATACAAAAAACCGGGCAATTCAGAAAAATTTTTCCTTAACCTGTATGCTGGTATTGACGGGAGATATGAATCCAACATTAATTCAGCCGTAAAACTGAATGACTATTGGAGTACTATGATACTTGCCCATGCTTCAACTCATAGTATGGCATTTGATCATAACCACGATTCATTTATAGATTTTCCTACAGGTTCACAAATTAATTTAATAAACAGGTGGGAATATGAAGTGCCAGGGAAAGGACACTCACAGTTTGGTATTGGTTTTATGAGTGAAAACCGCCATGGAGGTCAGAATGATTTTAATGAAAGCATACATAGGGGCACAAACCAATTTTATGGAATTGGCATTGAAAAAACCCGGTTTAATGTATTTGCAAAAAACGGAATATTTTTTAGAAACAATCCGGGCAGCAGTTTAGGATTAATTGTTTCAGCTACTCTTCATGAGAACGATGCGTTTTTTGGAATAAATAATTATACGGGGAATCACAATAGCTTTTATTCGAATCTGATTTTCGAGACTCCTCTGGACGAGCGTGGTTTTCACACCTTAAGTACCGGAATTAGCTATATGTACGACGATTATTTTGAAAGGTTTAACAATTTGAATATTAGCCGCATTGAATCAGTTCCCGGTATTTTCGGGCAATATACCTATTCGCCGGCTCATAATTTTTCATTAATCCTTGGTTTGCGGGTCGACGAGAATTCGCATTTCGGAACATTTGTAACGCCCAGGTCTCACCTGAAATGGCATATAACCGAAAATACTGTTTTGAGAGGTTCTGCAGGTAAAGGATACAGAACGGCTAATGTATTTGCAGAAAATGTAGGCGTTTTAGCAAGTTCAAGAAATCTGGTATTTGTTGAAGATTTTAAGGCCGAAAGCGCATGGAATTACGGGTTAAATATCACTCAAACGATTCCTATAAGCAACAACAGAAACATTACTCTGTCGGCGGATTTTTACCGCACCGATTTTATAAACCGCGTTATTACCGATATGGAACAGAGTACAGGAAGCGTATATTTTTATAACCTTGATGGTAAATCTTTTTCAAATAGCTTTCAGACAGATTTAATTATTCAGCCTTTCGAAGGGTTTGAAATATCGGCTGCTTTCAGGTACAACGAAGTAAAAGCAACCATAAACAATCAATTACTCGAGACTCCTTTTATTAGCAAACATAAAGGCTTGCTGGTATTATCCTATGTAACGCCATTTAATAAGTGGCAATTTAACATGACCAACCAGCTAGTTGGAAAAAGCCGCTTGCCCGACACCTCAATGAATCCTTTGCAACACCAGAGAGAAGCGTATTCTAAACCTTATTATATTATGCATGCACAGATTACCAAAAAATTCAGGAATCTTGATGTGTATTTAGGAGGAGAAAATCTATTAAACTTTATACAGAAGAACCCGATTATTGCTGCAGACGATCCTTTCGGCAGCTATTTTGACACTTCATTTGTGTGGGGACCATTGTTGGGAAGAAAATTTTATATAGGAATCAGGTACACTATTTAATATTTAACCATTTAATTTTAAAATCATGAATTTTATAAAGCATATTATATTAACAATTTTTGTACTGGCTTTGCCATTGACAATAACTTTAGGGCAAAATCCGAATATTGTTGAAGTTAAAATAAAAACTTCAGCCCAATGCGGCATGTGTAAGAAAGCAATTGAAGAAACACTTGCTTTTGAGCGTGGTGTAAGAAATGCTGTTTTAGATTTGAAAACTAAAATCGTAACAGTACAGTACGATCTGCGTAGAACAAGTCCTGAAAAGATAAGGAAGGCCATAAGTAAAATAGGTTATGATGCCGACGATGTGCCCGCCGATAAAGAAGCGTACGAAAAGCTGGCTCCCTGCTGCAAAAAGCCGGACGATCCCAACCATAGACCTCATTGATAAATGTAATACATAATTGTTACCGAATCTTGTTTAAATTTCAGAAGCTTCCGATTGGAAGCCTCTGAAATTTTACGAAACCAATTGGTAATTAATTATATAACCGCTTCCTAATTCATTTCTTAAAGGGGGATTTCAGGAACAAGTATTAGTTTCGAAATAAGTGGTCGTTTTTTAATACATAAATAAGAACCAAACTTTTGTTTTCTCCCATCAAAATTCAAAAAATCAAAACATTATACAAAAACAAAAAATCTGCTTTTGTAAGACATGTTGATATGGCTCTCATATTGCCAACTGTTCTTTGAATTTGAAAACTTCCTGAATTATTGAGGAATAAAACCTGATAGTCAAATAAGAGATTTTTAAAAATTCAGATTAATTTTACTTTTGAATCGCAATTTGGACTTAAAAAATCTGGCTTATCGATATAAAAAGCCATAAGTTTATTTCCTATTGTGCCTATTCCTCTTGATATTAAATTGAAACAATTGCCAGGATGAATAAAATTACACTTACGGGAAGAAATACGCAATCCCAGATTTTTATTGGGGAATGTTTCAGCAATATTAAGAAATACCTTCCCCAAAAAAATGTTTTTATAATTAGCGACCAAAACCTTTCAATTATTTATTCCGATTTATTTTCGGAATATTCCTGTTTTAAAACAGTTCCCGGAGAAAGTTCCAAAACTTTAAAATATATTACAAAAATATACCAATGGCTTGTTAATAATGGCGCCAACAGAAGTTCGTTTCTTCTCGGAGTTGGAGGCGGCGTTGTATGCGATATTACTGGTTTTATTGCTTCAACTTTTATGCGAGGAGTTGATTTCGGCTTTATTGCAACATCCCTGCTCGCTCAGGTAGATGCAAGCATAGGGGGGAAGAACGGGGTAAACCTTAACGGGCTTAAAAATCTGATAGGTACAATTAACCAGCCAAAATTTGTAATTTGTGATACTGCAATGCTTAGTACACTTCCTTATGAAGAGTTGAAGAACGGGTTCGCAGAAATTATAAAACATGCTCTAATTGCCGACACTAAAATGTTTACTGAGCTTGAAGGCCAAACAGGACAACTTTTAAACCGCGACACGGACTTTTTAAATTATCTTGTTACACGTTCGGTCGAAATAAAAGCAGAAATTGTACAAGCCGACGAGGATGAAAAAAATTTGAGGAGAAAATTAAATCTTGGACACACTTGGGGTCATGCCGTAGAAAAGGTTACAGGATTGCCGCACGGAAAGGCTGTAAGCATTGGGCTTGCATTTGCTGCTAGCTTGTCGGTTTTTAAGGGAAAACTTAAAATTGTCGAAGAAAACAGAATCAGGGCTCTCCTTGAAAAGATAGGGCTGCCGGTTGCAACGGAAACAGATCCCGTAATTATTTTTAATGCGCTATTGTCTGATAAAAAAAGAGAAAACGATTTCATACATTTTGTATTTATGCAGGGGATAGGGAATGTAATAATTGAACCTGTTTTAATAAAGGAACTTAAACAATTTGCCCTTAAATGACGAGTAATGATATTTGTGTAAGTATTGCCAATATAGAATTTCCGGAGTTAACGAAAATTCTTCAATCAGTTGCAATGGCCGAAATCCGGCTAGACCAGCTCAACCTTTCTCACAGGCAAGTAAGCCATGTTTTTTCGTCGCATCACAGATTAATAGCAACTTACAGAATAGGGAAAAGCACTAACTCCGAAAGATTTAAAATACTTGAACAGGCATTGGTTTCTGGAGCCGCCTATGTAGATATAGAGTTGGAAAACCCATCTGATATGAAGGAAACATTAATTGGTCTTGCAAAAAAAAAAGGCAGAAAAGTTATAATTTCATTTCACAATTTTGAAGAAACCCCTGGGCAGAACGAACTGCATAAAATTGCAAAATCATGCTTTAATAATGGTGCTGATATTACAAAAATTGCCTGTTTAGTTAATTTGCCTGAAGATAATGCCCGCATACTCGGTTTATATTCGCAATTTACAAACCTTGTGGCTATTGGTATGGGGGAAAAGGGTTTTATAACGCGCGTTGCAGCAACTTATCTTGGGGCTCCTTTTACTTATGCAGGAATAGAAAAACTTGAAACTGCTCCCGGTCAGCCAGATTATTATGAACTTGAAAAAATTTTTCGTTTTTTGAACTCTGCAAACTCATGAACAGAATAGTAAAACCCTCTGTAATTGACGGAATAGTATCTGCTCCTGCTTCAAAAAGCATTGCACAGAGAGCTATTGCAGTTGCTGCCTTAACAAAAGGTGTTTCAGAGGTTTACAATGCCGGAAATAGCGAAGATGTTAGAAATTGCATTCAGGTATCAAAAACCCTTGGGTCGTTTATTAAGGAACAAGATAACAAATTAATTATCAGAGGAGGAATTAATTATCCCCAAAATCCGCTTGATTGCGGAGAATCGGGATTGGCCTTCAGGGTGTTTTCAGGGATTGCAGCAACTTTTAACAGTGAAATTACTATTACAGGAAGTGGGACTCTTTTGCAGAGGTCAATGACAACGCTTGAACAGACACTAAAAAGCATTGGTGTTGACTGTAAAACATCTGGCGGAAAACCGCCAGTTGTTGTTAAAGGACCAATGCATGGAGGCGAATATTTCGTTAATGGAAGTGACGGTTCCCAGGTATTATCAGGAATTTTGATTGCTTCACCTCTTGCAAATGCCGATATTCTGGTTAAGGTTAGTAATTTGAAAAGCAAACCATACATCGATCTTACGATTGAAGTCATGAGGGCTTTTGGGGTTCAGGTAGTTAACAACAACTACAGTGAATTTTTTATTAAGGCAGGGCAGACTTATAAACCCACAACTTATTTTGTTGAAGGCGACTGGAGCAGTGCAGCATTTCTATTGGCGGCGGGTGCAATTGCCGGAAGGGTTAGGGTTAATAACTTAGAACCCTCATCCCTGCAAGCCGACAAGGCGATTTTAGATGCACTTGTTTCAGCGGGAGCAAAAATTTTAGTTCACGATAATTTTGTGGAAGTGAAAAAGGAAGCTCTTAAAGGGTTTTTGTTCGATGCAACTCATTGTCCCGATCTTTTCCCCCCCCTAGTTGCTATTGCTGCTCATTGCCATGGGAAAACTGTTATTAAAGGAATAGAAAGACTAAGAAGCAAGGAAAGTGACAGGGCGCAAACGCTTCAGTCTGAGTTCGGCAAAATGGGATTATCCATCTCACTTGAAAATGATACTATGGTCATAATTGGATCAGTATTGAAATCTGCAAGAGTTTTATCGCACGGAGACCATCGAATTGCCATGTGCTGTGCCATTGTGGCTTTGGCTGGAACAGGCGATCTTATTATTGAAAACTCAGAAGCGGTTACAAAATCATATCCGGATTTTTTTGAAGATTTGGAAAGCCTAACAAATAAACACCAGTAATATCTATGAATACTTTTGGCAGAATTTTTCGCATAAGCGTTTTTGGGGAATCTCATGGCCCCATGATTGGGGTAGCAATTGATGGTTGTCCCGCAGGAATACCTTTACAAACAGGTGATTTTCATACTGATATTGAACGAAGAAGCGGAGGGAAACCAGGCACCACACCTCGTAAGGAAGAAGATATTCCCGAAATTATTTCAGGCTGGTTTAATGGATTTACTACAGGTTCCCCTTTGTGTATTGTTTTCAGTAACCGGAATACACAGTCGTCCGATTATGAAGAAATCAGGAAAACCTTTCGTCCGGGTCACTCTGATTTTGTTGCATGGAAAAAATTTGGGGGCTACAATGATTATCGGGGCGCGGGACATTTTTCCGGCAGGCTTACAATTGCTCTGATTGCTGCAGGAGTTATAGGAAAAAAAATACTAAATCCGGTGTCAATTCAGGCTGTTCTTCTTTCAGCCGGAGGAAATTCCGATATTGAGGAGGCTATTGGCAGAGCATTAAATGAAGGCGATTCTATCGGAGGCATTGTCGAATGCAAGGCATCAAATATTCCTGTCGGATGGGGAGAACCTTTTTTTGATTCCGTTGAATCTGTTATAAGCCATCTTGCATTTTCTGTGCCGGCAATTAAAGGTATTGAATTTGGTTCGGGCTTTCTTGCTGCAAAAATGTACGGCAGCGAACACAATGATGCCATAATTGACGAAACTGGACGAACTGCTACCAATAATGCCGGAGGAATTTCCGGCGGTCTGACAAATGGAAACGAACTTGTTTTCAGAGTTGCCGTGAAGCCTGCATCAAGTATTTCCAAAAAACAATCTTCATATAGCATTGAGTCGGGTAAAATTAAAGAATTTTCTGTTAAAGGAAGGCATGATGCCTGCATAGCCCTGAGGGTGCCGGTAATTTTGGAGGCTATAACCGCAATAGCCCTTGCAGACTTTATGCTTCTTGAAAAATATGCCGGATGAGGACAGGTAATTTCTCCTAATTTGAGCCTACACTTTTGCGAGGATGATAAGAGTCACAATATTGTTTTTGCTTGTTTACTTGCCGGTTGGGGAGGGTGGCAAAAGGGAATTAAAACCATGCGTACAAAGGTTTTCAGAATTAGCAAAAGATCTTAATTTTTTCCGAAGACATTTAGGCATATTTGATTATCCCGAAAACTACCAGTTTATTTCAGAAAGAGCGAAAAATTTTTTATTTTTAAAATAAAATTTGTAAACCTTGAATTTCCTAGTCTTGTTAAACGATTTTTTTAATTTGTTTTTTCCTAATACCTGTGTTACCTGCAACCGACAGTTGGTAAAAAACGAAGAAGTTATTTGTTTACACTGCCTGTACCATTTGCCGCGCACTAATTTTCATTTATGCGAAGATAACCCGGTGGCAAAAACTTTCTGGGGAAGGGTGCCTGTAAAGAAAGCAACTGCGTATTATTATTTTGCAAAAGGAAGCAAATTCAGAAAACTGATTCATCAGTTAAAATATAAGGGAAGCACGGAAATTGGAATATTCCTTGGCGAACAATTTGCTTTGGAACTTTTACAAACAGAGTTTTTGAATGATATTCATAAAATTGTTCCTGTTCCCCTGCACCCGGCAAAAGAAAAAAAAAGGGGATACAATCAAAGTTACTTTATTGCACTTGGGATGTCAAAGTGTGCAAAAATACCACTGGATGTTAAAACACTCAAAAGAATAACTGCAAGTGAATCGCAAACCAGAAAAACCCGTTTTGAAAGATGGCGAAATGTTGAAGAGAAATTCTCTCTCTCAAATCCTGAAAACTTTGCCAACCAGCATATTTTACTCATAGATGATGTAATTACAACCGGTGCAACTATTGAATCCTGCGCCCAGGCGGTATTGTCTGTTCAGGGGACTAAAGTCAGCGTAGCTTCCCTGGCCTATGCAAATTAATTGGCAACAGAAATGAAAATTCATGTCTGCTTGAATTAGATTGTTGCAGGCTTATTCAGCAATAACAATTCATACTACTGTTAGTCGAAAAACGCCGGTAATTTCGAATTTCGCCCTTGTTTTTCAAAAATAGGATTAGATACTGTTGCTATAATAAATCGATTAATTTTTAGGATTCAAGCAGTTTTTTTTTCAGTATTTCAACACCCTTGCTCGCTTTTTCATAAATAAATTCAACATTTCTGTTCCACGGGCTGGCTACCTCGTTTGGATCGATAAGGTAAATTGGAGTTTTGGCAGGCACATAACCGAGTAGGCTTGCTGCAGGATATACATTGAGCGAAGTACCTATTACCACAAAAATATCTGCCTGGCTGGTAATTTTTATTGCCGGCATCATTGCCGGCACTGGTTCTCCAAACCAAACAATATGAGGCCGCAATTGATAGCCTTTTTCACAAACATCCCCTACCTTTATTTCCCAGCCATCAACGTCATAAACTAAATCTTCGTGAACAGTACTTCTTGACTTATTCAGGTTTCCGTGCAAGTGAAGAATGTTCTTGCTGCCGGCCCTCTCATGCAGGTCATCAACATTTTGTGTAATAATATGAACATTAAAATGCTTTTCAAGTTCAACAAGGCCTGTATGTCCCTCATTTGGCCTGCATTCAATTAGTTGTTTCCGGCGGTCATTGTAAAATTTTAAAACCAGTTCCATGTTGTTTTGCCATCCCTCGTAGCTTGCCACTTCCATAATGTCGTATTCTTCCCACAATCCGCCCATATCGCGAAAAGTGCGAATCCCGCTTTCGGCGCTGATTCCTGCACCCGTAAATACAACTAATTTTTTCATGTGTAATTATTTTTATTCAAACGAATTTACTTGAAATTAAATAAATGGCAAAGAATATGAAACATTGCCCCTGTGGTTCATAAAAACATTACAGGTCGGATTCTTCAAATTCCATTCCCGTAAGGGCATGGGAACATGCTTTATCATTATCGTATAAAGCCAATGGTTAGCCTTGGTTCTATATGTGAGAATATCGACTAATTTATATCCGACGGTTTTGGAATACCACCCTACTTTGTTAACTTAGCAAAAAACAACAGGCATATTAATGCCTGATTATCAGGCTATATATTCACTAATTCATGATAGATCACTCAACCGTAGTCAGAATAATTGAAACTGCAGAAATTCTTGATGTGGTTCAGGACTTTGTTACCCTTAAAAAGAGGGGAGTGAATTATTTAGGATTGTGTCCTTTTCATAACGAAAAAACTCCATCTTTTACCATATCTCCTTCCAAGGGTATTTATAAATGTTTTGGCTGCGGGAAGGGGGGTAATTCGGTGAATTTTATCATGGATCATGAACATTTGTCCTATGCCGAGTCGCTAAAGTACTTAGCCCGCAAATATAATATTGAAGTTACCGAGAGGGAGGAAACTAACGAAGATGTTGAAAAGAGGAATGTAGTTGAAAGTTTGCTTGTTGTTTCTTCCTTTGCTCAAAAATATTTTACTGATTTTCTTTGGAAGAATGAAGAGGGGATTTCTGTAGGACTTGGCTACCTTAAAGAAAGAGTGTTACAGGATCATACCATAGCTAAATTTCAGCTTGGATATTGCCCCGATGGATGGGAAGTATTTTCGAAAAATGCCCTTAAGGCAGCATATAACAGCGAATTTCTTGTAAAATCAGGTCTTTCAATAGAAAAAGACAACAGGTTAATTGATCGTTTTACGGCCAGAGTTATGTTTCCTATTCATTCCCTTTCGGGAAATGTTATTGGATTTGGCGGCAGAACGCTTAAAAGCGACAAAAACACAGCCAAGTATTTGAATTCTCCCGAATCGGAGATTTACCATAAAAGCAGGGTGTTATATGGACTGTTTTTTGCGAAAAAATCTATTGTTCAACTTGACAAATGCTACGTTGTTGAGGGCTATACCGATGTTATTTCTTTTAGCCAGTCGGGCATTGAAAATGTTGTGTCAGCTTCGGGTACAGCGCTTACAACTGAGCAAATAAGATTAATTAAACGGTTTACAAAAAATGTATGCATTATTTTTGACGGAGACGAAGCCGGAATACAGGCTTCGTTGAGAGGCATTGATATGGTTTTGGAAGAGGGAATGAATGTGAAAACAGTTTTACTTCCGGAAGGAGAAGACCCCGACTCCTTTGCACGCAAGAACAATGCAGCCACATTAAATGAATATATTGAAAAAAACGAAACCGATTTTGTATTATACAAGGCCAGGGTATTAATGAAAGACGCCGGCAAGGATCCTTTTAAACGCGCCGGCATTATAACCGAAATTGTTCGTTCCATAGCTGCAATCCCCGACAGAATAGCCCAACAGGTATATACCAGAGAATGTGGGACTCTTTTATCTATCGACGAGCAAATTCTTGTTAACGAAATTCAGAAATTAAAAAAAAATAAGAACTTAAGACTTCCATTACATCAGGTTCAGGAAGAAATTAAAAATATTGGCATTTATGATAATTATGAAAAAGAGATAGTTCGGCTTTTATTGAATTACAGTACAATAGTTTTGAACACGCTTGCAGAAGAAACTACAGAAAATGAATCTTCGGTAACAGTTGGAGATTATATTATTTCCGAGCTTGAAAAAGACGAAATACAACCTCAGCAACCTGTTTATCTGAAAATTTATGAAGAATTCAGGAGGTTTTATATTGAAGGCATAATACCGGATGAAAAAATATTTACCAATAACCCCGATATTGAGATATGCAAAACAGCAGTCGATCTTCTGTCAACGGCATACGATTTAAGTAAGTTCTGGCAAAAACACGATGTTTGGGTTGAAACGGAAGAAGACAAATTAAGAGAGCTTGTTCCGCAAACTGTGCTGGCTTTTAAAAACCTTCAGATAAAAAAAGCACTCAGGGAAACCGAAGAAAAAATAAAAACCTGCAGCCAAAATCCCGAACTGAATGAAGCAGAGCTGATGTTACGCCATCAAAGGCTCAATGAAATTCATAAGACCTTAAATAAAAAACTTGGGGATAGAATATTTTTTTAAGTAAAAGCAATTTGGCAAAAAACAATAAAAAATTTATAGAATTACTTTGTTCAGTTTTTTTGAATAACAAAAGATTTTGTCTAAATATTTTTGTGTTGCGCAAATGATTATCCACTTCTTATGGAATTTTAAGGAAAATGGCAATTGGTTTTCACTACTGTCCGGTACCGGACAGTAATGGTTAAAAATATTTTTCGCTTGAGAATTTCCTGCCTGCGATTATTGCTTCGTATTAATATTTTTTGATGAACATAAACAAAATCTTATCTTTGCAATTCAAATAAACGTTCAAATAATTGCCCGGGTGGCGGAATTGGTAGACGCGCTGGTCTCAAACACCAGTGGTAGCAATACTGTGCCGGTTCGATCCCGGCCCCGGGTACCAGTAAAGGCCAGAATTTTTTCGGCCTTTTTTTATTGACGTTCCCCCTATAATTTCGCTTATCTTTGCATAGCCGAATTACCTTTTTCACAGGCAATTTGAAAATTAATTTAATGTAAATACAGTTCATTCATTTTCAACTTATCTCACATGAAATCTGACGAACACATCCTGCCTTATGGAAGCAGACAGGGGGAATTTGATTCCCGGTACCTGCAAATGGCAAATATTTGGGCAGAAAATTCATACTGCAAAAGACGAAAAGTTGGTGCCTTGATTGTAAGAGGACGTATGATAATTTCAGATGGATACAATGGAACACCGTCAGGTTTTGAAAATGTTTGTGAAGATGAAACAGGGAAAACCCTGCCATATGTTTTGCATGCCGAAGCAAATGCAATTACCAAAGTGGCAAAATCGAACAATAGCAGCGAAAATTCTACGTTATATGTTACCTCTGCACCTTGCATGGAATGTTCCAAGTTAATTATACAGGCAGGTATTCGCAGGGTAGTATTTTCCGAATTGTACCATAATTCCGATGGTGTAGCACTCCTCAAAAAAGCAGGTATAGAATTAGTTCACATACAATTGTAATTAAAATGACTACTAGCAAAACCCGCCTTACAACTTTACTTCCCCTGATTTTGGCAGTTGTACTTGTATTTGGTATGCTGATAGGTTCTTATATCAGCAATAATAAGATGAAACAATCATTGTTTAATTTGCCGAGGCAAGATAAGCTTGATGCATTGATCAATTTCATTGAGATGAATTATGTCGATACCATTTCAAAATCTGCACTCATAGAAATGACAATTCCCTCCTTGCTTGAGAATCTCGATCCTCATTCCACCTATATTCCGGCATCTGATCTTCAAAGGATAAACGAACCTCTCGAAGGAAATTTCGATGGCATTGGCGTGCAGTTTAATATGTTTAGCGATACTGTAGTTGTAATTCAGACAATCTCAGGTGGACCATCTGAAAGACTTGGTATTATTGCAGGAGACAGGATAATTACTATAAATAATGCAGTTGTGGCAGGGGTGGGCTTACCAAACACTGAAATTGTGAATAAATTGAGGGGGCCGCGTGGAACAAAAGTTAATATTGGAGTTCAAAGGCAAAATATTTCCGGATTGATTGATTTTACAATCACAAGAGATATTATCCCTATCAATAGTGTTGACGTTTACTATATGATTGATAATGAAACCGGATATATTAAAATAAGCCAGTTTGCCAAAACTACATTCAGGGAATATATTGAAGCGGTTGAGAATTTGCAGGCTCAGGGCATGAAAAAGTTAATAATTGATTTGCGTGGAAATGGCGGTGGCTACCTTGATGCAGCTACAAATATTGCAGATCAATTTTTATCAGAAAATTCATTGATTGTTTACACCGAAGGGAAGGCGCACCCAAGGAAAGATTTGATTGCTAAGGACGGAGGCATTAATCTTGATACTGAAGTAATTATTTTAATTGACGAATGGAGTGCTTCTGCAAGCGAAATACTTGCCGGCGCAATACAGGACAATGATCGAGGATTGATTGTAGGAAGGCGGTCATTCGGGAAAGGACTTGTTCAAACGCAAACAATGTTTACTGATGGCTCAGGCGTGAGGCTTACCGTGGCCCGTTATTATACCCCATCGGGAAGAAGTATTCAAAAACCTTATGAACAGGGGCATGAAGAGTATTTTAATGAATTATTTGAAAGATATGTTCATGGCGAGTTTTTCATTGCCGACAGCATACGTTTTGCCGATTCACTTCGATATTATACAAAATCCGGCCGGCCGGTTTTTGGAGGAGGCGGAATTATGCCCGATGTATTTGTCCCCAGCGATACATTAGGCCTTACACCCTATTTTCAACAAATTACCCGCGAAGGATTGACATTCAGGTTTGCTTTTAACTACGCTGATAAATACAGAACTGTGCTTTCGAGATTTACTGACGCTGAATCAATTGAAAATCATTTAAACAGACAGGGTTTGCTTGAGAAATTTATTCAGTTTGCTGAAAAAGAAGGGGTGCAGCGAAACACTGCGGAAATCAACCGATCATCAACAATAATTCATACCCAGCTGAAGGCTTTTATTGCCCGGAACATAATCGACAATAAGGGGTTTTATCCCATTATAAAAAACATTGATAATACCCTTTTAACCGGCATTAAAATGATTTCAGACGAAGGGTTTCCTCGAAAATTTTTAAGCCCTCAGGAAATTGCAAAGCAATAGTTCAATATTTCAGGGTAATGCGAATAGAAGTTTACCGATATTGTACTGAAGCATTTGAATCCGGATTCTGTTACATCGTTGAATCACTTTGCCATATTGGGATACGCTATGCCTTTGTTTTTTGTATTTGTAAAGATCATAATTTATTCCTTTCTCCGCCAGAAAATTAACTTGGTACGTGATTAGTATGCCTTTCGTAACATTTCAGCATAAGCATTTGGCAAAACACTTTCTTCTATTGCTTTTGCTGCTTTTTCAACGTCGTAGGCCACGCGGATAAATTCAGCTTTTATACTGTTTTTATCGTGCTTAGAACTGTTTTCGTTTATGCTTAGCATTACGTAACATCCCCTTGGATCTCCGTCCTTGGGCTTACCAAGTGAACCCAGATTAATTGCGTGGCGATGTGCACTTTGTCCGTTCTTTTTATATTCAAAAATACGGTGGTAGGGTTTATGGGTATGCCCAAAAAGCAGCACATCGGCATTTGAACTTTCCAGTAAATTCAACATACTTTTTTCATCACGGGTTTCAAGCAAATATTCATTTATTTTACGTGGGCTGCCATGAACCATCAGTAAAAATAATTGGTCGTTATTTAATTGAAATTCCAGTTGAATATGAGCAGGAAGTGTCCGTAAATATTGACGTTCTTCAGATTTTATTATATGATTTGTAAAAGCAATTGACTGATTGCCCATACCTTTTTCTTCGTCTGATTTGTAAGCACAACCACAATCGTCTGAATTTCTGCCTACTCCAAAATCATAATTTCCGGCAATAGTTGGAATGCCTCTTTTTCTGATTTCGTTTATTACTTCATTAGGCCAGATGTTGTATCCGACAAGGTCCCCCAAACAATAAACCGCATCGGGTTTTGAAGTTTCAAGGGCTTTAAAAAATGCCTCCAGGGCAGGAAGATTTGAATGAATATCGCTGAACAGTGCTATTTTCATTATTATAACTTGTTTTTCTGATTAAAAAATTTCCAGCAAGGGATAGCTAATGCTGCTCCTAAAATTGTTGCCGTAACGTAAACCCACAAGTGCTCAGTGTGTCCGCTAACAATTCCGGGCGCTAATGAACGCGCGGGGTTCATACTTGCTCCGCTAATTGGCCCTGCAAGCAAGGCATTCAAAAATACGGTTGAGCCTATGGCAAATCCCGCAAACATTCCTTGCTCATTGCTTCCCGTTGCTACATTAATGATAACGAGCATTAATAAGAAAGTAATTATGAATTCTAAAATGAATGATTGTAATACTGTACCTGATGGCAATGTAGCTCCCAATAAAGCATTTGCAGGAAACAAATATTGAAGGACAATACTTGCTGAAAATGCTCCGGCCAGTTGGCTAATTATATATGGAACAACTTCATTTAGTTTAATTTTATTGGCAATTGAAAAGGCAATTGTAACGGCAGGATTAAAATGTGTTCCTGAAATCTTTCCTAAGATGAAAATCATAATCATTACAACAAGTCCAAAAGTAATGGCAATACCAGGGTGGGTAATTGCGCCATCTGTTTGCTGATTGATTATGATTGCACCGGTTCCGCAAAAAACCAGGGCAAAGGTTCCAATAATTTCGGCTGCATATTTTCGCATAAATAACTGTTAACAGCAGCCACTGCCTGATTTACAACATTCATCTATCTTCGCAAATACTGTAATGCTGTAAATTCCAATGCCCGAGTCCCTGAATTCTTTTATTTCTTGCATTGACACATAGTTATTTAATATTTCATCAGGAATATGAATCGTTTTTTCTTTTAGTATGCTTATATCGGTAAAACCGGTTTCCTTGATAAGCTTTAAATAGGCTTTTTTTTGAATTGCTCCTGCCACACAACCAGCATACATTTCTGCTGCATTTTTTAATTTGTCGGGTAATTGTCCTTCCAACACTATATCGGAAATACAAAAGTGTCCGCCCGGTTTTAAAACTCTCAGTATTTCTTTAAATACTTTTTTCTTGTCCGGAACTAAATTTAAAACACAATTACTTATTACCACATTTGCTATTGAGGATGTAACAGGCATTTTTTCAATTTCTCCCTCACGGAATTCTACATTGTGAAATCCTAGGTTGTAGGCATTTTTTCTTGCTTTTGCAATCATCACAGGCGAAAAATCTATTCCTATTATTTCCCCTTCGGCTCCGGCTTCATGTCTTGCCACAAAAGCATCGTTACCCGCCCCGCTTCCTAAATCAATAACAACATCCCCTTTTTTTATTTTTGCAAACTTGGTTGGTAATCCACAGCCCAACCCAAGGTCAGCATCAGAAATATACCCCTCGAGCGTTTTGTAATCATCGGCCATAATGTTGTAAATATTGTCGTCGCAGACAGAGGTTGCCCCGCAACATGAAGCTGCATTATATTCTTTTTTCTGCCGGGCTATTAAGCTATACTTTTGCTTTACAACTTCCTTAATTTGATCTGCGTTTTTCATCTTGATTTTAGTTATCTGATTAACAACAAATATTTTTCTTTAAATTTAATTGTCCGGTCATATTTTCAAAATAGTTTTTAAGAATGTCAAGGGTTTTTTCGTCAATGCAATAGCAAATCGAGTTGCCTTCAATGTTTCCTTTAATGAGCCCGGCGTTTTTAAGCTCCCTTAAATGTTGCGAAACTGTGGGCTGTGCCAATGGCAATTCGTTCACAATATCGCCGCAAATACAGGCATCTACTTTTAGAAGGTAGTCAATTATGGCAACCCTGGCAGGGTGCCCTAATGCTTTAGCAAGTGTGGCGATGGCGTTTTGCCTGTCCGTAAAGTGGTCTTTTTTGCTTGCTCCCATATTCTTTAATTGCAAATTGCAATATTACGATTAAGGTTTGGAATTGACCAAATAAAATGCGAAAAAATTTGCAATACTAATTAATCATGGCAAAAAAAAAGGAATTGAATTATAGAGAATGGAGATTAAGCTATAGTTTATTTAACCGGGGTATAAAAATTACTGAAAAAAAACCTGCTTCCTTTTAATGAAACAGGTTTGTAATCTATGATTTACCGGGGAAGGTACATAAAACACATTTGCATAATTTCCCCGGGTTATATTTTTCCGGCTTTTTCCAATATATAAAGGGTGTAACTCCGGGAATGCATACTGAACATTCTCAGCAGTTCTGCTATGCTTGCAGTCATTTGGTCGGCAGCCTGTTCGCCCTTTTCTTCAATGGTTAACTCAATTACCCTATCGAGTTCTTTGGTTCCGCCTACTTCAAAACTCGCATCATTTACGAGAATTTCGGGCATGTGCCTAATCAGTTTTCTGTCTATCGATTTGGCTTGATCGGCCGCCTGTTTTGATACAACATTTCTAATGAAATTGTTGTCATAGCTAATCATATCTATAGGATTTCTGAGTGCCACAAAAAATGGATGCAAATCATTTCCTTCCATGTAGGCATTATGGACAAGCTGTTTTTGAAATTCTTCAAAAACGGTGTGCCTGTTTGAAACAAGTTGAATAGCTCTGTCGCGGCTTCCTGTAAAACCGAGCATGGCTTTCAGGTTTTTCCAAATCATGCCAAGTGCACTAATGCCTGGCAGAGCTACAGCGTGGTATGGCATTGACATATCGTTAACATAATGCAAACCCCAGCCCATAAACCGCCATGCCCAGTAATCCTGGTTATTTTCAAAAGCATATTCAGCGAGTGATTTGAACAAATGTATACGGTATTCGGGATAGGTTTTTCTTAAAAAGGGTGCAAAGAAATAAACGATTCCTGCTTCATGGTAAAATCCCATATGAAATGGAGCCTGGCTCCCGTATTCCAAATTAGGATTTCCGAATGATTGCATTCCAAAACCAAATTTTTGACCAAATTCGGTATTGTTATTCTCAAAAAGGCCAAGGTCAAAACCATAATCCGGTTCATCGGTAGCAGTGCGCAACACTTTCAGCGGCGAAACCATTTCTCCTTCATTCAGACTTACATAACTGGCTTTCAGCATGGAAGAAACATCGCTTAGGGTCGTTAGTTTGCGTGGATCCACTGAAGCTCTGCCTTCAAAATCTTCGTTGGGTAAAAGATGCAGATAAAGGCTCATTTTTACATTTGGATTTATACGCAATGCGTAAAAAAATCTTTGAAGAATATCCTCTTCATTTCCCGTTGGCTTGAAAGCGAGTTCATCGGGGCGTGGAGAATAATCCGGAAGGTTTATGCGTGACCATTCTTCATGTTTGGCGAAGAATTCTTCCAACCTTTTCTCTTCTTCTATAAGAAAACGAACAAGACTTTTTACTTCAACGGGCTGGAGCGATTGTAACTGGGGCATATCCTGCAACACCTGGTGAACAAGCAGGGGGTGTTCCGACCATGCCTTCAGATTTAGGGAAATAGCAAGAAAAGTTAAAATGGCGGCAAAATGACGAAATTTCAAAATTTTCATGTTGATTGGTTTGTTTGGTTACTTTTCCAAAACTATGAAAAACAGGTGAATTTTAGGCTAATATGAAGAAAATATAATAATTATTTAATAATTATTTTACAGGCAAAAAAAATCTTTTATACAAAATGTAATAACGGGTCACAATTCCTTGTTATTTGGTAGCGTTGGCGTACCTGATTCCTGTTTGGCAGATTTAATTCTTCGTTCAGCAATTTTAAAATATTCTTTTTCCAGTTCATAACCTATAAAAACCCTTTCTAACCTTAGGCATGAAACACCTGTGCTGCCGCTTCCCATAAAAGGATCCAACACAACCTGATTTTCCCAGGAAAGAAGTTTTACCAGGTGATTCATAAGCGCAACAGGCTTAAGGGTTGGATGCTTGTTAAACGTATCTGCATGCTGGCGAACTTTGGGAACTAAAAAAAACTTATCGTATCCATCGTTTAGTACGTCTGTTCTAAGAATATTTGGTGTAACTCTACCAAGGGGGTGCGGGTTATGCCCAACCTTCCCTTCGCCCTTGAGGTACGGAATTCTGGTATTTTCAATATTCAGTGCACCAGTTCCATATTTTATAATATTTTGAGCAACCGACAATTTTTTCTCAATTGGTTTTTGCACCAAAACAATAGGTTCGTAAGCCGGTTTCACCCCGAGCCCGGTGCCCTTATAAAATTTCCCCAATTCAGACTCGGGTTCCAGTTTCTTTTTGCTCCCGGTGTTTTTATAATGATCTGCACCATCCTTTTTATATCCCTGAACATATTTATAACTGCCAACAACCTTACTTTCAACACCCAGTTCCTTGTCAATTTCCAGGGAAACATCCCTGCTTTTGGGCATTCCGTTCAGATACGACCAAAACAAAATATCCTTAATCTGAAAGCCGCTATCTTCCAAACCAACCATTAATCTGTGCAACAAACGCACAGAGGAAAAAATTAATCCGAATGCACCGGGCTTCAGTCGCTCAAGTGAGTCAAACCAAATTTTCATGTCTGGTAAATCTTTGTCCCAGTAATTATTCTGAAACGAAATACCATAAGGGGGATCGGTGATAAGGGCATCGAGAGAATTTTGTGCAATTTCGTCGAGTCCGTAACAACTTTTGTTATAAATTTTATATCGCTCCATTATTGGTTTTCTTTTCACAATATAATGCAAAAGTTAAAAAGATTCGTAGCAGTTTTGTTAATTTCTAATAAAGATATAGGAAAAGCAATAAAATTACGGTCTTCTGAAAAATCTTTATTGCCAGGAGCTTGATATTTATTTCATGGAATTCGCTGCAGCGGCAGTATTTTTTGTTTATTTTTTTTGCTGGAGAAATAAAGCAAAAGTTAGCACAGTACGAATAATTTTTTGAAGAGTGGATTTTGTTCCTGACAATAGTATTCCGAAATTTACAATTTATTAATTCCTGCAAATTTGTTTTTATCTTTAAAGGCTGATGAATTTTACATGAAACGATGATGTTTGTTATAAACACAAACACGGATGATTTGAAAACCGGCGCAGCTAAAAATTACATGCAAGTTCCATTCGGCCAGAATTTTAAAAATTATTTAAGGATGAAAGTTCATTTTATCGCTATTGGCGGAACAGCAATGCATAACCTTGCCATCGCACTGAAAAGGAAAGGATATCAGGTAACCGGCTCTGATGATGAGATATTCGAACCTTCTTTGTCGCACCTAAAAAATGAAGGCTTACTGCCTGAATCCATTGGCTGGGACCCTGAAAAAATTACCTCGTCCTTAGATTCAGTAATATTGGGAATGCATGCAAGGATTGATAACCCCGAGTTGCAAAAAGCCATGGAGATAAAAATTCCGGTTTACAGTTATCCTGAGTATCTGTTTGAGCAGTCTAAAACCAAAACAAGGATAGTTATCGGAGGCAGCCACGGTAAAACCACAATTACTTCAATGGTAATTCATGCGCTGAAAAGCAATGGGATTGACTGCGATTATATGGTTGGCGCTTCTGCCGCGGGGATTGAAGACACAGTTAAGCTCAGCGAAAATGCACCATATATGGTAATTGAAGGTGATGAATATCTTACCTCTTCGATTGACCTAAGACCGAAATTCCACCTTTACCGGCCACATATTGCTCTCATAAGTGGCATTGCATGGGATCATATCAATGTTTTTCCTAACTATGCAAATTACGTCGAACAATTCAGGATATTTACCAGTCTGATTGTAAATGACGGGCATCTGGTATATTTTGAAGGGGATACCGAGGTTGCTAATCTGGCGGATAAAGCAAATTCCGGCTTAAAAAAAATTCCATATCGTATTTTGCCCCACCAATTTAGAAATGGCCAGGTTGAGATTTTTGTAAATGGCAAAACTTATTCTTTAAAGGTTTTTGGTGAACATAATCTTGCAAATCTCAGTGGAGCTTATGAAATATGCAAACTTGCCGGACTGTCTGTTGATGAGTTTTTGACCGCAATTAGCACATTTTCGGGTGCATCAAATCGCCTTGAAATGCTTGCTGAAACCCTGTCAACAGTTGTTTTTAAAGATTTTGCTCACGCTCCTTCAAAAGTTCGGGCTACTGCAAATGCACTGCGGCAAAAATTCCCTCACAAGCAATTAGTTGCCTGCCTGGAGTTGCACACCTTCAGCAGTTTGAATAAAAAATTTCTTGCGCATTATAAAGGAACATTGGATGCTATTGACTTTCCAATGGTATATTTCAATCCGCACACTGTTGAAATGAAAAAACTTCCAAAGCTATCACCCGAAGAGGTATCAGAAGCATTTTCGCTGTCAAGGCTTAGGGTTTTTTCCGATTCGGAAGAATTGATCGAAAACCTTAAATCAACTGACAGGCAAAACAAAGTATTCCTGTTTATGAGTTCGGGAAATTTTAACGGAACCGATTTACGGCTGCTTGCTCAAAACCTTACCCAATAAAACGCTCTATATTTAAATTGCTGCGATCAGTTATCTAATCTTGCACTTTGAAATTGACACAGACCAGTGATTTGTATAGTGATAAAAATCATAGAGTTCAGCAATTTTTCTATTTCTGAAAAAAGTAATTTTACGGTAAAATTTTTAAACCACATTGTCACATGTCAAATTCGAATGAAGCAAAACTTTTCAAGGAATTTTCTCCTGTTTCAAGAGGTGATTGGGAGGCAACAATTCAAAAAGATCTGAAGGGAGCAGATTATCAGAAAAAACTGATCTGGAAAACTTTAGAAGGATTTGATGTAAAACCATTTTATTGCCATGATGATATTGCAGATTTGAGCGGACTTCAGTCTTATCCCGGTGAATTTCCGTGGATAAGGGGGAGGTTTGCTTTGAATCAATCGTGGTTGAACAGGCAGGACATTAAAGTCTGTAATGTGAGGGCTGCAGCTGAAAAAGCAGTAAGAGCCATAGAAAAAGGTGCGGGCTCCGTTGCATTTATACTCCCGCAGGACAGGAAACTTAGCAAAGCCGAAATTTCGGTATTGCTCGAAAATATCGATTTAAAGACCATTGAAATAAACTTTGTTGCAGGCGAAAATTCAATGGAAATTATAGGCAGCTTTTTTGATGAGGCTAATAAATTGAAGGACAAGAGCCAGATAAAAGCTTCATTTGATTTCGATCCTATAGGATATTTTACTATCAGCGGCAATTTTTATGAAAAACAGGAAGATTCTTTTGATATAGCAAAAATTCTGATTGAAAAATCGTCTGAATATTCTGGTTTGAAAGTGATTGAAGTTAACGGCCGGCATTTTCAGAATGCAGGTTCTTCTCTTGTCCAGGAACTTGCTTTTAGCTTGAGTATTGGAAATGAATACATTTCAAGGCTAACCGAAAAGGGGCTTGGGGTCGATATGATTGCATCGAAAATGAAGTTTGGCTTTGCCATAGGTTCAAATTATTTTATGGAAATTGCCAAAATACGCGCAGCCAGATTACTTTGGGCAAAACTCATTGAGGTCTGGGGCGGCAACAGGGAATCTGCCTATATGCAAATTCATTCCACAACAGCCAGGTTCAACAAGTCGGTTTACGACCCCTATACAAACATGCTCAGAACAACCACCGAATCAATGTCGGCAATAATTGGCGGAGCCGACTCTGTGACAGTTGAACCATTTGACATTTTATTTTGTAAAGGAAATGGTGAAATTTCAGAAAGAATAGCAAGAAATACCCAGATTGTGCTAAAAGAAGAGGCATATCTCGATAAAATAAAAGATCCTGCAGCAGGTTCTTACTATATAGAATCTCTTACTGCCTCTGTTGCCAATGAATCATGGAAATTATTCCTTCTGACAGAAGAAAAGGGCGGTTTTATTGAGGCATTTAAGGAGGGTTTTGTTCAACAAAATGTGGAGGACACTGCTAAAATCCGTATGAATAATATTTCTATGCGAAAGGAAACCATTCTCGGACTGAATCAATATCCAAATAACAAAGAAAAAATTGCGGGGTCGATTGAGCCGGAGGTTTTTTATTCTGAACAAAAATTAAGCACCAATCCGCTTGCAGCACCTATTAAGTTAATACGGGGGGGGCGGGAGTTTGAAAACATGCGCTTTAGAACCGAAAAGCATTCCAAAACGCCCGTTGTGTTTTTGTTAACATTTGGAAATGTAACAATGAGGCGCGCCAGGGCTGAATTTGCATCAAATTTCTTTGGATGTGCGGGCTTTCAGGTAATTGACAATATTGGGTTTGCCGGTATTGAAGAAGGGTTAAATGCAGCACATAATTCAAAAGCCGAAATTATTGTGCTTTGCAGTTCAGACGAGGAATACCTTATAAGTACAACTATCGCCGGCAAACAACTTGCGGGGAAGGCCGTTCTGGGAATTTCCGGATTTCCCAAGGACAATCTTGAGCAACTAAAGCTTGACGGAGCAAAGTATTTTATTCATGTTCGCTCAAACTTGCTTGAAACCCTTTCCCAAATACAAAATGACTTGGGGATTAAATAAAGTGTTTTAAAACCAGAAGATAAATCAGAATTATGAAACCCGATTATAAAAAAATTAATATTTTTCAAAGAAATACAGTGTCAAAGTCATTTTCTGAATTGGAGAAGGAGAAAGGTATAGAAAAAAACTGGCTTACCCCTGAACAGATTCCGGTTAAGCCTGTTTATTCAAGTGAAGACCTGCTGAATTTGGAACACCTTAATTTTGGAGCCGGCCTGCCTCCATATCTCAGGGGCCCTTACAGTACCATGTATGTAATGCAGCCCTGGACAATTAGACAATATGCCGGGTTTTCAACTGCAGAGGAGTCCAATGCATTTTACCGTCGCAATCTGGCAGCAGGACAGAAGGGTTTGTCGGTTGCATTCGACCTTGCCACGCATCGCGGTTACGACAGTGACCACGAAAGAGTAGTGGGGGATGTAGGTATGGCCGGTGTGGCGATTGACTCGATTCTTGACATGAAAATTCTGTTTGACCAGATTCCATTAGACAAGATGTCGGTTTCGATGACCATGAACGGGGCCGTACTGCCAATTCTGGCCTTTTATATTGTTGCTGCGCTTGAACAGGGAGTTTCAATGGAGCAGTTGAGCGGAACCATACAAAATGATATTCTCAAGGAGTTTATGGTGCGCAACACTTATATTTATCCGCCGGATTTCTCCATGAAGATTATTGCCGATATTTTTGAGTTTACCTCCAAAAATATGCCCAGGTTCAACTCAATAAGTATTTCGGGCTACCATATGCAGGAAGCCGGGGCAACTGCCGATATTGAACTTGCATATACACTCGCCGACGGACTGGAATACCTGAGAACAGGCGTGAACTCAGGGCTGGATATAGATTCTTTTGCGCCGCGATTATCTTTTTTCTGGGCAGTAGGAATGAACCACTTCATGGAAATTGCCAAAATGCGTGCTGCACGAATGTTGTGGGCTAAAATTGTTAAGCAGTTTAATCCGAAGAACCCTAAATCGCTCGCATTGAGGACACACTCACAAACTTCGGGCTGGAGTCTAACAGAGCAGGACCCGTTCAATAACGTGACCCGCACATGCATTGAAGCGCTTGCTGCCGCACTTGGACACACTCAATCGCTGCACACCAATGCTCTTGATGAGGCAATAGCTTTACCAACCGATTTTTCAGCTAGAATTGCACGTAACACTCAGATTTACCTTCAGGAAGAAACGCAGATTTGCCGTACGGTTGATCCATGGGGAGGCTCATATTTTGTAGAAGCCCTTACTCATGAAATTGCCCAAAAGGCTTGGAATCTCATTGAAGAGGTTGAAGGGTTAGGAGGTATGGCAAAAGCCATTGAAACCGGAATACCCAAAATGAGAATTGAGGAAGCAGCTGCAAGAAAACAAGCCAGAATTGACTCAGGGAAAGATATTATAGTTGGTGTAAACAAATACAAACTCGAAAAGCAAGACCCTATTGAAATTCTTGAAGTTGACAATTCTGCTGTCAGGGAATCGCAAATCCTGCGTTTACAAAAACTTAAGGCAGAACGAAACTACGGTGAAGTGAAAAAAGCCCTTGAGGCGATCACCGAGGCTTGTCGCTCAGGGAAAGGAAATTTGCTGGAATTGTCGATAGATGCTGCAAAGAAAAGAGCAACACTGGGAGAAATATCAGATGCATGCGAAGCCTTTGCAGGACGATACAAAGCCATTATAAGGTCTATATCCGGAGTATATTCACATGAATTAAAAGAAGATACCATGTATAAGAAGGCAAGAGAACTGGCTGAAAAATTTGCAAAAATTGAAGGCCGCCAACCGCGAATAATGATTGCAAAAATGGGGCAGGATGGACACGACCGTGGCGCCAAAGTTGTTGCAACAGGGTATGCTGATATTGGTTTTGATGTGGACATAGGGCCTTTATTCCAAACTCCTGAAGAAGCAGCACGCCAGGCTGTTGAAAATGACGTGCATGTACTTGGTGTTTCCAGCCTCGCCGCAGGCCACAAAACCTTAATACCCCAGGTTATTGAAGAACTGAAAAAACTTGGGCGGGAAGACATTGTAGTTATAGCCGGAGGAGTTATTCCGCCGCAGGATTATGATTTTCTTTACAAAGCAGGAGTCGCCGCCATTTTTGGTCCGGGAACCCCTGTAACAGCAGCCGCATTAAAAATTCTGGAAATATTATTGCATGTAGCTGAAGAATAATGCAGGTATAGTTGAATTTGAAGGAAGCTTTTATGTTTTTATGCAACAACCCTGGCTCCAAAAAACCAAGCAATTGAGGCATTTTATTTTTTGATTTTTAGATTACTGCTTTCGCAGGAATATCAGGATGAGAATGACCCATCCATACTCTTACCATTTCGATTTGCAGAATTTCTATTACTGAAATTATTGTACTGCACTATGTTTTAGCTTTAGATTGCTACTTACAACTATTGTCATTTGTGATGGCCTCTCATGTCATTCCTGCAAAGAAGGAATCTTTTGGGGTGCAAATCCCAATGAAATGGGCTTTAATATTCGAAAAACGCAAATGAAAATTGGGAATAACTACCTGCCTCGCTGCACATGAGTAAAATTAAGTTATTACCGGTTTTTTCGTTTGATACAAATTCAAAAGGCGAGGAACCCCCGCCTTTAGTAATAAAAATATATTTGAACGGATTACCTGAAAATGAGTTTAAAGTTGAAGGTTCTACCTTCTTCTCTAATCCTGAGGAAATACATTCCTTTATTTAGATGTTGCAAATCAATAGTTTCTTTTAAAATTCCATTCACCGAAAAATCATTCCGGTAAACTATTTTTCCTGTAATATCAAGTATCTCAACTGCCACCCTTTTATTGTTTGTTCCGGGAATCTCCACAGTAAACAAACCTGAAGATGGATTGGGATAAACAATTATGCGTTCGTCCCTATTATTGGGTAAATCAATGTTTACATTTATCAGGTTTACCTGTATCGCCAGGTTAGCGTTTACCAGTGTAAATCCAATATTAGTCACTCCTGTAAAACCCGTAGCTGCTACGCTATACGTGTATGCCCCAGGAAGAAGATTAAACACTGCTATTCCAGCAGCATTTGTTGTAAGTGGCGACTGGCCGCTTACGGTTATTGTTGCTCCCTGAACAGGATTTATGCCGTGGGTTACCGTAAATGTTACGTTATGCCGTATCAGGTTCATGGCAATATCCACCGTTCTGTCTGAAGTTGCATTCACATTACCTGAAACTGCATGATATCCGGCAAGTGTAACAGTATAAGGAAGGTTAAGCGCGTACTCAACATCGCTAAAAGTGGCATTGCCCAGGGTGTTTGTGGTTCTTTCAACTCCGTTGAGATTAACCAATGCACCTGCGAGAGGGTTAGTGCCGTCGGTAACATTAAAGGCGATATTTACCCTAATCCTGGCTGTTGTACCTGATATAGTCAGGTCATTATAGTCAGCCCCGCTTCGGCCAAATGCAAATGTACCTGCGGCACTGCTGGCTCCCCACCCATATAATCTGAATGTTATAGTTTCTGTATAATTTTGTAACTGAGAAACTGCAGTTAAATCAATTGCAGGGTGTGAAAAACCTTCGTCAGTATTAGTATAACCTGTAATTGGGGTACCAATGTTTGTAAAGACTATACCATCTAAGCTGTAAGTTAATTGTAAATTAGTTGGTACAGCTGTTGTACGTCTTGTTCTAAAATGTATTTCAGATAAGCTTATTTTGTATCCTGCAGCAGGAGATACGAAAAACTGAAAATAGTCATTACCTGTTTTAGCTGCTTCCAGATTGTCCGTATGCCATCCTGATGCAGAAAATCCATTGGCTAAGGAGCTTGCCGTTATGCCTTGGCCACGAGATAACTCGCCTGTTCTCATATTGGGGGCGGTTGTTGTAGCAGGCCAACCATCTTGCGTTATGCCACTTAATCCATTTGTGTTCCAAGCATTCAAAATTTGCCCCCACCCGTAAATATTGTAAATTAGCAGGAGCAAAATCAGGGTTAAAATTTTTTTGAATTTGAGTAGATGTTGTTTCATGAATTAAGGATTTGATTTATTCAAAATGTTTAAGTATTTAGGGTACAAAAAGTTTGCCGTAAAAAAGAATATTGCAATCCACAAACAGGTACCAAGTTATAATGCAATTTTATGGGGCGTTGCATAAAGTCCTGATTTATAATCAGCCTGCTATTTTCAAATATAATAAAAAACCATAAATAAAAAATTTAATTGCCGGGGTTAAAGGTTACAGAATAAATCGGAGGAGTAATTTAATTTAGTATTTTAAATTGCTGTTATTTTTGACAAAAAATTTTTGCATAACATTTTTATTTTTTTAAAGTATAAATCTTTTAACGGGAATTGTAATTTGATTACTGCGAATTAATTACCTGTTTAAATTTAATTGTATGCAATTTTAATCTTTCAGCAAAACTAATATGAAACAAACTGCCATTACCCTTATGGTCATTTTTGCCTGTATTACTCATCCGGTAATAGCAAACAACTTAAATATAAGCAATATGACTGTTGTTGATGCCGGCAATATCCGTTTTGATATTTCATGGGATAACAGTTGGCACACAATCTTAAATCACGATGCGGTGTGGATATTTATAAAAGCACAGGATTGTGCCGGAGCTTCCACGTGGGATCATGTAGATTTGAGTATTACCTCTGCTAACCACACAATAACAGGTGGCTCCGGTTTAATTGTTGAAGTTGCAGCTACCGACGGGAAGGGAGTATTTATCCGACGCAACACCAATGGCTTTGGGACACAAACAGGAACTGTTACACTTAGATTTGCAACCAGTATTCCGGCTTTTGCTACAATTAACTTTCAGGTATTTGGTATTGAAATGGTTTGGGTTCCACAGGCAGCATTTCACGTAGGCGATGGGTCGCTAAATAACACTCCGGGGATATCATCAGCATATAATTTAGGATACTATAATTCAACAACCCCTTTCCCAATTTTAAATGAAAATGCAATTGCGGCTAACGCCTTCCAAAATGACAAAGGTTTAGTTGCTTGTTGGGGTGCCTCAAATACATTTGGTGGCGTTGCAAGGAATTTAGCACTGCCTGCCGATTTCCCAAAAGGTTTCGCAGGGTTTTATTGTATGAAATATGAAATTTCGCAGGAGCAGTATGTAGCTTTTTTAAACACCCTTAGCTTATCTCAGCAGGCCAGCCGTACCGCAGCCCCACCTTCAGCGCCTGTTGGAACTTTTGCCATGACCGGCGGCGTAACTGCCCTTAACCGAAACTCTATTGTAATAAGAACGCCCGCATCTGCCGGGTCGCCGGCAGTTTATGATAATGATCTTAATGCCGACCGGACTTATGGTGATGGGGGAGATATTGCCTGTAACTTTCTTTCATGGGATGATTTAAAAGCTTATTTAGACTGGGCAGCTCTAAGGCCAATGACCGAACTTGAATATGAAAAAGCCTGCAGAGGTACAAATTCGCCTGCATTAAGAGAATATCCATGGGGAACTGCAACTCTGACTGTTGCCAATTCATCGGCATTATTGTCGGGCGGGACTTCTGGCGAAATTTCTTCTACTGCCGGACATGGATTAAGCGCAGTTGGAGGAGGGGACGGAACAGGACCACTGCGTTCTGGTTTTGCAGCTACGGCAGTGTCGGGCAGAACCGATGCAGGAGCAACCGTATATGGTATAATGGAAATGGGTGGAAATGTTTGGGAACAAACTATGAATGTTGGTTGGACGCATATATTAAATGTATCATGTTATGTTATAACAACTTTTCCTGCAGGAGGAGTTGTATTTACGGGTGTTTTGGGCAATGGAGCCTTGGACGGTAATGGTAATGCAGATGCTACTAATTGGAATAACTCACGCCATACTATTCTTAAAGGCGGTAGTTGGAATACGGCAAATACGCCAGCCGGATTACAACAGATTCAAGTTTCGGACAGAACACAGATTTTAAACCTCGGAGAATACCTCAACAATTCAAGATCCCATGAAGTAGGTGGACGAGGCGTAAGAAAACCATGACACTATATGGCTCTATGTTTTAATAGAAAAATTATAGCGCTTTTGCTTTTTATAACCTGCCCGTTAATAAGTTATAGTCAGTTTTTAGGAGGCGTAGAAGGGGGTCATTCAAGAAAAGTAATGACCAATGTAGTTTGCTCTGTTGAATCAGTTAATTCTTTTTCCGGAGGCATTTCCAACGGTCATGCCAATTCGGGAGTGTTTTCTACTGTTTGTTCCGTAGTA
>BBPF01000891.1_pt1 | contig 31484 bp, 41 predicted proteins | sample 1343921 | NCBI WGS metagenome assembly BBPF01 (sample SAMD00019090, study PRJDB2971) | groundwater metagenome | isolation source: The Cedars highly-alkaline
TTTTAAATAAATTCCATGCATTAGTTGAAACCAATGCAGCCAGTGCGAATTCTTTCACCTTGTCCGACTTGCCTTTGACTTGCTCAAGCACCATGTACCAGCTTAAATAGTTTTGAAGATATTTTGTCGCCACTCCATTAAATCCAGCCATCCATTCTTTCAACGATCTGGCTGTCTGGTTAGCGTTTTGGACATGGTATATCTTGTTTTTCACATATTGTTTTTTTCTGGCATGAATCTTTTGGTGTTGGATACCTTCAGCTTTCGAAAAAGCAGTATAACTTCGATGGCTGTCCGTACACAATACGGAGTCTTTGTATAGCTTACCAGCCAATGCTTTCTCGATATCCACCCTTCGGATTCTTCCTCTCTTGGCCACTTTTAAGTCCTTATTCTTTTGCCGATCACACGTTAATACTACAGCTACTTTATCTTCCGATATTCCTTGTTTTATTCCCTCATTGCCTCTTTTACGTGGCTTACGGGATAAACTACGGGAACCTTTTTCCGAATAGTTAAAGAAAATGTCATCGGATTCACTAATGCCCTCAAATTTTTCAGGTGAAAGGCTCTGCAATGAGCTAAGTATTTTATGACGCCAGTCGAATGATGTTTGGATGCTTCTACCAGTGAGCTTTGCACATTTGGCTATACTATGTCCATCAAACATATGTTTTACATAGGTTTTCCATAAATATGCTTTTTTTAGGTGTGCCAGCGATGTCCCCGTGTTCTCACTATAGTTTTTCCCACATGCTTTGCAGCGGAATCTTTGCACCCATGGTTCTTACCGTTGGCCACTATTGAATAGCTCATGCAATGAGGGCAATGCTTCTTTTTGACTTGGTTGATTTCGGCTTTTAATCCAGATACCTCAGTTTGTCCCGTACTTTGCGCAACTATGCTGGAAAGAAAAGCCTGCTGGTCTATATCGTTAAGCTTATAAAACTCCTGCTGTAATTTTTTTACTGTTGTCATCGCTGCTTTTTTGTAAAAACTGCATTTATTTCATATAAATATTAGAACAAAGTGTTTGTTTTCAATGAATCGGAGGATTTAAAGTCTGTATTTAAAGGCGCATTCTATTCTCCGGTAATTATTTTCAGCTTGGCGTATTTTAAAATGAGTTGTTTCTGACCGCTTGTCTGAAAAAAAATTGTTGCCTTCAAATCCGAAAAATCACCTTCCAACTGAAGTACCTTGCCTTTGCCGAACTTTTCGTGGTAAACCATCATTCCTGGTTGAATTATACTTTGGGGATGCCCCGGTGAATTGGTATCCGGCGTTTTTCCGGTAGATTTTAATCTAAGTAGTTTTTGTTTAGGTTTATGTTCAATTTCATGTCCATTTTCCTTGAATTTCCCTGTTTGAGGCCTAACTGTCAATTTGTCCTTTGGTGAATTATTGCTGGATGGATTATCATAGAATTCTAAGTATGAAGGGTCAATTTCAGAAATAAACCGGCTTGGGTTCGAAAATGCTGTGAGGCCGTACCGCATTCTGTTTTTGGCATAGCTTAGTGATACTCTTTTTTTTGCACGGGTTAATGCTACGTAAAACAATCTGCGTTCTTCCTCCAAATCTTCAATGGTAAGAGTAGAATAGGTGCCGGGGAAAAGATTTTCTTCAATGCCTGCAATGAACACGTAATTAAACTCCAGCCCTTTGGCCGAATGGATAGTCATTATTTTGACCGTGTTTTTATCTTCAACTTTTTCATTATCGGCATCGGTAAGCAGTGCAATGTTTTGAAGAAAATTTGCCAGTGAAACAGGCAAGTTTTCTTTTTCTGCCAAATCGGAAAACTCTTTTATACTGTTTAAAAGTTCCTGAAGGTTTTCAAATTTCTGAATATTTTCCTTAGAGTTAGGGTCATAAAGCTCTTTCAAAATACCCGATTTGGTTGCGACTTGTAATGATAGATCGTAAGCCCTTATGTGGTGTTCTTTTTCGCGGAATTCATTAATTAAATAAATGAAGCCCTCAATTTTTTGTTGAGTACCTTTGTTAATATCAAGCATTACGGCATATTTATCCAGATTGCTTACAATGTCCCAAATATGAACTTCATCAGTTAATGAAATTGTGGCAATTTTATCGGTGGTCGTTTTTCCAATTCCCCGTGCGGGATAATTGATTACTCTTGAAAATGCTTCGGTATCAAGCGGATTAACAATAAGTTTCAGGTAAGCAAGTAAATCTTTGATTTCTTTTCTTTGATAAAAAGAAACACTGCCATATACTTTATAGGGTATTTTTCTTTGGCGCAGTGAATATTCAAAAATTCTCGATTGAGCATTTGTGCGGTATAAAATTGCAAAATCGCTGAATTGGTCTTCTCCTTTATTTTGTATGTTCAATATTTCTGCAGCAATAACAGCGCCCTCTTCTGAGTCGGAATTGTGTGTATAAACTTTAACTTTATCTCCCCTTGCATTATCAGACCAGATTTTTTTATGAAGCTGGTTTTGGTTTTTATCGATGAGGCTGTTTGCAGCTTCTACTATATTTTTTGTAGATCGGTAATTTTGTTCGAGTTTATACAGTTTATGGCCGGGGTAATCACTTTTGAAATTCAGTATGTTTTCAATTCTGGCACCTCTGAAGGAGTATATGCTTTGGGCATCATCGCCTACAACACAAACATTTTTATGAGATTCGGCCAGTTTTTTGACAATAATATACTGTGAATAATTAGTATCCTGGTACTCATCAACAAGAATATGGCTGAAATGATTTTTATATTTTTCAAGTATGGCAGGAAAATCCCTGAAAAGTAAATTTATATTTAACAATAAATCATCAAAGTCCATTGCATCTGCCACTCTGCATTTTTTTACATACAGCCTGTAAATATCAGATATTGAAGGTTTTCTGGCTAATTTATCAGCTTGTAATATTTTAGGGTTGGCAGCATAGGCTTCCCATGTTACAAGATTGTTTTTTGCTCCGGAAATTCTTGAAAGTACATCGGACGGCTTATACGTTTCTTCGCTTAATTTTAGTTCTTTAATTATTTTTTTAATCAGACTCTTTGAATCTTCAGTGTCGTAAATGGTAAAGTTTTGTGTAAATCCTAAATGAACGGCTTCGGCTCTCAAAATTCTTGAGAAAACAGAATGAAAAGTTCCCATCCAAAGATCTTTAGAATTGTTGTACCCAACCAGTTCAACAATCCTCTTTTTCATTTCTCCCGAAGCCTTGTTGGTGAATGTCAAAGCAAGGATATTCCGGGCGGGAATATTTTGCGAAAGCATATAGGCTATTCTGTAAGTAAGCACTCTGGTTTTACCCGATCCTGCCCCGGCAATAATGAGCGAGGACCCGAAAAAATCTTTTACGGCTTCCTGCTGAATAGAATTGAGATCCTTAAGAAAGTTTTCCACTAATAGTTTTCAATTTACCTTAACATCCGAAGTTTATGCCTGCAAATTTAGTTTCAACTATTGATGTAATCAAACACGAAATAGATAAGTTATAAACATCGAAAACTCTTCAAATTTGAGAAGTTTAATCTTAGGGGCTATGTTCAATAATAAATTCCTTTTATCCTTAAATGTTGCATGCAAATTGTCGCCTTTTATTTGCTGAATGCAACTTTGGCATAAGGTAATTACCAGAATAGTATTAAGTAATTACAAAAATTTCAGACTAATATCCAATGCTTTCACGCTATGTGTAAGTGTGCCAATAGAAATCATATTTACACCGGTATTTGCCACTGCCAGAAGGTCCATTTGTTCCATATTGCCTGAGGCTTCAACAAGTGCTTTTCTATTAATTATATTCACGGCGTGTTTCATGGTGTTAATATCCATGTTGTCGAGCATAATAATATCAGCCCTGGCATCGACAGCCTCTTGCACTTGCATTAGATTTTCCACCTCCACTTCAGTTTTGAGTGTGGCTGGTGCATTTTTTCTTGCTGCTTCCAATGCCTTTTTTATACCCCCGGCAGCTTTTATGTGGTTATCCTTAATCAGAATTCCATCGGCAAGGCTTATGCGATGATTATAGCCTCCTCCGGTTTTTACTGCGTACTTTTCAAGAACACGTAGGCCGGGAGCAGTTTTTCTGGTATCTACTATCCTTACCTGTGTGCCGGCCAATTGTTCAACTAAAATGGCTGTTTTTGTGGCAATACCCGATAATAACTGTAGGAAATTCAGAGCTACTCTTTCCCCTGTAAGAATATTTGAGGCAGGGCCGCTAATTTTGGCAATAACCCTCCCCGATGCTGCCTTTTCACCATCATTGATTTGCGGTTCGAAAAGAATTGAATTATCTAAACTTGCAAACACTCGTCTTACAATCTCCAATCCGCATATTACCCCGTTTTCCTTGCAAATGAAGATTCCGTTTATGGTCAAACCTTTTGGTACTATGCTGTTTGTTGTGATATCGCCTGTGCCAATATCCTCTGAAAGGGCAAGTGAAATGATTTGATTAATGTAATTGTTGTAAAACATATTTTTGTCTATTAAAATTGAACAAATAGATATTCAGTGTTAGGTTTCTGCACGCTAATCTTCACGGAAGTGTGCTCCTGTACTTTCCTTTCGTCCCAGAGCAGACTGCAATATTTGCCGGGCAATAAGAGCCATGTTGTAAACTTCAATTTGCCGGCGTTCTTCAAAAGAGCATTTGTCTAACAGATTGAGTATCCTTTTTATTACAATTAGAGCTGATTCGAGGCCCGCCGAAGATCGGACAATTCCTCCGTTAGCCTGCATAATCTGCTTAATTTGTAAAGCAAGGGTATCAGAATCAAAAGGTAGAATTTCAAAATTTTGATTTGTAGTTTTGGGCAGGGAAGTTATTACCAAGGGGTTATTATTGATATGTTCGGCACAGAATCTGGCAAATACAAGACATTCTAAGAGTGAATTACCGGCCAATCGATTTGCCCCATGTACACCGCTACAAGCAACTTCACCGCAAGCATACAATCCGGGAATGCTGGTTAAACCGTTTTTATAAGTAAAAATGCCACCCATCAGGTAATGCTGGGCAGGCACAACCGGAATAGCATTAACTGACATATCAATGCCGTGATTTTTGCAGGTTTCGTAAATTGTGGGGAAGCGGTTAATTAAATATTTTTTGGGTAAATGACTGATATCAAGGTAAACATTCGGTAATCCATGTTTTTGCATTTCTCTGAAAATTTCCCTGGCAACAATATCCCTTGGAGCCAAGTCTTTCATCGGATGCTTACCATTCATGAATGCCTCACCCAGGTGATTGATTAGCACTCCCCCGTTTCCTCGTACTGCTTCGGAGATAAGGAAGAAGGGGTTTCCCGAATCTTGTTTAAAGAATGCTGTGGGGTGAAACTGTACAAACTCCATGTGTTTTAGCAGAGCTCCTGCACGCATAGCTGTAGCAATGCCATCGCCGGTTGCCTCAATTCGGTTTGTGGTGTGAAGATAAACCTGTCCGGCACCTCCTGTGCAAATTACTACGCAAGAGGTTTTCAATAGTGTGAAGCATTTGTTAAAACTAATTAATCCGCAAGTCCGGTTATTTTCATCTGTGAGTATGTCAACCAGAAAATTATCCTCCATGATTTCCACATTCCTTTTGCTTGTTACAAGTGAAGAAAGTTGTTCAATAATTAAGCGGCCGGTGGCATCTCCGCCGCAGTGTAATACCCTTTTGCGGCTATGGCCTCCTTCCATTGTTATACACCTTTTTCCCTGACTGTTTGTATCGAAAATAACTCCTAAGGAAGATAGATGGTTTATTTCCGCAGGTCCGGCCTCAATCATAATTTTGGCGAGAGACTTATCAACCAATTCACCTCCTGCATTTATGGTATCCTCGAGATGGAATTCAAAATTATCCTCATTCCAGTCGGTCACTGTTGCTACTCCACCCTGTGCAAGTGCTGAATTGCATTTCATCAATGTGTTTTTAGTCAATATTGCGCAGGAATATTTTTCATTCAGCAATAGAGCAGTGTATAAACCGGCCAGCCCGGCACCCACTATTACCACGTCAAAGTTTTTTGCGGGAAGTGGCTTGAAATCACCGTTAAAAATAAATCTTCTCATAATCGGTGGCTTGAATGTGAATAATTCAAGATACTTGCAGCATCCGTAATAAAGGAAGTCGGGCTGCTTCCATTAATTTTCTATCAATTTCAACCTGATGCACTCTTTTTTGTAAACTTAGAAGCAATAGCACCATGGTTGTTTTCTTCATGTTTGGGCAATATAGTCCGTCTGAAAGAGGAAAAAAGGTCTTATGCGGATTCTGCTTTCGCAGGGAATGCAATATTCCTGTTTCAGTACCTATTATGAATCTGTTATGATTACTATTGGATGCAAAATTGATTATTTGAGCCGTACTGCCTATAAAATCTGCCTGTTCACGCACATCTTGCCTGCACTCCGGGTGTACAAGCACCAGGGCACCAGGATAATATTTACGGGTCAGGCGCACTTCAACTTCCATAATTTGTTCATGTGGCGGGCAATAACCATGAAAAAGTATAAATTCTTTTTCAGGAATTAGAGAAGCGGCATAAGAACCTAAATTTTCATCGGGCAGAAAGATTATTTTTTTATGTGGCAATGAGCGAATAACCTTAATTACATTTGCTGATGTGCAGCAAATATCGCTCATTGCCTTTACATCGGTAGTAGAATTTACATAAGAAACCACTGCGGCATCGGGGTGGTCAGCCTTCATGCGTTCTACATCAGTGGCAACGGCCATATTGGCCATTGGGCAATCTGCATCCATTACCGGAAGCAGAATTGTTTTATCAGGACTCAGAAGCTTTGCGCTCTCTGCCATAAAATTAACCCCGCAGAACACTATCAGATTATTTGGCAGCCCTGCTGCTAATTTACTAAGAGCAAAAGAATCTCCTACATAGTCAGCAATATCCTGTATTTCTGGTAATTGGTAGTAATGTGCCAGGACAATTGCTTTTTTTTGCGCCTTTAATAAACTGATTTGCTCGAGGATTTCGGATTGATTCATATTAAAGTACATTCGTCAGACCTGATTATAATAATATATTTAGTCGCATTTAAAGCCTATTTAAATAATCAATCTGAAAACAAAATATTTAAAACAATTTAATTGGTCTTAAATTTAGTAATCTAATATCACAGGAATAAACCAAATCGTGCTAACAAAATTTTATTTTCAATTTTGTTAGCAATCTGCTAACAGAAAATAAAGAATTCCGATTCAATTAAATTTCGAAATTTCTTTAACAATTTAAAACTAAAATGGAACTCTTTATTGTGCTATTTTCCTTTCATCTATTCATCTTCTTCCGATTCATATTCTTTGAGCAGTTTTTCCTGAACATCGCCCGGAACAGCTTCATATTTTGAAAGCTTCATAGAGTATGTAGCCCGTCCGCTGGTTAAAGAACTTAATGCGGTTGAGTATTTCGCCATTTCGGCAAGAGGGACTCTTGCTCTTAATTTTTCGAATCCTTTCTCACTGCTCATACCTTCAATCATGGCTCTTCTACCCTGAAGGTCGCTCATAACATCGCCCATTTTGTCTGATGGAACCAAAACTTCAACTTCATAAATTGGTTCAAGAATTCTGGGGCCTGCATTTTTGAATGCTGTTTTAAATGCGTTTCGACCTGCAAGTCGGAATGAAATTTCATTTGAGTCAACAGGATGCATTTTTCCGTCATAAACTGCCACGCGAATATCGCGTGCATACGAACCGGTAAGAGGCCCTTCCTCCATTTTTTCCATTATGCCTTTAAGAATGGCTGGCAGGAAACGAGTATCTATGGAACCTCCAACAATGCAATTATAGAAAATAAGTTTGCCTCCCCAGGTAAGTTCGATTTCTTCTTTTCCCCTTACAGAAATATTTATGTCTTTTCCATCTATTTTATATTTCACCGGGTCGGGCACTCCATCAACATAAGGTTCAATTACCATGTGCACTTCGCCAAACTGTCCGGCACCTCCCGATTGTTTTTTATGACGGTAGCTCGCTCCCGAAATTTTGGTTATAGTTTCCCTGTAAGGTATTTTTGGAGTAATGAAGTTGGTTTCGATTTTAAAAATATTGTCGAGATGCCATTTCAAGATGTTCAGATGGTATTCGCCCTGACCAGAAACTATAATTTGCCTAAGTTCTTTGGAATATTCAATTAAAAGTGTTGGATCTTCATTTTGCATCCTGTTCAGCGCTTCGCCTAGTTTTTCGTCATCTCCCTCGCTTTTTGCCTTTATGGCTGTTCTGTAACGCGGTTCGGGGAGTTTAATAGGTGGAAATTCAATAAATTGGTTTGGTGCAGAAAGTGTATGATTGGTGCTGGTGTTTTTTAATTTTACAGTAGCACCAATATCGCCGGCAGTGAATTTTGGAACTTTCACACGATTTTTACCAGCTACTGCCAGTAATTGAGACAATCGTTCCTTAGAACCGGAATTGGAATTCACTAAATCTGCGCCTTCTGAAATTTCGCCCGACATTACCTTAAAATAATTAATCTCTCCAATGTGCTGCTCAATTGAAGATTTAAAAACAAATAACGAGGTTGGAGCTTTAGCATTACAGGGAATTTCCTTCCCGTCAATATCCTTTGGAGCGGGCATTTCATTAGGGCTAAGGCAATTATTTACTATAAATTCAAGCAAGCGGCCAACGCCTATATTTTTTTTTGCTGAAACACATAGAACAGGAAACATGTTCCTGGACTTTACGCCCTGGCGAATTCCTGTTCTTATTTCATCCTCACTTAGTTCACCTTTTTCAAAATATAATTCCATTAACTTCTCATCGTTTTCAGCAGCCGACTCCATTAATGTTGCCCTTAACTCTTCTGAATGGTTTTTTTGGTCGGCAGGAATGTCCAGAATTTCTGGTTTGCCCCCCTCTGTAGCGTAATTGTACAATTTCATGTTTAGGACATCTACAATTGAATTAAAACCGGAACCAGGGTTTACAGGATATTGAATCACAACCGGTTTGTTCCCGAATCCCTGCTTTAAAGATTCAACAACTTTTTCAAAATTTGCTTTGTCATGGTCAAGGTGGTTTACTACAAACAATAAAGGCTTTTTTAGCGATTCAACATACCTGGCCTGAATTTCTGTCCCAATTTCTACTCCATTTTGACCGTTTAAGACCATAAGAGTATTGTCTGTAGGATTTAAACCTGTGAAAATATTGCCGTTGAAATCGTCTAATCCGGGAGGGTCGATAAAATTTATTTTGTTATTGTTATACTCGGCATAAAGAACCGTTGAAAAAACAGAACTCCCGTTTTCATGCTCAATTTCGTTGTAATCAGAAACGGTGTTTTTGCTGTCAACACTTCCTCTTCTTTCAATAACTCCTCCTTCGAAAAGCATTGCTTCAGAAAGGGTAGTCTTTCCTGAGCCCGCACTACCCGTTAAAAGTAAATTTCTAATTTGGTCGGTCTGGTATGTTTTCATCATTGAAATTGATTAAATTATCATTTGATTTTTGGATTCTCTGCTACTTTACTAACCTCCTGCTGGTCTGCATTTTAAACTTCGCTATTACAGTCCTCTGGTCTAAACACTGACAAACTGTTTTATATTGTAATATTATTCTTTTGAGTCCTTTGAGTTTTTCAAAAATGATTTTCAAAAGTAATAATTTTTGTCACAAATGGAAAAACCTTAATTAAAATACTATGATTAGATATTTTGTCATAGTTTCAAAATAAAATTAGGCTCAAAATTGATTTTGACATTATAGAATAAAAGCTAATGCTTTTTTTTTAACCGGGACTGTTTGAGTGAAGCAAATTGTCTGATTTCAGTCAATTAATTTGATTTTAAAAAAACAGGTCAAGCAGCGGAGTTTTTTTAACTGTTATTTCTGCAAAAAAAATATGCCAATGCGTGTGAGCACTTGATCGAAGGGAGATGGATTGCCGGGCATAATTGTAAAAAATCAGTTTAAATTAAAAATATTCAGGATATTTATTTGTAATTGAAAATTATTTATACCTTTGCAGCCCCTTTCTGTTCGGAAAAACATTTTTTAGGGATTCAGGAACTAACTTCCACATTAGGATTGTGTTGCAAAAAAAGCATGCACAAAATAGAATTTTATTGTTGTTTTTGAAAAAAACATTTTACCTTTGCGCACCCGTTTTGAAAGTAAACTTAATATAAAAAGATAGAGTTAATATGCCTACAATTCAGCAATTAGTAAGAAAAGGAAGGGTAAAGCTCGTTGATAAGAGTAAGGCACCTGCACTGGATTCATGTCCTCAGAGAAGAGGTGTTTGCGTACGAGTTTATACCACCACACCAAAGAAACCTAACTCTGCCATGCGTAAAGTCGCAAGGGTTCGTCTTACAAATACAAAAGAGGTTAATGCTTATATTCCCGGAGAAGGACATAACCTGCAAGAGCATTCTATTGTTCTAATCAGGGGTGGAAGAGTAAAGGATTTGCCTGGTGTTCGTTACCACTTGATTCGTGGCGCTCTGGATGCTTCCGGAGTTGAGGGAAGATCACAAAGACGTTCTAAATACGGAACCAAAAGGCCAAAAGTTAAAAAATAATTTCGCACTCAAGAAATTTTGACAGATAATGAGAAAGACAAAACCAAAAAAGAGAATCATCCTGCCCGATCCAAAATTCGGTGATGTTGAAGTTACAAGATTTGTAAATAACATGATGGTTCAAGGTAAAAAAAGTACTGCATATAGTATATTTTATGAAGCCCTTGAGAAGGTTGGTGCAAAAACCAAAGAGGCAGGAAAATCACCCCTCGAAGTGTGGAAAAAGGCATTGGAAAATATAACACCTATGGTTGAGGTAAAAAGTCGTCGAGTTGGAGGTGCTACGTTTCAGGTTCCACAAGAGGTCAGGCCAGAACGAAAGGTTTCTCTTAGTATGAAAAATCTTATATTGTTTTCAAGGAAAAGAGGAGGAAAATCAATGGCCGAAAAATTGGCTGCTGAAATTGTTTCGGCATTCAACGAAGAGGGTGGTGCTTTTAAAAAGAAGGAGGATATGCATCGTATGGCTGAAGCAAATAAGGCTTTTGCTCATTTCAGATTTTAATAATAATTTATATAGCTCTTAGGGAAAAGGATTGATGGGAAGAGATTTAAAATATACGCGTAACATTGGTATCATGGCCCACATTGATGCCGGTAAAACAACTACCACCGAGCGTATCTTGTTTTACACCGGTATTAATCATCGGATGGGAGAGGTACACGATGGTGCCGCTACAATGGACTGGATGGTACAGGAGCAGGAGAGAGGAATTACAATTACTTCGGCTGCAACCACAACCTTTTGGAAGCTTGACAATAGAGAATATAAGATAAATATTATTGATACTCCCGGACATGTTGATTTTACGGTTGAAGTTGAAAGATCATTGCGTATTCTTGACGGGGCAGTTGCTTTGTTTTGTGCGGTAGGCGGAGTTGAACCTCAATCGGAAACCGTTTGGAGGCAAGCCGATAAATACAAAGTTCCCAGATTGGCATTCGTTAATAAAATGGATCGCTCAGGAGCAGATTTCCACAGTGTTGTTCAACAGATTAAGGACCGATTGGAAGCAAAGCCCGTACCAATTCAAATTCCTATTGGAAGGGAGGAATCATTCCGCGGGGTTATAGACCTGCTTGAAATGAAGTCGGTATTGTGGTCGGAAGATGAGAAAATGGGATCAAAGTTCGAGTTTGCTGACATACCCGCCGACATGATGGATGAAGTAATGGATTGGAAAGGGAAGCTAATGGAATCACTGGCTGATGTTGACGACCGAATTCTCGAACAATATCTTGAAAATCCCGAAAGTATTACTTTAGAACAATTAATAGAGGCAGTCAGGAAGGCCACAGTTAATATGGTCATAACACCAGTAATTTGTGGAGCATCATTCAAAAATAAAGGTGTACAAAGTTTACTCGACTGTATCGTAAGATATTTGCCAAGTCCGCTAGATGTAGAATCTATTAAAGGAATTGACCCGAGAAACGATTCGGAAACCGAACGTCACCCTGATGTTAAGGAACCATTTGCAGGATTAGTTTTTAAAATTGCCACCGATCCTTTCGTAGGTCGTTTGGTTTATATACGTGTTTATTCGGGCGTTCTTGAATCCGGCTCATATGTATTTAATCCTCGCACAAGTAAAAAAGAACGTATAGCCCGTCTTTACCAAATGCATGCAAACAAGCAAAATGCCAAAGATTTTATTGAGGCAGGTGATATTTGTGGTGCTGTAGGTTTTAAAGATTTGCGTACGGGTGATACTGTTTGTGATGAAAAAAAGCCAATAATTCTTGAGTCCATGACATTTCCGGAACCAGTTATTGGTGTGGCAATAGAACCGAAAACACAGAAAGATCTTGACAAACTTGGTATTGCGCTTTATAAACTTGCAGAAGAAGATCCAACATTCAAAGTTAAATTTGACGAAGAATCTGGTCAAACTATCATAAATGGTATGGGTGAATTACACCTTGAAATAATAGTTGATCGCTTGAGACGTGAGTTTAACATTGAGTGTAGTCAAGGAGCACCTCATGTTGCTTATAAAGAAGCAATTACCTTTACTGTTGAACACAGGGAAGTATTCAAAAAACAATCAGGAGGACGAGGTAAATTTGCCGATATAGTTGTTGAAATATCCCCTGCCGATAAAGGAGAAACCGGTCTTCAGTTTGTAAATGAAGTGAAAGGGGGAAATATCCCTAAAGAATATATTCCATCAGTTGAAAAGGGGTTCAGGTCTGCTATGTTAAACGGTGTGCTTGCAGGCTTCCAGGTTGAAAACATGAAGGTCGTTTTGCTTGACGGTTCTTTTCACGCGGTTGACTCCGATTCATTATCGTTCGAAATCGCTGCACGACAGGCCTTCAGACATGCTGCCATTAAAGCGAAGCCTATATTGCTTGAACCAATTATGAGTGTTGAAGTCGTAACTCCCGAAGCCTATATGGGCGATGTGATATCGGATTTTAATAAAAGGAGAGGGCAGATTGAAGGAATGGAAACCAAATCGGGTGCCAGAGTTATTAAAGCAAAAGTTCCATTAGCTGAACAATTCGGATATGTAACTGTTCTCAGAACTTTAACCTCTGGCAGAGCAACTTCTACAATGGAATTTTCACATTTTGAACCTGTTTCAGAAAATATTACCAAACAAATATTAGATAAAGTTAAAGGACGTACAGAATTAGTATAATACTCAATTAAACATGAGCCAGAAAATTAGAATAAAACTTAAATCTTACGATCATAATCTAGTTGATAAGTCAACAGAGAAGATTGTTAAGACTGTAAAATCGACTGGAGCGATAGTTAGTGGCCCAATTCCTTTGCCAACTCACAAAAAGATTTTTACGGTTCTCAGGGCAACTTTTGTGAATAAAAAATCGAGAGAGCAATTTCAATTAGCATCACACAAAAGATTTTTGGACATTTATAGTTCAACCCCCAAAACAATCGATGCTTTAATGAAATTGGAGTTGCCAAGTGGCGTAGAAGTTGAAATAAAAGTGTAATTATTCGAATCAGAAAATTATGAAAAGTTCCGGATTAATAGGGAAAAAAATTGGGATGACCAGCATTTTTGATGCGGAGGGAAAGAATATCCCATGTACAGTTATTCAGGCAGGGCCTTGTGTTGTAACTCAGGTTAAAACCAAGGAAAATGATGGATACAAGGCTATTCAGCTTTCTTTCGATGACATGAAAGAAAAAAGCTCCAACAAACCTTTGATAGGGCACTTTAAAAAGGCCAATACCTCGCCAAAAAGAAAAGTTGTTGAATTCAAAGGGTTTAAAGAGGAATATAAATTAGGAGAGGTACTTACGGTTGAGTTATTCAATAAAGATAATTGGCTTGACGTGGTTGGGATTTCCAAAGGTAAAGGATTTCAGGGTGTTGTAAAACGTCATGGTTTTAGTGGTATTGGTCAGCAAACCCATGGTCAACACGACAGGTTGCGGGCTCCTGGTTCTCTTGGCGGTTCTTCATGGCCTTCACGTGTTATGAAAGGACTTAGAATGGCAGGAAGAACAGGTGGTAAACAAGTTATGATGATTAGTTTACGGGTTGTAAAAATTATACCTGAACAAAATATTTTAATAGTTAAAGGATCTGTACCCGGTCCAAACGGTTCTTACTTAATGATTGAGCAATAATGGAATTAACAGTTTTAAATAAAAAAGGAGAGGATACCGGCAAGAAAGTTATGCTGAACGATTCGGTATTCAGGATTGAGCCTAATGACCATGCAATATATCTTGATGTTAAACAGTACATGGCTAATAATCGTCAAGGTACTCATAAATCAAAAGAAAAATGGGAGGTGACGGGTTCAACCAGAAAAATTAAAAAGCAAAAAGGTACTGGTACAGCAAGAGCCGGAAGTGTTAAATCACCAATTTTCAGAGGTGGCGGACGTGCATTTGGACCACAACCGAGAGATTACAGCTTTAAACTTAATAAAAAAGTAAAATTGCTTGCGCGTAAATCTGCACTTGCTTATAAAGCTCTGGAAAATAACATTTTGGTTCTTGAAGATTTCAACATGGAATTGCCTAAAACCAAAGATTATATCTCATTATTGAATAATCTGAAGATTTCTGATAGAAAATCGCTTTTAGTGCTGGCGGATTCGAATAAAAACCTATATTTGTCATCCCGTAATTTAAAGAAAACAAAAGTCGTAAGCATCTCAGAGTTAACCACATACGACATATTGAATTCTTCAGTTTTGTTACTTTTGGAAAGTTCAATAGATGGTTTTGACAAAATGTTTAGCAATTAGAAAATAAATACGACAATGGAAATTTTGCACAGGCCTATAATAACAGAAAAGATGACGAAGCTGGGTGAGAAACTCAATCGTTATGGGTTTATTGTTGACAGAAGGGCAAATAAAATTCAGATTAAGAAAGCGATAGAAGAAATGTACGGTGTTACCGTTGAAACTGTAAATACCATACGCTACGGGGGGAAAAACAAATCTAGATTTACGAAAACAGGTTTGATTGCAGGAAAAACGACACCAATTAAAAAGGCGATTGTTTCACTTGCCAAAGACGAAAAAATAGATTTTTATAGCAATATTTAAATAAAATGGCTGTACAAAAATTAAATCCTGTAACACCAGGACAGAGGTTCAAAATTAAATCTACATTTGATGAGATTACTACATCAAAGCCTGAAAAATCTTTGATGGCGCCCATTAAAAAGTCGGGCGGTAGAAACAATACTGGTAAAATGACCATGCGTTACACTGGAGGTGGGCATAAGCAGCAATACAGAATCATTGATTTTAAAAGAGACAAGGATGGAGTGATAGCTGTTGTGAAAAGTATCGAGTACGATCCAAACCGCACCGCCAGAATAGCTTTAGTAATCTATGCTGATGGAGAAAAAAGATACATAATTGCACCAAATGGTTTAAAAGTTGGTCAAACTGTAGTTTCCGGTGCAGGCGTTGCTCCTGAAATTGGCAATTCCTTATTTTTATCTGAAATTTCTCTTGGAACAGTAATTCATAATATTGAATTAAGGCCGGGCCAGGGTGCATCATTTGCAAGAAGTGCCGGTTCATATGCCCAGCTTGCGTCCAGAGAAGGAAAATATGCCATTTTAAAAATGCCTTCCGGCGAAAGTCGCAAGGTTTTGGTCACCTGCAAAGCTACAATTGGTTCAGTTTCCAATTCCGATCATGCCTTGGAGCGTTCAGGTAAAGCTGGCCGTATGCGTTGGTTAGGAGTTCGCCCACGTACCCGTGGAGTTGCCATGAACCCGGTTGATCACCCCATGGGTGGTGGTGAAGGCAGGGCCTCAGGAGGACATCCTAGGTCAAGAAAGGGAGTACCTGCTAAAGGCTTTAAAACCAGGAAAAAGAAAAATGCATCGAATAAGTATATTGTTGAAAGAAGGAAAAAATAAAAATTGAAATACTATGAGTCGTTCACTTAAAAAAGGCCCTTTTATTGATTTCAAAGTCGACAAAAGAGTGACAGAAATGAACCGGAACAGTAAGAAAACTGTAGTTAAAACCTGGTCCAGACGTTCAATGATATCACCCGAATTTGTAGGCAACACTATAGCAGTCCATAATGGTAATAAATTTATACCGATATACATAACTGAAAATATGGTTGGACATAAACTAGGAGAATTTGCTCCTACCCGCATATTCAGAGGACATGGTGGCAAAAAGAATAAATAAGATAATACAGATAATAAAGTATAGAAATGGGAGCTAGAAAACAAACCGCAGCCCTGAAAAGGAAAGAGGAAAAAAAGAGTAAATATTACGCCATAATGCGTGATTGCCCTACCTCGCCGCGTAAAATGAGACTTGTAGCAGATATGGTTCGAGGTGCTGAAGTTAAAAGAGCGCTCGATTTATTAAAATTCAGTTCCAAAGAAGCTTCCCGCCGGGTCGAAAAATTGGTGCTTTCTGCAATTGCCAATTGGCAAAACAAAAACGAAGGCAAACGAATGGAAGATTCAAACCTGATAATTAAAGAAATTTTTGTAAATCAGGGTCGTTCACTGAAAAGAATTCAGCCTGCCCCACAGGGAAGAGCGCACAGGATCATAAAACGATCCAATCACGTGACTGTGATTTTAGACAGTTTAAACACTAACACTTAATACACTCAGTTTTAGATGGGACAAAAAGTAAATCCAATAAGCAATCGTCTCGGAATTATCAAAGGATGGGATTCCAACTGGTATGGCGGAAAAAATTACGCTAGTAAAATTGTTGAAGATCATAAAATCCGTGAATATCTTAATGCCCGTTTGGCAAAAGCAAATCTTTCGAAAATTATTATCGAAAGAACTCTAAAGATGATTACTGTAACTGTTAATACAGCTCGTCCTGGAGTTATTATTGGCAAAGGGGGACAAGAAGTAGACAAACTGAAAGAGGAATTAAAGAAAATTACTCAAAAGGAAGTTCAGATAAATATTTTCGAAGTAAAACGCCCCGAACTCGATGCAAATATTGTGGCCAATAATATTGCCCGTCAGCTTGAAGGCAGGACGTCTTACAGAAGAGCTATTAAAATGGCAATTGCCTCAACAATCAGAATGGGTGCCGAAGGTATTAAAGTACAGATATCTGGTCGCCTGGGCGGAGCCGAAATGGCCAGAGCTGAAATTTATAAAGAGGGAAGAATTCCTTTGCATACTTTACGTGCCGATATTGACTATGCTTTAGGCGAGGCCTTAACAAAAGTTGGACTTATTGGTATAAAAGTTTGGATTTGCAATGGAGAGGTTTATGGTAAGCGCGATTTGTCACCAAATTTAGGCACGCCCAGCACTGCGCCAAAAACCAGACCGGCTTTTAAGAAAAGAAGAAAATAATTTGACCACTTATTAATGTGTTTGTAATATGTTACAGCCAAAGAAAACAAAATTCAGGAGAGCGCAGAAGGGTAAAATGAAAGGAATTGCCCAAAGGGGGAACCAATTGGCATTTGGTTCTTTTGGAATAAAGGCACTTGAATCATCATGGATAACCGGCCGGCAAATTGAAGCAGCCCGTCAGGCTGTTACCCGTTATATGAAAAGAGAGGGGCAGATATGGATTAGGATATTCCCGGATAAACCTATAACCAAAAAACCTGCCGAAGTACGTATGGGTAAAGGTAAAGGTGCGCCCGAAGGTTTTGTTGCACCAGTAACCCCAGGAAGAATGTTAATCGAAGCAGAAGGAGTTCCTTTTGAAATAGCAAAAGAAGCTCTTCGACTTGCAGCTCAAAAATTACCCATAGCCACTAAATTTGTGGTGAGAAATGATTTTGTTGAAACTATAATTTAATGACAATGAAAACTTCAGAAATTAAAGAATTGTCAAATAAGGAGATAGCAGAAAGAATTGATACCGACAGTATGCATTTGCGCAAATTGTTAATAAATCATGCCGTATCTCCTTTGGATAATCCATATCAGATAAAAGCAACACGCAGGAATATTGCCAGGTTAAAAACCATACTGCGTCAGAGAGTACTAATTGAGAATTCAAAAAGATAATTTTTGCGATGGAAAATCGAAACTTAAGAAAAGAACGAATAGGAGAGGTAGTTAGCGACAAAATGGATAAATCCATCGTAGTTGTTGTTAACCGGAAAGTGAAACACCCAAAATACGGGAAGTTTGTGAAAAAAACTTCAAAATTCATGGCCCACGACGAAGAAAACACCTGCAACATTGGTGACACTGTTAAAATAATGGAAACAAGGCCATTGAGCAAAAACAAAAACTGGAGATTAGTTGAAATTATTGAAAGAGCGAAATAAAAATGATACAGCAGGAAAGCAGAGTAATTGTAGCCGATAACAGCGGAGCTAAAGAAGCTCTTTGTATTCGGGTTTTAGGCGGAACCGGCAGACGATATGCCAGTGTAGGCGATAAAATTGTTGTGACAATTAAAAGCGCACTACCATCCGGTGAAGTAAAAAAAGGAACCGTTTCGAAGGCAGTAGTTGTTCGAACCACTAAGGAAATTCGCAGGGCCGATGGCTCCTATATTAGGTTCGACGATAATGCTGTTATTTTATTAAACAACGTCGGAGAAATAAGAGGTACTCGTATTTTTGGTCCGGTGGCCCGAGAGTTACGCGACAAATACATGAAAATTGTATCACTGGCACCCGAAGTAATATAACATATAAAATATTTATAGATGGGAAGGAAATTTCATATTAAGAAAGGGGATATTGTTTCGGTTGTTGCCGGCGAATCAAAAGGGCAACAGGGTAAAGTACTTGAAGTAATTACCAAACATGAGCGAGCAATAGTTGAAGGCGTAAACCTGATATCGCGCCATACAAAACCGAACTCCAAAAGTCCTCAGGGTGGAATCCTCAAAAAGGAGGCTTCCATAAATATTTCCAATCTTATGCTTGTTGATCCCTCAACGGGAAAGGCTACAAGAATTGGGCGGAGGTTAAACGATAAAGATAAATTAGTGCGTTATTCAAAAAAATCAGGGGAGGAAATTAAGTAATGACCTACGTACCTTCACTTAAAAATAAGTATAACAATGATGTTGTTCCTGCATTAATAAAGGAATTCAACTACAAATCTGTTATGCAGGTACCCAGGCTGACAAAAATTGTTATCAACCAGGGTGTCGGACAAGCAGTAGCCGATAAGAAAATTATTGAAACTGCCCAGTCTGAATTGACCGCTATTGCCGGACAAAAAGCAGTACAAACTCTTTCGCGTAAAGACATTTCTAACTTTAAGCTTAGAAAAAACATGCCAATTGGCGTAAGAGTTACTTTACGGAGCAAAAAAATGTATGAGTTTCTGGAAAGGCTCGTTGCCGCAGCACTGCCCCGAATCCGTGATTTTAAGGGAATTAATTCGAAATTTGACGGAAAAGGAAATTATACTTTAGGTATTAGTGAGCAAATTATTTTTCCAGAAATTGATATTGACAAAATCAACAAAATTCTGGGCATGGAAATAACTATCGTAACTTCTGCCCAAACCGATGAAGAAGGATTTGCACTGCTTAGAGAATTTGGAGTACCCTTTAAAAATATAAAAAAGAACTGATATGGCTAAAGAATCAATGAAAGCCCGTGAGGTAAAAAGGAAAAAGCTGGTTGAGAAATTTGCTGAAAAAAGAGCCAAATTAAAAGCCGAAGGAGATTATGTTGGTCTTAGCCTTTTGCCGCGGAATTCGAATGTTAATCGTTTGCATAACCGTTGTAAGCTTACAGGGCGTCCAAAAGGATACATCAGAATGTTCGGATTAAGCAGAATTACTTTCAGAGAAATGGCCTCAAAGGGTCTTATTCCAGGTGTAAGAAAGGCGAGTTGGTAAAAAATTAATATAAATTACAAAATGATTACTGATCCTATTTCAAATTATTTAACCCGAATTCGTAACGCCGTAATGGCTAAACATCGGATAGTTGAAATTCCGGCTTCGAAAATTAAAAAAGATATAACAAAAATACTTTTGGAAAAAGGTTATATATTGAGCTATAAGTTCGAAGAAACCGGTCCGCAAGGGAAAATTAAAATTGCATTGAAATACCATCCCGAAACCAGACAGTCGGCTATAAAATCCCTTCAGCGCGTTAGTCGCCCCGGGCTTAGAAATTATAGCGGCATTGACAATATGCCAAGGGTTTTAAATGGTTTGGGAATTGCAATCCTTTCTACTTCTCAAGGGGTTATGACCGATAAAGAGGCCCGTTCCAAAAAAATCGGCGGTGAAGTATTGTGTTACGTTTATTAATTAGGAGGAATTACACATGTCACGTATTGGAAAATTACCCATAAATTTACCTGAAAAGGTTACGGTTAATATTGCCGGAAGCAGGGTTTCGGTCAAAGGACCACTTGGTGAGTTATTTCAGGAAATCCATCCTGATATAAAGGTGAAAGTTGATGGAAACGAGCTTGTAGTTGAGAGACCATCAGAAAATAAGGAATATAGGGCTATGCATGGACTTTACAGAGCCCTTATCAATAACATGGTAATTGGGGTTTCTAAAGGATTTACAATTCAGCAGGAATTGGTTGGTGTTGGATATCGTGCCGAATCAAAGGGACAAACTCTTGAGATGAGCCTCGGTTATTCACATGACTTTATTTTTGAATTGCCTGTTGAAATAAAAGTAGAAACCAAAACAGAACGTCGTAGTAATCCTATCATAACTTTAACAAGTATTGATAAACAATTACTCGGTCAGGTAGCGGCTAAAATACGCTCTCTCAGACCACCTGAACCCTATAAAGGAAAAGGCATCAAGTTTGTTGGTGAACAGCTCAGGAAAAAAGCTGGAAAATCTGCAAGTGTATAATAAGTTAAATGAATAGGAATTATGGCTTTAACTAAGCGTCAAAGAAGAATCAGAATTAAGAAGAGAATCCGTAAACATATCACCGGAACTTCAGAAAAGCCCCGTTTGTCTGTTTTCAGAAGCAACACTCAAGTGTATGTTCAGTTGATAGATGATTTGAAAGGGCATACATTAGTATCAATTTCCTCAAAAGTGAAGGAAATTGCTGAGAATAAGGGGATCAATAAAACCGAGCAGGCAAAGCTGGTTGGTAAGCTAGTAGCTGAGAAATCTTTAAATCAGGGAATTACTCAGGTTGTGTTCGACCGTAATGGTTATTTATATCATGGTAGAGTAAAGGCATTAGCCGAAGCCGCCAGAGAAGGCGGACTTAAATTTTAAAAAAAATATGGCAACAAATATCAGAAGAGTTAAAACCAGTGATCTGGAATTAAAAGATAAAGTAGTTAGCATTCAGCGTGTTACAAAAGTCACCAAGGGTGGACGTACATTTAGTTTTTCAGCCATAGTGGTTGTAGGAAATTCGGATGGGATTGTAGGATATGGTCTAGGGAAAGCTGGTGAGGTAACTACCGCAATTTCTAAAGGAATTGAAGATGCCAAGAAAAACCTGATAAAGGTACCTATTTACAAAGGAACAATTCCTCATGTACAAATTGCAAAGTACGGTGGTGCAAGCGTATTTCTTCAGCCGGCAACAACCGGAACCGGTGTAGTAGCCGGTGGAGCTATGCGTGCAGTACTTGAAAGTGTTGGGGTTAAGGACGTACTGGCAAAGTCCAAGGGCTCATCAAACCCGCATAACCTGGTTAAAGCAACTTTCAAAGCATTGACTGAACTTAGAGATGCTCAGTCGATATCTGAATTAAGGGGAATATCTCTGGAAAAAGTATTTAATGGCTAAAAAAATTATTCAGGTATGGCTAAAATAAAATATACTCAAATTAAAAGCGGTTCGGGAAGTACTACACGTCAGAAACGAACTTTGGAAGCTTTGCGCTTAGGAAAAATAAACAGAGTTGTAGAATCAGAATCTACTCCGCAAATCTTGGGGATGATAAATAAGGTTAACCACCTTGTGAAAATAATTAAGTGATAAATAACACTTTACAAACAAACAGGAGAAATGGATTTAACAAATTTAAAACCCGCAAAAGGGTCAGTTAAAAGAGAAAAAAGAATTGGCAGAGGCGAAGGATCCTCACGAGGAGGAACCTCTACAAGAGGTCATAAAGGAGCCAAATCGCGTTCAGGATATTCTAGAAAAAGAGGTTTCGAAGGTGGACAAATGCCCTTGCAACGTCGTGTACCTAAATTTGGGTTTAAAAATATCAACTCAAAAGAGTTCAAGGCAATTAATATTGAAACCTTACAAGCTTTAGCCGAATCGCTGGGAATTACCAAAATTGATTCACAGGTTTTGATTGATGCCGGCCTGGCTTCCAGGAAGATGTTAATTAAAATACTTGGAAAAGGTAAAATAAGTAATAAGTTGGAGGTAAAAGCACATGCCTTTTCAAAATCTGCTAAGCAGGCAATTGAAGCTGCCGGAGGTGAAATTAGTATTATCGAATAATACTGTATAATTTAGATTATAAAAAGATTTAATAAATCGGTTTTCATGAAAGCATTTTTTGAGACCATAAGGAACATTTTTAAAATAGAAGATTTAAGACAAAGAATATTATATACTTTGGGAATTCTTCTGATTTATCGTTTGGGCTCCTTCATAACTTTACCAGGAATTGATCCGGCGCAACTTGCTAATCTGCAGGCACAAACAGCTGATGGAATACTTGGACTACTCGATATGTTTTCAGGTGGAGCGTTTTCTCAGGCTTCTATATTTGCATTGGGCATTATGCCATATATTTCTGCATCCATAGTTATTCAGCTTCTTGGAATTGCAATTCCTTATTTTCAAAGACTACAGAAGGAAGGCGAAAGCGGGAGAAGAAAAATCAACCAGATTACCAGATATCTTACTGTTTTAATAATAATGTTTCAGGCACCTGCCTATCTTACAAATTTGCAGGTTCAACTACCTCCAGGTGCCTTCGCATTAAGCGGAACATATTTTTGGATTTCATCCATAATTATGCTGACAGCCGGAACGATGTTCGTTATGTGGCTTGGCGAAAAAATAACAGACAAAGGAATTGGGAATGGAATTTCCCTAATTATTATGGTGGGTATAATTGCAGGTTTGCCTTTCGCATTGTTTGCTGAATTAGGTACTCGCCTTGAACAACAGGCAGGCGGCGGACTAATAGTCTTTGTTCTTCAAATAGTTGTATTGTTTTTTATTTTCATGGGAACAATTTTATTGGTGCAAGGGACAAGAAAAATTCCTGTTCAATATGCCAAAAGAATTGTTGGAAATAAACAATACGGCGGAGTGAGACAATATATTCCCTTAAAGGTTAATGCTGCTGGTGTTATGCCTATAATTTTTGCCCAAGCCCTAATGTTCATTCCCGTAACTCTTGCCGGATTTGCCGATTCGGAACAACTGATAGGTATAGCCGGCGTATTTTCTAATTTTACCGGGTTTTGGTATAATTTCACGTTTGCTGTACTAATTATTTTGTTTACATATTTTTATACTGCAATAACCATTAATCCGACCCAAATGTCTGAAGATATGAAACGGAACGGAGGTTTTATTCCAGGTGTAAAACCCGGAAAAAGAACTGTTGAGTTTCTCGATACAATTATGTCAAGAATTACATTGCCGGGATCTATTATACTTGCGTTAGTTGCTATATTACCTGCTTTTGCAATGATTGCCGGCATGAATAGTCAATGGGCACAGTATTATGGAGGAACTTCGCTTCTTATTCTTGTCGGAGTTATATTGGATACTTTGCAGCAAATTGAAAGCCATTTACTGATGAGGCATTACGATGGGTTAATGAAAACCGGTAGAATTAAGGGTAGAACTGCCGGCTCTATGTAAAAATGATACGTTCTTTGATGTTAATTTATAAAACTGAAGAAGAGATTGAATTGTTGCGGGAAAGTAATCTTATTGTTTCCAAAACGCTTGGAGAGATTGCAAAGCATATTAAACCGGGTGTTAGTACAGCCGAAATAGATAAAATTGCAGAAGAATTTATCCGCGATCATAAGGCTGAACCAGGGTTTAAAGGGTATAATAAATACCCCGCAACATTGTGTACATCAGTTAATTCTCAGGTTGTGCATGGTATTCCTTCAGATTACAAACTTCAGGATGGGGATATTTTGTCGGTTGACTGCGGTGTCATTAAAAACAAATTTTATGGAGACAGCGCATATACCTTTGAAGTTGGAGACGTGAAACCGGAAATTAAAAAACTGCTGCAGGTTACTAAAGAAGCCTTGTTATTGGGGGTAGAAAAAGCTGTTGAAGGAAACAGATTGGGTGATATTGGGGCAGCGGTTCAGAATCATGCTGAGAGTTACGGTTTTTCGGTAGTCAGGGAAATGGTTGGGCACGGAATTGGAAAAGAATTGCATGAGAAACCGGAAGTTCCCAATTACGGACGTCGGGGAACAGGTCTCTTACTTAAAAGCCAATTAGTTATCTGCATTGAGCCAATGATTAATTTGGGTAAAAGAAATATCGTTCAGGATAACGATGGATGGACAATAAGAACAGTTGACGGGAAAGCTTCAGCACATTATGAGTTAACAGTTGTTATAAGAAAAAATAAAGCTGAAAAGCTTTCGACGTTTGAATATGTAGATATTGTATTGAACAAAAACAAATAGTTAAATAATTTATGGCCAAGCAACCGCCTATAGAAATTGACGGAACCATTATTGAGGCATTATCTAATGCCATGTTTAAGGTCGAGCTTGAAAATGGCCATGTAATTATTGCCCATATTTCCGGTAAAATGAGGATGCATTATATAAAAATCCTACCCGGCGATAAGGTAAAAGTTGAAATGTCGCCTTATGATTTGACCAAAGGACGCATTTGCTACAGGTATAAATAATCTATTAATAGTAATATAAAATGAAGGTAAGAACATCTGTAAAGAAAAGAACTCCCGGCTGTAAAATAGTTCGCCGGAAAGGAAGGCTATATGTTATAAATAAAAAAAATCCTAAGTTTAAACAAAGACAAGGATAATAATCTATAATTTTGTATATAAAAATTTGAATAAATTATGGCAAGAATTGTTGGTGTTGATTTACCAAAAAATAAACGGGGAGAGGTTGGTCTGACATATATATTTGGCATTGGCCGAAGCACAGCCGGTAAAATATTGGTGGAGGCCGGTATAGATCCAAATATAAAAGTAAGTGAATGGACTGATGATCAGCTGGGTAAAATCAGGCAGATTATTAATGAAAGACTTAAAGTTGAGGGCGAACTTCGTTCGTCGGTGCAGCTTAATATCAAACGTCTTATGGATATTGGCTGTTACCGGGGCATCCGGCATCGTATTGGCCTTCCGGTAAGAGGTCAGAGTACCAAAAACAATGCCCGTACACGTAAAGGAAGAAAGAAAACTGTTGCTAACAAAAAAATGGCAACTAAATAACAGATATTAAACTATGGCAAAAAAGACAGGAATTACTAAGAAAAGAGTAGTTAAGGTAGAATCTACTGGACAGGCGCATATTCAGGCATCTTTTAACAATATTATTATCTCTTTAACTAATAACAGCGGGCAGGTTATATCATGGTCAACCGCTGGGAAAAATGGTTTCAGAGGCTCAAAAAAGAATACTCCATATGCTGCCCAGGTTGCTGCTGCCGATTGCGCAAAAGTAGCCTTTGATCTTGGACTCAGAAAGGTTAAAGTATTTGTAAACGGCCCGGGTGCCGGAAGGGAATCAGCAATAAGAACACTGCATACTGCAGGGATTGAAGTCACTGAAATTGTTGATGTCACTCCTATGCCGCATAATGGATGCAGGCCGCCCAAAAGAAGAAGAGTTTAATTAATTCGTATGACAATATTTAAATTAAGTAGATAGAAATGGCAAGATACAGAGGACCAAGAACCAAAATAGCCAGAAAATTTGGCGAACCCATTTATGGTGCAGATAAAGCTTTTGAAAAGAAAAATTACCCTCCGGGCCAACATGGTTTAACAAAGAAAAGAAAGAAAACTTCGGAATACGGAGTTCAGCTTCTTGAAAAGCAGAAAGTTAAATATACCTACGGAATTCTTGAGAAACAATTTGCTAATCTGTTCGAAAAAGCCGCACGTACAAGAGGTATTACCGGAGAGCTTTTACTGCAGTTTCTGGAATCACGTCTGGATAATGTGGTTTACCGATTGGGTATTGCTTCCACCAGAGCTGCTGCACGCCAATTTGTATCTCACAGGCATATATCATTGAATGGTAAAATCGTAAATATTTCTTCCCTTCAAGTGAAACCAGGCGATATAGTTGGAGTGAGAGAAAAATCAAAATCACTTGAAGTTATCACAAATTCATTGGCAGGAAGCAAGAAAAACCCATATTCCTGGTTGCAATGGGACAGTGAAAAAATGTCGGGAAAATTCCTAAGCATGCCTGAGCGCTCAGAAATACCTGAGAATATTAAAGAACAGTTAATCGTTGAATTATACTCAAAATAAAATTGTAATGGCAATACTCGCATTCCAGAAACCCGAAAAAGTTATAATGCTCGAATCTACCGATACAGTCGGAAAATTTGAATTCAGACCTTTAGAACCAGGTTATGGAATAACTATCGGAAATTCATTAAGAAGAATTCTGCTTTCCTCTTTGGAGGGGTATGCAATTACAACTCTTAAAGTAAATGGAGTCGATCATGAATTCTCTACCCTCCCAGGCGTTATTGAAGATCTGACTGAAGTTATTCTCAACCTTAAACAAGTTAGATTCAAAAAGAGAGTTGAAGATGCTGAGTTTGAAAAAATCTCAGTATCAATTTCGGGGCAAGATAAATTCCTGTCCGGCGACATCGCAAAATTTACAAGCGGTTTCTCGGTTCTTAACCCCGATTTGGTTATTTGTAAAATGGAACCTTCGGTTAAACTCCAGCTGGAAATTACTATAAACAAAGGTCGCGGTTATGTTCCTGCCGAAGAAAACAAACCAATAGAACAGCAATTCGGGTTAATCGCACTTGATTCTATTTTTACTCCTATCAGGAATGTGAAATTTCAGGTAGAAAATTTCAGAGTCGAGCAAAAGACCGATTACGAAAAACTTTTGTTTGAAATAGTGACTGACGGCTCAATTCATCCTAAAGATGCTCTTAAAGAAGCCGCAAAAATATTGATATATCACTTTATGTTGTTTTCTGATGAAAAGATTACTCCTGAAAGTGATGAAAAATATGCCAACGAAGAATTTGACGAGGAAGTTTTACATATGCGTCAAATGCTTAAAACGAAACTGGCCGACATGGATCTATCGGTACGCGCCCTCAATTGCCTAAAAGCTGCTGAGGTCGACACTCTTGGTGATTTGGTTAAATTTAATAAAAATGATTTACTCAAATTCCGGAACTTTGGAAAAAAATCACTTGAAGAGTTAGATGTACTTCTTGATGCAATGCATTTGAGTTTCGGCATGGATACCTCAAAATACAAATTAGACAAAGAATAAACGATGAGACATAGAAAAAAAATAAATCATTTAGGGCGTACAAGTTCTCACAGAAAAGCAATGTTGGCAAACATGGCTTCATCCCTTATTATGCACAAGAAAATATCAACAACTACTGCAAAAGCTAAAGCCCTGCGCATTTATGTTGAGCCCCTTCTTACAAAAGCAAAAGACGATTCTACCCATTCTCGCCGAATTGTTTTCAGTTTCTTGAAAAACAAGGAAGCGGTAAGCGAATTATTTCGCGAGATTTCGCAGAAAATTGCGGAGCGTCCAGGAGGATATACGCGTATTCTCAAAACAGGCAATCGCTTAGGCGATAATGCCGATATGTGCATTATCGAATTGGTTGACTATAATGAGAATATGCTGGCAGCCAAAGGCGAAGCAAAATTACCTGCAAAACGTTCAAGACGCAGTAAAAAGAAAGCCGATAGCTCGACTGAAATTGCAGAAGCAAAAACTAAGACTGAGCCAAAATTAAATAAGGTATCAAAAAGCCGTAAGGCTGCAGCTGCAAGTGTTGAAGTATTAGAAGAAATTGAAGCTGGAGAAATTTCTGAGCAAACCGAAACTCCTGCAAAGGAAGACGAGAAATTAGCAAATGTAAAAAAGCCGGTTTCAAAAAAATCAGAAAATATAGATGAAAAAAAGGGTGAAAACGAATAAGTGCCTTATTAAGAATTCATAAACGATTTTGAAAAGGATAGAGATAGTTTGTCTTTATCCTTTTTTTTGCCATTTTAAAAAATAATATTTAATTAAAACATTTTTTATGGGACAAATTGTAAATATTCATGCCAGAGAAATCCTTGATTCCCGTGGAAATCCCACAATTGAAGTTGAGGTAATAACCGATGCAGGTGCTGTTGGCAGAGCTGCCGTACCATCGGGTGCATCAACAGGTGCTCACGAAGCAGTTGAACTTAGGGATGGTGATAATTCACGTTTCATGGGCAAAGGTGTTCTTAATGCAGTTAATAACGTAAATAAAACCCTAAGCGACGAATTAACTGGTTTGTATGTACAGGATCAGGTTGAAATCGATAATGCGATGATTACACTTGATGGAACTCCGAACAAAGCTAATATTGGCGCTAATGCAATCCTGGGAGTTTCCTTGGCAGTGGCCCGTGCAGCAGCTCAGGAATATTCCATGGAACTATTCAGATACTTAGGCGGTGTTAATGCAAATGTTTTACCAATTCCTATGATGAATATTCTGAATGGAGGTAGTCACGCCGACAATAAAATTGATATTCAGGAGTTTATGATTATGCCGGTTGGTGCCGAAAATTTTAGCGAGGCATTGAGAATGGGTGCTGAGGTATTTCATAAACTTAAATCGGTGCTTAAATCAAAAGGACATTCAACAAATGTCGGCGATGAAGGGGGGTTTGCCCCCAACCTTTCCTCGAATACCGAAGCTATTGAAGTTGTATTAACTGCCATTGAAAAAGCCGGATACAAACCTGGCGACGATTTCTTTATTGCACTTGATGCCGCCGCTACAGAGTTTTACAATAAGGAAAAAAAGATATATCACTTTGAATCTACCAATGAATCATTTACTTCTTCAGAAATGGTTGGGTTTTGGAAAGAGTGGGTAAAGAAATATCCTATTATTTCAATTGAGGACGGACTTGATGAAGATGATTGGGCAGGCTGGATTGAATTGACAAAAGCTGTTGGTAATTCTGTTCAACTAGTAGGTGACGATTTGTATGTAACCAATGTGGATCGCCTTAAAAGAGGTATAAACGAAAGATGCAGCAATTCCATTTTAATTAAGGTGAACCAGATAGGCACACTTACCGAGACTATAAACGCTGTACAAATGGCTACACAAAATTCATTTACATCTATTATTAGCCACAGGTCTGGCGAAACCGAAGATTCATTTATTGCCGATCTTGCGGTTGCTGTAAATTCAGGTTTAATTAAAACCGGTTCTGCATCAAGGAGTGATCGGATTGCCAAATACAATCAATTGCTTCGAATTGAAGAAAGTTTGGGTAAATCTGCAAGATATCTTGGACGAGACTTTAAGTTCCTTAAAATGAGATAGTATCTTAATAAATAATTGCATACATGGGGAGTAACATTGTTGCTCCCTTTTTTTATATCTAAAAATCTAAATATGTTAGGATATTTTATTTTTCATTTGTAAATTTATGCTCGCTATTCAACTACAAGCAATTTATTAAAATATCATTAACATGGATTCAATTAAAAAGAAATTTGAAGAGAAAATTTTGCCTATTGGAGCGCAAGTTAAGATGCTTGCTTCCCAACATGGCGATAAAGTAATCGGGCAGGTAACTATAGGTAGTGTTTTAAGCGGGATGAAAGGAGTTGTTAGTTTGCTTACGGAAACTTCAAAACTTGATCCCGAAGAAGGAATTCGTTTCAGAGGCTTTTCAATTCCTGAGCTAAGGGAAAAATTACCAAAGTTAACCCCCGACGGAGAACCACTTCCTGAAGGTTTATTTTACCTAATGCTTCTTGACGAACTTCCAACTTTGGAAGATGTAAAAAAACTCAGTAAAGATTGGGCTTCGAGAGCCGAAGTTCCTGCCCACGTTTTTAGGGTAATTGATGCCTTGCCTGTTACTTCCTTTCCTATGCTTCAGTTTAGTGTGGCCATTTTGGCCCTTGCTACTGAATCGAATTTTGTTAAGGCCTACGAAGAAGGAATTAATAAAAAAGATTTGTGGAAACCCACTTATGAGGACACTATGGATTTAATTGCCCGTCTGCCAAGAATTGCCGCATATATTTATCGCCGGATGTACCATAACAATAAGCAAATAGAACCTGATTCAACGCTTGATTGGTCGGCAAATTTTGTTCACATGATGGGTCTTAACAAGCAGGAAATACAGAACATGATGAGATTGTACTTGTTTCTTCATGCCGACCATGAAGGGGGTAATGTTTCGGCGCATGCAACGCATTTAGTCGGTTCTGCATTCAGTAATCCATATTATGCATTTGCAGCTGGTATGACAGGCTTAGCCGGGCCGCTTCACGGTTTCGCAAATCAGGAAGTTTTGAGATGGGTTCTTGATATGATAAAGGAAATTGGGGTTGTTTGTGATGAAAAAGAAAAGATACGTGATTATGTTATCAAAATGATAGAAGACGGTAAGGTAGTTCCGGGTTATGGTCATGCAGTTTTGCGTAAAACCGATCCAAGATTTATAGCTCTTCATGAGTTTGGACAAAAGTTTATGCCCGATGATCCTCTTCTTAGAACAATTACCTGTTTATACGAAGTTGTTCCGCAGGTTTTGGGAACCATTGGTAAAATAAAAAATCCCTGGCCAAATGTTGATGCAGGTTCAGGTGTAATTCTATGGCATTATGGAATCAAAGAAATTGATTTTTACACAGTGTTTTTCGGAGTATCACGGGCTTTGGGAGTTCTTTCACAATTAATACTCGACAGAGCGTTTGGATTGTCGATAGAAAGACCTAAATCCCAAAATTTGCAATGGTTTATTGAGCAGTCAAAGAAATAAATATATTTTAGTAGGTGAAACGGGAATTGTTCGTTAGAATAATTCCCGTTCTTTTTTTGCGCTAATGATGAGAAAGATTATAAATAATAATCGTATTGATTTATACATTTCTTGGTAAGTTTTGTTAAATTAGCACAATAATATGTTTACTTTCTGCAAAAAAATATTACCCCTATTTTTTTTCTTTATTTGGTTTTTGGGTTTTTCTCTACTGAAAGCACAAACAACTGAGTGGCGGGTTAGACAGTATTCAATACCCGATGGTCTTTCGCAAACAGCTGTTAACTGTATTCTGCAAGATTCCAAAGGATTTATATGGGTAGGGACCCAAGACGGGCTGAATAAATTTGACGGATATAATTTTACTATTTATAAGCACCAGCCGACCTATACTAACACCCTGTCAAACGGATATATTAAATCAATTATTGAGGATAATAATGGCAATTTATGGTTAGGAACCAGGGATGGGTTGAATATGTTTAACCCGAATACAGGGCGTTTCACCAGTTATTATTACGATCCTTATAATATTAATTCTCTTTCCGATAATGAAATTTT